>Ga0075428_100002267_pt1 | contig 20832 bp, 15 predicted proteins | sample RhiMetdeltSRZDD2_FD_75291 | JGI IMG/M metagenome (GOLD analysis project Ga0075428, IMG submission 75291) | Populus rhizosphere microbial communities from Tennessee, USA - Rhizosphere MetaG P. deltoides SRZDD2 | ecosystem: Host-associated > Plants > Roots > Rhizosphere > Soil | place: USA... | reverse complement strand
CCGACTGTGCGTTGTCGGTCACCGGGCCGTAGGAGTCCACGGCGATCGTCACCGGTCCCATCCCGAGGAACCCGAAGGCCACCAGCCCGAAGGCGAAGACGGCCGGCGCGAGCATCAGGTCGGACATCGCCGTGCTCGACGCGCTGACGAGATAGGCGATGCTCATCAGCGCCACGATGCTGAGACCGAGCCAGTAGGCGCTGAAGTTGCCGGCGACGAAGCCGGACAGGATGTTGAGCGACGCACCGCCCTCGCGCGAGGAGGTCACCACCTCGCGCACGTGGCTCGACTCGACCGAGGTGAAGATCTTGACCAGCTCGGGGATGATTGCTCCGGCCAGGGTGCCGCAGGTGATGATCGTCGCCAGCTTCCACCAGAGCGTGCCGTCGCCGAGGTCGGCGATCAGCAGGTGCGACACCACGTAGGTGAGGACGACGGAGACGATCGACGTGAGCCACACGAGCTGCGTGAGCGGCGCCTCGAAGTTCATCTTCGTCGCGTTGCCGTAGCGTCCTTTGGCGATCGCCTCGTTGATCAGGTACGACGCGCCGCTGGCGATGATCATCATCACGCGCATCACGAAGATCCAGACGAGCAGCTTCACCTGCGTGACCGCCTGCGGCACCGCCAGCATGATGAACGTGATGAGCGCCACACCCGTGACGCCGTAGGTCTCGAAGCCGTCCGCGCTCGGCCCAACCGAATCGCCGGCGTTGTCGCCGGTGCAGTCCGCGATCACGCCGGGGTTCCGCGCGTCGTCCTCCTTGATGTTGAAGACGATCTTCATCAGGTCCGAGCCGATGTCGGCGATCTTGGTGAAGATGCCGCCGGCGATGCGGAGGGCGGCCGCACCGAGCGACTCGCCGATGGCGAAGCCGATGAAGCACGGCCCGGCGTAGTCGCCCGGGATGAACAGCAGGATCAGGAGCATGATGAAGAGCTCGACGCTGATGAGCAGCATGCCGATGCTCATGCCGGCGCGGAGCGGGATGGCGTAGACCTTATACGGCTTGCCCTCGAGGCTGGCGAACGCGGTGCGCGAGTTCGCGTAGGTGTTCACGCGAATGCCGAACCAGGCCACGCTGTAGCTGCCGAGGATGCCGACGATGCTGAAGAACAGGATGATCGCGACCCGCGAGAACTCGAACTGCAGCAGGAACCCGAAGTAGAGCACGATGATGACGGCGATGAAGATCTCGAGCACCGCGAGAAACTTGCCCTGCGTGACCAGATAGGTCTTGCACGTCTCGTAGATCAGCTCCGAGATCTCGCGCATCGAGCGGTGCACGGGCAGGTTCTTCAGCTGATTCAGGATGACGAGGCCGAAGAGCAGGCCGGCCACGGAGACGCCGACGCCGATGAGCAGCAGCGTGCGGCCGTCGTAGCCGCCGACGTCGACGAGCCCGAGGTCGGGCAGCTTCAGGTTGGCCTCGCCGCCGGGACGGCGTTCCTGCTGCGCCGCCGCGCCTTCGGCGGCCGGCTGCGCCAGCACCACCGAACAGGGCAAGGCCGCAGCCAGTGTCACCAGCAGCGCGGCCACGGCACCCAGTCGTCCCAGTCTCCTCAACGACGCTGACATCAATCTCATTGCTCCTCTTTCAGGAGACGACCCTCGTGTGTCTCCTGTCTCCTGTGAAGTTCGCCTGGCAGCGACATGCCGCCGGTCAGAATAATCCGCACGCCCTCTTCGACGGTGAGGTCGGGAAAAAACGCCCGCTCACGCGGATACAACCCGATGTCCCCGAGATACAGGTGGTTGGTCGGCACGTAGACCGCGACCAGCGACTCCGGTCCCTGCCCGCGGTCGACGGTGAACTCCTTGGTCAGGAAGCCCATCACCAGGCCGCGCTTCGAGTCCTCCACCAGCACGACACGCTTGAAGCCGTATTCGTTGTCGGGCGAGAACGCCACGACGAGCTGCTTGACCGGGGCGTAGATCTGCCGGAACCCCGGGACCATCAGCAGCCAGCTCTCCGTACGCGCGAGCACACGCCGCCCGATCACGTTGGTGGCAACCGCCCCGACCATCAGGACGAACCCCAGCGTGAGCAGGACGCCGGCAAGCCGCGCCGCGTAGCGCTGGGCCCAACCCGCCTCCGGGCCCACACCCAAGATCCAAGTGACGAACGGCGCCGCGAAACTGTCAATGATACCGAAAATCCAATACAGCGCGAAGACGCTAATCGCCAGCGGCACCGTGACGAAAAATCCGGCAAGAAAGCGCCGCCGCAGCCACTGAATCACAGTGCTCCCAGAATCACAGTGTTTCCTGAATCACAGGGCGCCTGCCGCAATGGCCGCCAGCACGAGCAGCCCTCCGACGATCCGGTACCACGCGAACGGCGCAAACCCCGCGCGCGACACGAATGCGAGGAACGGCCTCACCACGGCGAGCGCCGCCAGGAACGCGAACAGGAAGCCGACGCCGATCTCCAGTGCGCGCCCGGGCGTCAGGTAGGCACGCACGTCGAGCAGTTTGTACACGAAGGCGGCGGTCATCGTCGGCATTGCCAGGAAGAACGAGAACTCGGCGGCCGCCGCGCGATCGAGCCCGAGCAGCCGCGCGCCCACGATGGTGGCGCCGGAGCGCGACACACCGGGCACGAGCGCCAGCGTCTGGCACAACCCGATGCCGACGGCGCGGCCGAACGGCGTCCGGTCCGCCTGGGTGACCACCGGCTTGCGCGGCCTCGCCTCCACGACGAGCATGACGATGCCGCCGAGAATCGAGGCGACGGCCATGGCGCCGATGCTCTCGGAGAGGACGCGGTCGACGTAGTCGTTCAGCAGCGGCCCGGCGAGCAGAGCCGGAACGAACGCCACCAGGATCATCAGCGCAAATCGCCGGGCGTCGGCGCTCGAGGTCAGGCCGGTGACGACCGACAGGAGCTTGGCTCGATACAGCCACATCACGGCGAGAATCGACCCGAGCTGGATCATGACCGTGAAGGCCTCGCCCTGATCCTCGAACCGCAGGAGCCGGCCGGCGATCAACAGGTGCGCGGTCGATGAAATCGGCAGAAACTCGGTGAGCCCCTGCAGGGTCCCGAGCAGGGCGGCAACGATCAGCATGCGCGGTCAGAACGTCCGTCGGGCGACGATTCCGGTCGAACCGTGCTCCGTTCGCCGCACGATCGCGACATCGACGCGCTCGCCGCGACCCGAACCACCTGGCGCACCGCGACGCGTGACGCGACGGGGCGTGGAGCTGTCAGAGCGGCTGCGCAGCGGTCGGCATAGCCGCCGCCGGAGTTCCTCAGGACGCCGCCCGCTTCTTCTGCTTCGAGCGGCTCGTGGGGGCGCTGCTCGGGCGGCTCGTCGTCGGCGCCGCGGCCGGCGCTGCCGCCGCCGGGGCCGGCGTCCGCCGTTTCCGCTGGCTCAGGATGATGGCGATCGACGAGGCGATGAACACCGTCGAGTAGGTGCCGCTGATGATGCCGACGATCATCGTGAACGCGAAGCCGCGCAGCACCTCGCCGCCGAAGAGGTAGAGCGACAGCACCGACAGGAAGGTGGTGCCGGCGGTGATGATCGTCCGGCCGAGCGTCTGGTTCACGCTCAGGTTGACGACCTGCTCGAGCGAGTCGCGCCGCATGGAGCGCAGGTTCTCGCGCACCCGGTCGAAGATGACGATGGTGTCGTTCACCGAGTAGCCGGTGATCGTCAGGATGCCGGCCACGATGTTGAGCGACAGCTCGTAGCCGAAGAACTGCAGGAACGCCATCGTGACGAAGACGTCGTGCAGCGTGGCGGCGATGGCGCCGACGGCGAACGAGAAGCGGAAGCGGACGCCGATGTAGACCGTGATCGCCAGCAGCGACGCGATCGTCGCGTAGATGCCCCGTTTCTGCAGGTCGGCGCCCACCGTCGGACCGACGAGGTCGCGACCCACCATCTGGAACTTCGGCAGTCCGGCCCGCGTGAGCGCCTGCTCCACTTCCTTCGAGGTCTTCTCGAGGCCGGTGCCCTCTTCCCCGCCTGTCTGCTGCAGGCGGATCAGGACCTGACGCGTTTCCGGGGCGTCGTACTGCTGCACCACCTCGTCGCCGGGGAAGCTCGCCACCGCATCGCGCACCTTGTCGAGCGTGACCTGCTGTTCGAACTTGACGATCAGCTGCGTGCCGCCCGAGAAGTCGATGCCGAGACGCATCCCCTGCGTGGCAATGGCCACGATGCCGGCGATGATGACGACGGCCGAGAGCGCGATGGCGTGCCAGCGCCACCTGATGAAGTTGTAGTTCGCGTTGTGGAAAATCTGCATGGTGTCACGCGGGTCGCCAGCGACCCGCCTCACTCGTTGTGTCGTTCAGATGCTCATCGCCTGCTGCTGGCGGTAGCGCGACAACACCAGCTCGAAAGCGGTCCGCGAGACGAACACCGCCGTGAACACGTTGGACAGCAGGCCGATGATGAGCGTCACGGCAAAGCCACGAATCGGGCCGGTGCCGAACTGCAGCAGCAGCAGCGCCGCGATCAGCGACGACACGTGTGTGTCGACGATTGTCCACCAGACACGATCGAATCCGGCGTTGACCGCGGCCCGCACCGTGCGCCCCCCGGCCAGCTCCTCCTTGATGCGCTCGAAGATGAGGACGTTCGAATCGACGCCCATGCCGATCGTCAGGATGAAGCCGGCAATGCCCGGCAGCGTCATGGTGGCGCGGAAGTACGCCATCAGGCCGAGCAGGATCAGGAGGTTCACCACGATCGAGAGCACCGCGTTGAGCCCGGTGAGCTTGTAGTACACGATCATGAACAGCACGACGAGCGCGAGGCCGCCGAGCGACGCCGTGACGCCGGCACGGATGGAGTCCTGCCCCAGGGACGGTCCGACCGTCCGCTCCTCGAGGTAGGTGAGCGTCGCCGGGAGCGCCCCCGACTTGAGCGTGATGATCAGATCCGCCATCTCCTCTCGGGTGATCCCGGTGATCTGTCCGCGGTCGGTGATGCGATCGCGCAGCGTCGGCGCCGACATCACACGCTTGTCGAGAACGATGCCGAGCGGCTTGCCGACGTTGGTGGACGTGAACGAGCCGAACCGCACGGCAGCATCCTGCTTCAGGGTGAAGTCCACCGCGGGCCGGCTGTACTGATCCATCGCCTGCGTGGCGCTCCTCAGCTCGTTGCCGGTCACGACCGCCGCTTTCTTCACGGCGTAGTAGCCGCTGCCCGGGGAACCGGTGCTGGTATCGGTGCGGCCCGGGAGCACCTCGGTGTCGCTCGGCAGGTTGCCGCCGAACGACTTGAGCGCGTCTTCCCTCGTCCCGAACGGTCCCTGCTCCACCAGCCTGAACTCGAGCAGCGCGGTCGAGCTGATCAGCTCCTTGGCGCGTTGCACATCGTCGACGCCCGGAAGCTGCACGAGGATCTGATCGGCCCCGCCATACCGTGTGACGATCGGCTCGGCGACGCCGAGCTCGTTGACGCGGCGCTCGATGGTCTGGATCGCCTGCGTCACCGCCTCGTCACCCAGCTGGTTGGCGACGTTCGGCAGCATCGTGAACGTGTAGGTGCCGCCCGCGCCCGACGAGCGCGAGAACGTCGAGGCGGCGATCTCCGTCGCCTTGTCCCTGAACGTCGCGTCGTCCTGGATGCCCTCGGCCCGGAACTCGGTGGGGCTCGTCTGACCGTTGGCGAGCGTCGTCGGCTCGATCTTCGTGTAGCGGATGTTGGCCGTGTCGAGCGCATCCCTGAGGCGCTCGACCGTGAGGTTCGTCTCCGCTCTCAGCGGATCGTTGCGGTTCACCTGGAGCACCAGGTGCACGCCGCCCTTCAGATCGAGCCCCAGCTTGACCTTCTGATCCGGCGGGTAGAAGGACCAGACCGAAAGCGCGATGACGGTGACGATGAGGCCGATTCTCCAGCGGAGGTCTTTGATCATGATTGCCCGGCGCCCTGGGCTTCGGTGCCGGCAACCGGCTCCTGCCCCTGATATCCGATGATCGCGTTACGAGACACTTCGACCCGGACCTTGTCGGCGATCTGGAGCTGGACCGACTGCTCGTTCAGCCGGGTGATCTGGCCGTAAATCCCTCCGGACGTCACGACCCGATCGCCGTTCTTCAGCGCCTCCCTGAATTCCTGCACCTTCTGCTGCTGGCGCTTCATCGGCCTGAGGATGATGAAGTAGATGATGACCACGATGGCCACCATCGGCAGCAGGCCGATGAGCTGATTGCCCTGGCCAGGCGTGGCCATGGCCGTCAGGAACGGAAGGCCCAGGTCCCGAATCACTTCTCCTGAGGTCCAGATGCTCATGGATCGTACGGCAGGCACACCCTATCGAGGCGACGTATGCGTTGTGTGTCCCGCGGTGACGCGCGTGCGCCACGCCTACGCCGGACGGAGGAACTCCTGCCTGAAGGTCTCGAAGGATCGAAACGCTATAGCGTCCCTGATCCGTTTCATGGTGTCAAGGTAAAAGCTCAAATTATGCAACGTGTTAAGGGTCCGCGCCGCCATCTCGCCGGCCATGAACAGGTGCCGCAGATAGGCACGCGAGTGTGTCAGGCACGTATAGCACTCACACTCGGGATCGACCGGGCGATCGTCCTCGGCGTACTGGGCGTTCCGGATATTGAGACGCCCCTGACTGGTGAACAGTTGACCGTTGCGGGCGTTGCGCGTCGGCAGCACACAGTCGAACATGTCGATCCCCCTGGCCACGCACTCGACGAGGTCCTCCGGCGTCCCCGCCCCCATCAGATACCGCGGGTGACCTGCCGGCAGCCGGCGCGTGGTCTCGTCGACCAGGGAATACATGAGATCGTTGGGCTCGCCCACGCTCAGGCCTCCGATCGCGTAGCCCTCGAAGCCGAGCGCCGTCGTGGCGTCGGCGCTCTCCCTCCGGAAGTCGGGAAAGACGCCTCCCTGGACGATGCCGAACTGCGCCTGGCCGGCGTTGATGCGGGTCAGCGGATCCGGCGGCTGCGACCGCAGCACGTTCAGGCGATCCCGGCAGCGGCGCGCCCACCGCACTGACCGCTGCATCGAGCTGGCGACCTCGTCGCGCGTCGCCGGGTAGGCGAGGCATTCGTCGAGGACCATCGCGATGTCGGACCCGAGCCGCGCCTGGATTTCGACGGCACGCTCGGGCGTCAGCAGGTGCCGCGCGCCATCGAGATGGGAATGGAACTCCGCGCCGTCCTCGTCAATGCGGCGGCGCTCGGCGAGGCTGAAGACCTGAAATCCGCCGCTGTCGGTCAGGATCGGGCGGGTCCAACCGATAAAGCGGTGGAGTCCACCGCGCCGGGCGATGAGCTCGTCGCCGGGCCGAAGGAAGAGGTGATAGGTGTTGCCGAGGACGATTTCGGCGCCGAGCGCTTCCACATCGCGAAGCAGCATCCCCTTCACCGATCCCTGGGTCCCGACCGGCATGAACGCCGGCGTCTCGACCGAGCCGTGCGGCGTCTCGAAGCGGCCCCGTCGCGCGGCGCCGTCGGTGGCGCTCAGAGTGAAGCTGAAGGCAGATGTGGTCACGTAGTATTAGGGTTCAGAGATCGGCTCCGGGCTCCGGCCTCCAGGCTCCGGCGCGGGTCATAAGTTCGGCGACGCCGGGCCACGACGGCGCCATGGCCGGTGAGACAGCGTATCCCGGTCCGAAGCCCGGAGGCTGGAGCCCGGAGACCAGTCACCACCGTTCACGTTCCTCATGACCAAGCTCCGTGTCGGCGTCATCTTCGGTGGCCGCTCGGGTGAGCACGAGGTTTCCATCGTGTCCGCCGCGTCCATCTTCAAGCATCTCGACCGCGAACGCTACGAAGCCGTGCCGATTCGCATCGAAAAGGACGGCCGCTGGGTGCTCGGCGGCGCCGTGCCCACCGCGCAGTCGGCGGCGGCGGTCCTCGAGGAGCGACGGGCGGCCGCGCTCGAATCCGCCTCGAGCACGGCGCTCCGCACGGCGCGCGAGGCCGCAATCGAGCCGACGACGGCGCTGCGTACGACGCACGTGGACGTCGTGTTCCCCGTTCTGCACGGGCCGTTCGGCGAGGACGGCACGGTCCAGGGGCTCCTCGAGCTGGCCAACGTGCCGTACGTCGGCGCCGGCGTGCTCGGCTCGGCCGTCGGCATGGACAAAGCGGTGATGAAGAAGCTGTTCGCCGCCGAGGGTCTCCCGATCGTGCCCTACATCGCGGCGCAACGTCCCGAGTGGGATCGCGATTCCGGAGGGCTCACCGGTCGCGTGGCGCGCGAGCTGCGCTATCCGGTGTTCGTCAAACCTGCCAATCTCGGCTCGAGCGTCGGCATCTCGAAGGCGAAGTCCGACGCCGAGCTCGCCGCGGCCATGGAGCTGGCGCTGCAGTTCGATCGCAAGGTGGTCATCGAAGCCGCGGTGCCGAACGCGCGCGAGATCGAGTGCGCCGTGCTCGGCAACGACGACCCCGAAGCGTCCGTCCCGGGCGAGATCGTGCCCTCGCGCGAGTTCTACGACTACGAGGCGAAGTACCTGGACGAGGGCTCGAAGCTCCTCATCCCCGCCCCGATCTCCGAGGACCAGGCTGGGGAGGTGCGGCGGCTCTCGATCAGGGCGTTCCGGGCGCTCGAGGGCGCCGGCATGTCGCGCGTCGACTTCCTCATGTCGGGCGACACGGGCGAGCTGTTCCTCAACGAGGTGAACACCATTCCCGGGTTCACGACGATCAGCATGTATCCCAAGATGTGGCAGGCGAGCGGCCTCGCCTACCCGGCGCTGCTCGATCGGCTGATCACGCTCGCGCTGGAACGCCATACCGAACGCCGCCAGCTCCGAACGAGTATCTGAACGGACAGGTCGTTCGGGGCGTTCGGATCGTTCGGGCGTTCGGATCGTTCGAACCGTTCGTCGTTCGGATCGCCCGAACGCCAGGAACGAGAACGACCCGAACGATCCGAACGACCTGCAGAACTGTGACGTTCGCGCCGACACTTGACAGCATGGGTGCGATTGGACGTGGTGATCGGTCCGATCTTTTGACAAGCGCCGCGATTTTGTGCTTGACAGCAGGTAAATCTCACCCATAATCTACATCTGGTATGAGGGTGGATGGCTCAGCCCACCAGTTGTGACGGCCAGGTGGTTCGTCGGAGGTTGAGTCGCTAATCCTGAGGAGAACACAATGGCGAAGAAGGCTGCCAAAGGCGCGAAGAAGAAGGCCGCGAAGAAGCGGTAATTCTTCTGAAGGCTTTAAGGGGTGCTCGTTGGAGCACCCCCTTTTTGTTTAGCCACGTGTGCTGCGCTCCTGAATCCAGTCGTCGAATGGCAGCATGCGCACTCGTTCAGGAGCCGGCCAGCGACGCGGGATCGTAGCGTCCGGGCCGACGTGCCAGGCGGCAGAGTGCGCCGGACACTGTGACACGCTCGCTGATCCAAGAAACCACCAGGTGAAGGGGGGGATTCGAGATGGCGAAGAAGGGCGCGAAGAAGAAGGCGGCCAAGAAGCGGTAACACGCTGGCCACTCGAAGGGGGCGCTGAAGCGCCCCCTTTTTTTTGTACTCCTACGGCTGATTCACCCCGTCCCAAATGCGCACCCGCTCGATCACATCGGCCTGCGTGAGGCTGTCGACGATGGTCATGCCGGTGACGACCTGCCCGAACACCGTGTAGCGCCCATCGAGGTGCGGCTGCGGCGAGTGGGTGATGAAGAACTGGCTGCCCCCGGTGTCCTCCCAGTCGAGCGCCATGCCGACCGTTCCCCGCAGATAGGGCCGCTGATTGATTTCGTCCCGAATCGTGTAGCCGGGGCCGCCCTCGCCGTCGCCCCGCGGGTCGCCGCCCTGGACGACGAAATCGGGGACGACGCGGTGAATTCGCAGCCCGTTGAAGAACCCCTTGCGCGCCAGCGTCAGGAAGTTCTGGGTCGTGAGCGGCGCATCGGCAATCGCCAGATCGACTTCGATCGTCCCTTTCGTCGTGTCGATGTACGCCTTCGGGGCATAGGGAGGGGCGACGATTCGCTGCCACTCCGGGTCGTCGACGGGCCGCCCCACGGCAGCCGGGCGCATCGCGTCGGCCACGTCGGTCACACCCTGGCCGCGCAGCAGCTCCGCAGCGCGGACCCTCACCGCCCAGTCCCGATCCTTGAGCGCCTCCATGAGGACCGGCCTGGCCGCCTGGTGATCGAGCCGGTCGAGCGCTGACAGCGCGGCGGCGCGCGCCACGTAGGGTTGTTCATCCTTGGCCGCGCGGTAGGCATCGGCGAGGGCGGGAATCGACTTCACCGCCTTCAGGTCGGCCAGGGCGTTCGCGGCCGCCGCACGAACGGCGAAGTCTGCGGCCTTGAGCCGTTCGGCGATGATCCGCTCGCCATCCGACGACTTGGCCGCGACGAGCGCCGCCAGCACCGCCGGAGTCACCCGCGCATCGTCGTCGGCAAGCATCGCGCGCAGGCGGGGGATGCCCTGACCGCTGGACAGCTTGCCAAGCGCCTCCGCCTGGGCGGCGCGGACGCGCCAGTCGGAATCGCTGTCGAGGCTGGCCAGAGCGGAAAGGAACGATTCGGGATCCACGCGCACCAGCGCGCGCATCGCCGTCGCGCGGACGTCGGGCGAGGAATCGCCGAGCAGGTCGAGCACGAGGTCGAGATGCTGGTGACCGGCGAGGCTCGCGAACGCGGAGGCCGCCTCGGTCTTGAGCACGGGATTGGCCGACGGGTCGCGGACGATCTTCAACAGCGCCGGGGCGACGTCAGCCGAGCCGTTGGCGGAGAGCGAGCGCATCGCCTGCACCACCACCATGGGGTCGGCGCGCCGCTGCTCGACGACACGGCGCAGCGCGGCGATCGCCTGCGGCGGTGGCGTACGCGCCAGCCCCTTGGCCGCAAACGATGCCGTATACCGCCCCGGAGTCTCGAGCAGGCTCATGAGCGCCGGAACGCCTCGAGCGTCGGGGACGCGCTGAAGGGCATAGGCGACGGGCCACCAGGTCGACACGGGTTGACCATCCGGGCCGAGGATGCTCGCAGCCAGCGGCTCGAACGCCGCCAGCCGCGCGAGCGCATAGATCCCGAGACGTACTGCCTCGACCGGCGGCGCCAACGGGTACCCCACCTCGTCGGCCATCACGCCGGAGAGCGCACCTGACTGGAGGTGCGTCCTCACCATCCCGGAGATCGCGGCGGCATCGCTCTTGTCGCCGATGAGCCCCAGCGCTTCCGCCGCGCGGCCCTGGACGATCGGCGCGGCGTCGGCGAGGGACGTCAGCAGCGGCTGACGCGCGGCCGCGGCGCCGATCAACCCGAGCGCAAACGCCGTCGTCTGGCGAACGTCGACGTCGGTGTCGGCGAGCAGCTGCGTGAGCGGCTCAATCGCCTGTGGCAGCCCCACGCGTCCGAGGGCCAGCGCGGCGCGCGCCCTCACCTTTGGCTCGCGGTCGGTCAGCAGGACGATCAGGTCTGATGGCGGCGCTGCCGCGACGATGGCGGGCTGCCCTGCAGCAGCCGGACGTACCACCACCGGCGCTGGTGGATTCGGATCGCGGATCAGACGCTGATCCTCGAGGCGGACGATCCAGCCGATCTTCTGCTGCCACGTGACTTGCTGAACTCGGGGGGCCGGCGGCGTGGCGGGCGTCGCCACCGTTGGTGCCGACTTGCACGCAGACGAGATCAGGCTCGCAACGACCAATGCCGCGGCGATCGTCCGTCGCTGAATCGAACCGTCAACGCCACCCATCGGCAACTCCACGGCAGGCATTGACGGTCTCAACGGTCCGGGATGATAGCATGCGTGATCACGGTCAGGAGGTAGGAGGTAGCACCTGTTTCCTGCCTCCTGCGACCTGCGCCCTGCCTCCCAATGACGTTCCAGTACATCGCCATCGAAGGACCGATCGGCGTCGGCAAGACGTCGCTCGCCGAGCGGCTTTCGACACGGCTCGATGCGACGGCAGTGCTCGAGGACACCGACAACCCGTTCCTCGACGACTTCTACGACGGCCGCCCTGGCGCGGCGCTGCAAGCGCAGTTGTTCTACCTGCTGAACCGTCACCGGCAGCAGCTCGCGTTCCGCCAGACGGATCTCTTCACGCAGGCGACCGTCTGCGACTATCTGTTCGACAAGGACAAGATCTTCGCGTATCTGAACCTCGACGACAACGAGCTGTTCATCTACCAGCGCCTCTACGAGCTGCTCGCGAAAGATATTCCCTCGCCGGACCTCGTCGTCTACCTGCAGGCGCCGACCGAGGCGCTGCTGCGGCGGATGCGCGACCGGTCGCAGGCCGACGAGCCCCGGGCGCCGGAACCGAGCGCGAGCTACTTGCGCGAGCTCAACGAGGCCTACCAGCACTTCTTCTTCCACTACACGTCGACGCCGCTCCTCGTCGTCGACACCACGCACGCCGACTTCGCGACGAGCGATCAGGCGCTTGACGATCTGATTCGCCAGATCCGGACGATGGGCCGCGGCACGATGTACTACGTGCCACGAGCGTAACCGGGCCCTGGGCGTCAGGCGTTAAGGTCCGAATCCACCTGGAGCCGACAGCCCCGGGGCCCAGAGCTGTCAGGTTGCGGCTCCTTTCGGCAACCTGTTAAAGTCCGGACAGATGCCCTGGTTCAAGAAGACCCGGACACCGATCGCGTCCTCGACCAGCGAAAAGCCGAGCCGCGTGCCCGAAGGCCTCTGGGTGAAGTGTCCGGGCTGCGGGCAGCTGATTTACAACAAGGACCTCGAGCAGAACCTCCAAGTCTGCCCCAAGTGCGCGCACCACTTCCGAATAACTGCCGCCGAGCGGCTCAAGGCGCTCTTCGACCGCGGCGAGTTCACCGAGCACTTCCCCGGCCTGATGTCGAACGACCCGCTGCAGTTCACCGACACCAAGCCGTACCGGGAGCGCATCCAGAAGACCATCGCCACGACCGGGCTCAAGGACGCCGTGCTGGTGGCCACCGGCCGGCTCGACGGGATTCCGGTGGTCGCGGCGGCCATGGAGTACGCGTTCATCGGCGGCAGCATGGGCGTGGTCGTGGGTGAGAAGATCACCCGCGGTCTCGAGATAGCCCTGGAGCGCCGACAGGCGGCGATCGTCATTTCCTGCTCCGGCGGTGCGCGGATGATGGAGGGCGCCCTCTCGCTGATGCAGATGGCGAAGGTATCGGCGGCACTCGCCCGTCTCGATAGGGCGCGCGTGCCCTATATCTCGGTGCTGACCGATCCGACCACCGGCGGCGTGACCGCGAGCTTCGCGATGCTCGGCGACCTGAACATCGCCGAGCCGAAGGCGCTCATCGGCTTCGCCGGCCCGCGCGTCATCGAACAGACGATCCGGCAGAAGCTTCCGGAGGGATTCCAGCGCAGCGAGTTCCTCGTCGAGCACGGCATGCTCGACCTCGTCGTCGACCGTCGCGACATGAAGGCCACAATCGCGCGCGCGCTGCGGTTCATGCGCGCCGAGCCCGCGACGGGCACGGTCGAACCGGTGCCGGTGGCCGTGGCTGCCACGATCGAATCGTCACGCTGATTTGCTCGACCGCCTGTTCGCGCTCGAAACGTTCGGCATCAAGCTCGGCCTCGAGAACATCTCCCGGCTGTGCTCCGCGCTCGGCCATCCCGAGCGGCGGTTCGTGACCTTGCACGTCGCCGGCACCAACGGCAAAGGGTCGGTGGCGGCCATGACGCACGCATCGCTCGTCGCGGCGGGCAGGCGCGCCGCTCGCTACACCTCGCCGCATCTCACCGATATCACCGAACGGTTCGTGATCGGCGACGCGCCGGTGACAGCCGCGACGCTCGACGCCGTCGCGTCGCGGGTGCTCGACTGCGCGGAGGCCATGCAGGCGCGCGGCGAGCTGCGCGTTCCGCCCACCTTCTTCGAGGCGACGACCGCCACGGCCTTCGAGCTGTTTCGCGAGGCGGGCGTCGAAGTGGCGGTGATCGAGGTGGGACTCGGCGGCCGCTTCGACGCCACGAACGTCATCTCGCCGGCAGCAGGAGCGATCACGACCATCGGCTTCGATCACCAGCAGTATCTCGGCCACTCGCTCGCGGAGATCGCCTTCGAGAAAGCCGGGATCATCAAGCCGGGCATGACGGTCGTCACCGGAACGCTGCCGGAGGAGGCGCGCACCGTCATCCAGCGCGTGGCCGACGAGCGCGGCGCGCGGCTGTTCGACGCGTCCGAAGGCACGACGTCGACGATAGAGATGCGTGACGGCGTGGCGCGTCTGTCGGTCACGACGCCGCGGCGCGCCTACGGGCCGGTAGCGCTGGGACTCCGCGGCCAGCACCAGGTGAGCAACGCGATGGTGGCGATTCGTCTCCTCGAAGAGGCAGCCGCACACGGCATCGACGTGCCGGCAGATGCGATCGCACAAGGTCTCGCCCGTCCGCAGTGGCCGGCGCGGCTCGAGCTGTTCACGCTCGACAACGGACGGCGCGTCCTCCTCGACGCGGCCCACAACCTGGACGGCGCCGCCGCCCTTGCCGAGTACCTGCGCCAGTGGCATCGCGAGCGGCCGGCGCTCGTGCTGGGCGTGATGCGCGACAAGGACGTGGATGCCATGCTTGCGCTGCTGATTCCTGAAGTCTCGAGCATCGTCGCCACGGCCGCGCCGACTCCGCGGGCCATGCCGCCGGACGATCTTGCGCGGCGGGCGGTAGACGTCGCTGCAGACCTCGCGCCGGCGCGGCGGCTGCCGATCACGACGGTGGCCGACCCGGCAGAGGCGGTGCAGGTCGCGCTCGAACGGAGCCGTGACGTGTGCATCGCCGGATCCATCTTCCTGGCCGGCGCCGTCCGCGCCGACCTGCAGCGGCGTGCTATTCTGCGATGACTCGATGCGCAATCCGGCGCGCGGCTCGCGACCGTCAGACGCAGAGGCGGTTGGCGAGCGGCTCCTTCGCGGACACCGCCGGTCCATCGCAGCCGTCTCGTGGGCGGTGTGCCTGCTGAGCACCGTCCTCTCGGCACAGCAGCCGCCGGCCGCGCCGGCGGGCGGTTCGCAGAGCGGCGGCAAACCCGCAAAAGCCGAGACGCGCACCCCCGCCAACCTGCCCGACTGCTCCTGGGAGTCGCAAGAGATCGCTGCCGGCCACCTGCACTTCACGGGCAACGTCCAGTGCGAGCTGCCCGACGGGGTCCTGCTGTCGGCCGACGTCATGGACTTCTACACGGACGACGACGACAACAGCCGGATCGTCGCGTCCGGCAACGTCGTCTTCGACGGCCCTGAGGGGCATGTCGCGGCCGAACGGCTGGATTACGACACCCGCACCGGGACCGGCACCTTCACCACCGCGAGAGGCCTGCTCTCCATCAAAGACCACGCAGCGCCATCGTTCGGCGGCCGCGAGGCCCTTGTGTACTTCTTCGGCGAGCGACTCGAGAAGCTGGGGCCGCGCCGCTATCGGGTGACGAGGGGCAACTGGACCACCTGCGAGCAGCCGACCCCGCGCTGGCACTTCACGGCCGACAGCATGGTGATCAACCTCGAGGACTACGTCGTGGCGAGAGGCACGGTGCTGCGCGTGAAGGCTGTGCCCCTCTTCTACTTGCCCTGGTTCTACTATCCGATTCAGAGCGACGATCGCGCAACCGGCTTCCTGATGCCCTCCTACGGCGCCTCGACATTCCGCGGACAGGCCTTCAGCAACGCGTTCTTCTGGGCGATCAGCCGCAGCCAGGACGCGACCTTCATGCACGACTGGTTCACGCGTGCAGGACAGGGCGGCGGCGTGGAGTATCGGTACGTGCTCGACCCGCAGTCGTCCGGCAGCTTCCGCAGCTATGTCTTCGAGCGGCACGAGACGGTCTCGAGCGTCGACGGCGTCACCACGTCGCTGCCCGGAGGCACGAGCTTCGAGCTGAGCGGAAATGCCACGCAGGCGCTCTGGCCTGGCGCCACGGTGCGCACGCGGCTCGATTACTTCTCCGACGTGCAGAGCCAGCAGCTGCTGCACCAGAACCCCTACGAGGCCTCGCGCCGCAACCGCATCATCGAAGCGGCGCTCACGGCCTCGTTCGGCTCGCTGCTCACCAACGTGATCTACCAGCGAAACGAGATCATCAACGACGCGACCGACACGATCCTCTACGGCAGCACGCCGAGGGCGACGGCAACGCTGGTGCCGCGGCGGCTGTTCCAGACACCGCTCTACGCGTCGATGAACGCGGAATACGCCTACCTGCCGCAGCGGCGGATGGTGGACGGCCTCCTCATCCAGGACGACAGCTTCGGCCGGCTCGACGTGGCGCCGTCCGTTCGTGTCCCGCTGTCACGGTTCAGCTTCCTGTCGCTGAATACCAGCGCGACATACCGCACCACCTACTACACGCGTCAGGCCGGCCTCGTCGCGCCGACGCAGCCAGGCTCGTACTTCCGCCAGTACGGAATGGTGCGGGCCGATATGGTCGGGCCAGTGCTGACGCGTATCTTCGACCTGCCGGAGAGCCGCTTCGCCGAGCGAATCAAGCACGTGATCGAGCCGTCCGTGACCGTGGACTTCACCACCCCAATCGACGACTACCGCCGCACGCCGATTCTGAGCGACATCTCGGACTTCATCGTCGGCGATTCCACGCGCGTCACCTACGGCCTGACGAACCGTCTCTTCTCGCGCGGCAAAACCGTCGGGAGCGCGCGCGGCGCGGCGCGCGAGTTTCTGACGGTGGGCGTGCAGCAGACGTACTACTCGCAGCCGGAGGCCAGCCGGTACGACGGCAACTACGTCAGCGCTCAAGGGAGCGGCCTCGGGCGGGAGTTCTCCCCCGTCGCCTTCAATGTGCGCGTGGCACCGACTGCGGCGCTCGACGCCAACACCAGAATCGAGTACGACGCGGCCGGCGCGGGACTGCGCATGATCACGACCGGGGCCACGGTGACGTCCGGCCAGAGCGGCGCGACGCTCAACTACAGCTGGCAGCGGTTCGACCGCATCCAGCCGGCGGGCAGCTTTCTCTCCGCGTCGACGCACACCCGTCTCCTCGACGATCGTGTGGCCGCGAGCTACTCGCTCAGCCTCGACATCGCCCGTTCCTACATCGTCAGCCAGGGGATCGTCGCGTCGTACATGGCGCAGTGTTGCGGCGTCCAGGGCGAGTATCAGCGGTACAACTATCCTACCGGCAGCGGTCTTCCGGAATCCGATCGGCGCATCAACTTCGCATTCGTGCTCGCCGGCATCGGCACGTTCTCCAACTTCTTCGGTGCCTTCGGAGGGAGATGAGCGGCATCCTCGTCACCGGCGCCACCGGCTTCGCCGGCGGGCATCTGCTGGAGCATCTGGCGACATCTCACGACGTCGTCGGATGGGCGCGCCACGATCCTCCAGCCGCACTGGCTGGATTCGCCAGCTGGCAGACGATCGATCTGCTCGATCGCGACGCCGTCCGAGCGGGAATCAGTGCGCTGAAGCCTCGCGCCGTGTACCACTTCGCCGGCGTGACTCGAGTCGACACCTCGTGGAGCAGTCCCGCTGATGCGCTCGCGGGCAACGTCCTCGCCACCCACTATCTGCTCGACGCGCTTCGACGCGCTTACCTGAGGTGCCGTGTGCTCGTCACGGGGTCGGCGGCGGTTTACGCTCCATCGGACGCGCCGCTCCGGGAAGACGCACCGACTGCGGTCGACAGCCCGTACGCGATCAGCAAGCTCGCTCAGGAAGAACTGGCGCTGCGCGCGATGGAGGAAGACGGCCTCGAGATCATCGTCACGCGGTCGTTCAATCACACCGGTCCGCGGCAGGAGTCTGCGTTCGTCACGCCGAGCATTGCCCGACAGGTCGCGCTCATCGAGCGTGGGGCGGTGGAGCCGGTTCTTCGACTCGGCAATCTCGACGCGCAGCGTGACCTCACCGACGTCCGCGACGTCGTCCGTGCCTACGTGTCCTTGATGGACTCGGGGACGCCCGGCGAGGTCTACAACGTGGCGTCCGGCGTGGGGCGCCCGATTCGTGCAGTCGTCGACGCGCTGGTCCGTCGCGCCGCCGTGCAGGTGCGCATCGAGGTCGACCCGGAAAGACTGCGGCCGCTGGACAAGTCGGTTCTGGTTGGAGACGCCACCAGGCTGAGAGCCGCCACAGGGTGGCAGCCGCAGGTGTCGTTCGACCAGATGCTGGACGACCTCCTGGACTACTGGCGAGCGGCTGCCTGAATCAGCTAAACCGAGCTGAAGCTCGGTTCTGCGAAGGCGGGGAGGACTCCAAGCCGAACGAAAGCTCGGTTCTGTGAAGGACGCGAGGACGTCCGCAAGGACGCCCACGATGGCGGGCTTGTAGCGAACAAACAACGAAACTATACTCGCTGCCGTGGAAACGGCACCCCTGCTCTTCGACCTCGGCAGGTCCAGGCCGACGACGCGGCAGGTTGCTGACGCGATCAGGAAAGGCGGTGCGGAGGCGCTGCCCGACGCGCAGCGTCGAGCCGACGCCGCGACGTACCAGGAGGTGTCCTGCCGCTCGGCGCTCAATCGCGTGAAGGGCATGCCGTTCGAGTGGACCCTCAACCCCTATCGCGGGTGCACGCACGGCTGCCACTACTGCTATGCGAGGCGGTACCACTCCCAATTCGAGCTCGGCGCCGACGACGAGTTCGCCTCGGTCATCTTCGTCAAGACCAACTTCGTCTCGGTGCTCGAGCGTGAGCTGCAGAAGCCCTCGTGGCAGCGCGCCTACGTCGCCATGGGCACCGCGACGGACTGCTATCAACCGATCGAGGGGTCGTACAAGCTGACGCGCCGTTCCCTCGAGGCGCTCTGCTCGCACCGGAATCCAGTCGGGGTCGTTACCAAGGGACCAATGATCGTCCGCGACAAGGACGTGCTCGCGGATCTCGCCCGCCACACCGAGAGCAGCGTCTGCGTCAGCGTGCCCTGCGTGGACGAGGACGTCTGGCGGGCACTCGAGCCCGGAACTGCCCACCCGCTTCAGCGGCTGCGCGCCGTGCGCGAGCTCGTCGACTCCGGTATCCGCGCGGGCGTGCTCATGAATCCCATCGTCCCTGGCATCTCGTCGAGGCCGGCCCTGATCGAGCGGACGATCAAGGCGATCGCCGACCACGGGGCCCGCTTCGTCGGCTGCAACGTCATGTACCTGCAGGACGGGACGAAGGACCACTTTCTCCGGTGGCTGGAACAGGAATACCCGCAGCTCGTCGACGGATACAGGCAGCTCTACGCGAGCAAGTACCCGCCGGCCGCCTATCGAACCCAGGTGAAGCGAGTGATCGACGCGCTGCGGCTCAGGTACGGGCTCGCGGCCCGCGGAAAAGACTGAGACCGCGCATTTCTTGATCCAGATCAATGGCCGCGTCGTCGCGGCCGGCTACCGTGATCCTGACGTCGGAGCCGTGATGCTCCGGCGCGAGGTTACAGGCCATCTTCTGGAGAACCGACATGCGCGCTCTATTCGCGGCTTTCACGCTCTGCCTGATCGCCCTGCCCGCGACAGCGCAGTGGGCGCACTATCCCCTTGGCAACCTGCCGCGTCGGCCAGACGGAGCACCCGATCTCTCGGCGCCTGCTCCACGGACGACGGATGGCCGGCCCGACCTGTCGGGCGTGTGGTGGGTGCGGCACGACGGAGCAGAGAACGACGATCTCGGCCCGTCTCCGAAGTATCTCTCGAACCTGGCTGCCGATCTGGCACCGCACGACGTCGCCATGCGTCCGTGGGCCGACGCGTTCCTGAAGGAGCAGTCTGCCCAACGCGGCCTGAACCACCCGATGGCGAGCTGCCTGCCCCCCGGAATCCCGTTGAGCTATACGGTGCCGCTGCCGTTCAAGATCGTTCAAACGCCGTCGCTGGTGGTGATGCTGTACGAGGCGGGCAATACATTCCGTCAGGTATTCACCGACGGGCGGGGACTGGCAAAGGACCCCAATCCATCCTTCTATGGCTATTCGGTAGGCCGCTGGGACGACGACGCGTTCGTTGTCGAATCGTCCGGCTTCAACGACCGGACCTGGCTGGACGGCATGGGGCACCCGCACACCGAGGCGCTCCGGATCATCGAGCGCTACCGGCGCCGGGATGCCGGGCATCTCGAGATCGAGATCACCATCGACGATCATCTGGCCTACGCCAGGCCATGGACGGTGAAGATTGGCGCCGAACTGCTCACCGGCACCGAGGTCATGGAGTACGTGTGCGTGGAGAACGAGAAGAGCCGGCAGCACATGCCGGGACGAACGGAGGTGCGGGCGACGCCGTGAGGCCGGCGCGTCCGGCCTGCAGGGCCGGACGCGCATCCGAACTGCTTATACGGCGATGGCGTCGGGATCGGTCGATGCCACGAGGCGAGGACCGGCGGTCTGGATGACGATCTGATCGTCCACGACCGTGGCGCGGAAGTTGTTCGCCTCCTTCCAGCGCTGGCTGAGCGGCAGCTTGATCCGGTCGTCGATGACGCGCTTCAGGAAGCGCGCGCCATAGGCCAGGCTGTAGCCGTCGTTCACGAGCTTCTCCAACGCCTCCGGCTCGATGGTGACGTTCTTGTTCCAGCGCCTGAGCGTTCCGACGACCTGCTCGATGTACTTGAGCGCGATCTGCCGCACTTCGTCCTTCGTCAACGGCTGGAACAGCACGACCTCGTCGATGCGGTTCCGGAACTCCGGCGGGAAGCGGCGCTCGAGCTCGCGGTTCACCTCGCTCTGGATCTGCTCGATCGGTATGCCTCCGGATCTGAGGCCCATCGGACTTTGAAGCTTGCGGAAATGCTCGGAGCCCGCGTTCGACGTCATGATGATGATCGCGTCCGACAGATACACGCGCTTGCCGCGGCCGTCGGTGATCCATCCCTCGTCGAACGCCTGCAGGAACAGATTGAGCAGGCTCGGGCTCGCCTTCTCGATCTCGTCGAGCAGCACTACGGAGCACGGCGTGTCCTTCAGCTGATTCGTGAGGATGCCGCCCCGCTC
>Ga0075428_100002266_pt1 | contig 20833 bp, 16 predicted proteins | sample RhiMetdeltSRZDD2_FD_75291 | JGI IMG/M metagenome (GOLD analysis project Ga0075428, IMG submission 75291) | Populus rhizosphere microbial communities from Tennessee, USA - Rhizosphere MetaG P. deltoides SRZDD2 | ecosystem: Host-associated > Plants > Roots > Rhizosphere > Soil | place: USA... | reverse complement strand
CCGAAGCGGGCGAGGCGGGGTGCTCCGGCAGGAGACGTCACAAGATCGAAGTATGGCGGGCCGGCGGGGCGACGGTGACCGATGCCACTTACAGTCAGACTTGACTGTAAGTGTGGCACCCGTCATCGTGGTCGGCATGAGTCGGGGGACCCACCGCCGAACCCAGGGCGAGCGCCGCGCCCATACCCATGCGGCGCTGCTCGACGCCACTGTCGAGTGCCTCGTCGAGCGGGGCTACGGATCCACCAGCACCAACGACATCATCCGCTTGGCCGGGGTGTCCCGTGGCGCACTGCTCCACCACTTCGCCAGCAAGGCCGAGCTCATGGGCGAGGCCGTCGAGCACGTCTTCGACCGCTGCGAGATGGAGTTCCGGGAGACCTTCGCGGCGCTCCCGGTCGAGGACCGCACGCTCGAGCACGCCGTCGGCGTGCTCTGGACCATCTTCCAGGGCCCGTCGTTCGACGCCGCGCTCGAGCTGCTGGTCGCGGCCCGCACCGACACCGAGCTGCGGACCGTCCTCCTGCGGGTCCTGGCCCGCTTCGAGCGCAACGTCGTCGCCGACTTCGGCGTGCTGTTCCCGGCCTCGGCCGCCACGCCCGACGGCGTGGCGATGGTGCGGTTCGCGTTCGCCGCGCTGCAGGGTGCAGCGATCGCCCACGACATGGGCCTGTACGCCGAGGCCGAGGAGATCATCGGCTTCCTGAGCCGGCTGGCCCGCGCGCAGGCCGAAGTCCTCCCGACCTGGTACGAGCACGAACTCCACGACAAGGAAGGACAGCCATGAGCACCGTCCTCGACGACGAGCAGCAGGTGGACGATGCCACCCGGAGCGACAACTACCGGGGGCTGATCGAGCGGCTGAGCCGCCAGTCCGTCGACAAGCACTTCGACGCGTACGCCGATGTCGACTGGGACGCGCCGGAGATGCAGATCGACCCCACCGACCCCCGCTGGGAGATGATGGCGGACGAAGGGCTCGGCACCACCGAGTGGTATCGCAGCCTGCCCGCCGAGGAGCGGGCCCGCATCGGCCTCTACCGGGTGGTCAGGGCGATGAAGGTCGGCGCCCAGTTCGAGAGCGTCCTCAAGCGGGGGCTGCTCGAGTACGCGTGGACCCTGCCCAACGGGGCCCCCGAGTTCCGGTACATCTACCACGAGGTCATCGAGGAGGCGCAGCACTCGCTGATGTTCCAGGAGTTCGTCAACCGGTCGGGCTTCGACCCGCCCGGGCTCCCGTGGGACATGCGGCTGGGCGCTCAGCTCGTGATCCGGATGGCCCGGTGGTTCCCGCCGCTGTTCTTCCTGTTCGTCCTGGGCGGGGAGGACCCGATCGACTACACGCAGCGCCGGGAGCTGCGGCAGCACGGGGGCCAGAACCACCCGCTGTTGGAGCGGATCATGCGCATCCACGTCACCGAGGAGGCCAGGCACCTGTCCTTCGCCCGGCACTACCTCCGCCACGAGGTGCCCAAGCTGGGCCCGGTCCGCAAGGCGATCCTGGCCCTGGCCACGCCGCTGCTGCTGGGCGAGATGGCGCGGCAGATGCTGGCACCGTCGGCCGAGTTGGCCGGGCACCGGGTGCCGCGCGAGGTGCTGAAGCAGGCCGACACCGCGGAGGCGCGGCAGTTCGTGCGCGACTCGGTGGCCAAGGTCCGGCGGCTGTGCGTCGAGCTGGGGTTGGTCAACGCCTGGTCGAGGCGGCTGTGGAAGGCCGTGGGCCTGTGGGATGCGCCTCCGGCTCGGGCGGCGGGGAGCTAGGACGAGCCCCGCGGGGCGTTACGACGGCAGCGCCGTGCCGCCCCGACCCAGTAGCTCTTTGGCGGCCCGGCGGAGCCGGGCCTTCCATCCCCGCCGCGGCGCGACGGGTGGCTGAGGCTCGGGCTCCGGCTCCCACCGGAGGTGGTGGGTCTGGCGCTGGCGGTCGGCCCAAGCGGTCCAGGTCTCGTAGAACCGCTGGCGCCGCCCCGCGGGCCCGAGCCCGTCGAGAGCGGGCGGTACGCAGCGGCGCAGGACATAGCCGAACTCGAACCCCTCGGGGCCCTCGTCGTCGGTCAGGATCCCGTCGACGAAGTCCCAGTCGTGGCGCAGGGTCTCGACGGCGTACAGGAGCACGTCGAGGAACTCGTCCTCGTGCCAGCAGTGCACGTGGACCGAGCGGTCGCGGTGGACCTGGATGATCTCGTTGCGGTCCTTGGGGGGCAGCGCCTCGAACCGCTCCCAGCTCTCAGGGGGCTCCGTGTGGCGGATGAAGTCGACGATGTGGTCGTCGTCCACCTCGGTGACCTGCGCCTCGTACTCGGCCACCAGGTGGTCGAGGGGGGTCGGATCCCGGCCGACGTCGAAGGTCCGGCGCCGATCGGGCAGCAGGATCAGGGCCGTCCCGCCCGGCCTCAGCACCCGGTGGATCTCGTCGAGCAGCCCGATCGGCTCGGCCACGTGCTCGAGGACGTGGCTCGCGATGACGAAGTCCTGGCTCTGGTCGTCGAGCGGTTTGAGGCGGTCGACGTCGAGGTCGCACACGATGTCGGTGTTCGGGAACTCGACGCCCTCGCCGAGCTCGGGGAACAGCCGGCGGTGCTCGTCGGGCAACAGGCGGTCGACGTAGCTCACCTGCGTCCCGGGGAAGTCCAAGGGGAACGGGATGTTTGCCGGACCGAGCTCGACGCCGCGGCCGACCAGGTGCCGGCTGAGGAGGTGTCGAACGTTCGTGCGGTCCTGCCAGGGGGGTACTTCAGGCATTGGGGGCCAGCCTAGGCAACCGGGGGAGTCCCGATGCCGCATAGCGTGGTCGATCCGCTCGGCGGCAGGGTCACCGCGATCGTGGCCCCTTCGGCCCGGGACACCAGATCCAGGGGAGTGGACGGAAGTTCGAAGGTCATCGCCCTGCTGGCCAGGCCGTCGCGCTGCAGGAACACCTTGATCCGGCGCCCGGCGGGGCCCTGGAGACGCACCCGCCATACGCCGGCGTCGGCCCCCAGGACGACCTGCGCTCCCCGGATCACGGGGAGAGCCTCCACGCAGCTGCCGCTCCCGCCGACGCCGGCGGCCTGCCGGACGGAGGGCGGCGCCGGCCGGAGGTCGACGCCCGTCCCGCCGAGTGCGACCGCGCCGAGCGGACCGGACGGCAGCACCAGTGCGACGTCGGTGAGCGCTTCGGCCGTCAGCTCCTCGGCTCGCGTCGGCCGGGTGTCCGGTAACCAGCCGTAGCCGTCCAGCCGGACCAGGTCCTGGGCGGACAGGTTGGGGTTCTGCCGCGGGCTGGGCGGGTTCCACGCGAGGGGGTCGCGTGCGCGGAGCCGGGTCGCCGCCGCCACGACCACGCCCTTCAGGGGCTGCTCCCGGCCCATCTCCTCGCTGGCCCCTGTCCGCAGCAGGCCGACGTTGTGGAACGCCACAAGTGCGCAGAAGGCCAGCACCAGCGCCGTCGGGGCCGCGCCGTCGGGGACCATCCGGCTGAGCACGATCGCGGCCGCGGGCAGGAGCAGGGCGGTCGCGATGTACGCGTACCGGGACGCCTCGGCCGACTCCGGTCCCAGCGACACCCGGCCGAGGCCGGTGACCAGGAAGAACGCGACGGCACCGATGGTGCCCGCGAAGGCCAGGGCGGCCCGGGTGGTGGCCAGCTCCAGGTGGCGGGCCCACCAGAGCAGCAGCGCGAGGATCAGCAGGGCGCCGCTCTCGGGGATGCCGACCACCGTCGTCGCGGCGTGCGTCAGGCCGGCCCAGGCCCAGTCGACGACCTCCCAGGCCGTGCCGTCCTCGCCCGAGACCCGCTCGGCGTGCCGACCCTCCAGGCCGTACCAGACGGCGAACACGGCGAGCGGGACCGCGGCCGTCGCCAGCGTGTCGACCCAGCGCCGACGCCGCAGCCCGACGGTCAGCGTCGCGACCGCCACCAGCGCGAGCGCCGGGCCGGAGAACATCAGCGCCGTGACCGACGCCAGCCACCCGCCCCCGTCCCGCCAGCCGAAGCGGCCGTCGTGGTCGTGGAGCAGCACCGCCAGCCAGCCGAAGGCCACCGCCCCGACGAACCCCATCTGGAACGCCCAGAGCAGGTTCTCCGAGCCGGCACCGAGGACGGCGAAGATGCCCGCGAGCGCGGTGGCGATCGCCGCGCTGGCCCCCGCCCGCAGGCTGGCCCGCCAGAGCAGGTGGGCCAGGCCGAGGTGCAGCAGGATCACCACGCCCGCGTACGGCAGGTAGGAGCGCAGCCCGAAGGTGCCGAGCAGCCGCCAGTAGATCACCAGGGGGATCGTCGACCAGTGGTCGTTGTGGGGCCGGAACAGGTCGAGGTGGGCGAAGTCCGGGCCGCGATCGGTGATGAACGCCCACTCGTCGCCGAAGAACCACTGGTTCCGGTTCGCCACCACCAGCACCCCGGTCGCCGCCACCAGCGACAGCCCGTGCGCGGCGGCCCAGAGGCCCGCCCGCGACGTCAAATGGTGCCGTCCTCGACCGCCTGCCGGATCCAGGGGATGACCTCGTCGAGCATCTCGTCCAGGGTCGTGGTGGCCTCGAACCCGAGGACCCGCCGGGCCTTCTCGGTGCTCGGCACCCGCCGCTGCACGTCGTGCGGGAAGGGCGGATCGCTGACGTACCGGAGCGGCGAGGCGTCGCCGTGGATCTTGCGCCAGATCAGCTCGGCCAGCTCGAGGACGGTGGTCGACCGCGGCGTGGACAGGTTGAAGTCCTCGTTGAGGGCTTCGGGCCGTTCCATGCACTCGACGATCCCGCGGGCCAGGTCGCCGCCGTAGGTGTAGTGCCGCACCTGATCGCCCCGGCCCAGGATGTGCACCGGGTCCTGGCCCTTGAGGACCTTCTGGACCAGGTCGGGCACCACGTGGCTCAGGGCCAGCTTCACGTTGCCCGACTCCAGCTCGGTGTCGCGCAGGGCCCGGCTCTCGCCGACGCCCACGCAGTTGAAGGGCCGGACGATGGTGAACGGCAGGCCGTACTGGTCGTGGGCCGCGCGGGCGAAGTACTCGACCGCCAGCTTCTGGAAGCCGTAGGACGACACGGGCGGTGCGATCCGGTGCTCGTCCCCTTCCGCGGACGGCCAGCGGACGGCGGACTCGAACACCATCGACGAGCTGAGGTAGGTGACCTTCTGGAGGCGGTCCTCGGTGTGGGCCCAGATGGCCGCGTCGCACGCGGCGGCGACGATCCGCTCGTTGGCGGCCAGCAGGTCGTAGGGATAGGCGTGGAAGTAGGAGATGCCGCCGATCAGGGCGGCGGCCGCGATGAAGTGGTCGCAGCCGGCCAGCAGGTTGGTCACCAGCGCCGTGTCCCGGGCGTCGCCCTCCACCAGGCGGTAGGACGGATGGCGGTCGTAGGACCGGGCGACCGGGCCGTACTTGGAGAGGTTGTCGAGGCCGACCACGTGGTGGCCCCGCTGCAGCAGTTCCTGGACGACGTAGCCGCCGATGAACCCCGACGATCCGCTGACGAGGACCCTCACGAGGGGCCCACCCCCGCCTGCGCCCGCAGGGTCCCGAGGTCGAGGCGGCGGCCGTAGGCGAACCGGTACCAGCGGACGTACTTCGGGATCCAGCGGGCCAGCCGGAAGTTCGACAGGCCCGCCTGGCGGTCGAGCCAGATGGTCGGGACCTCGGCCACCGGCAGGCGGAGGCGGCGGGCCTTCGCCGTCAGCTCGAGGCCGATCTCGAAGCCGTGGCGGCTGTCGATGCCGACCGCCTCGACGAAGGACCGCGCGTAGGCCTTGAACGAGTTGGTGGGGTCACGGGTGCCGATGCGGGCCAACCAGTACAGGGACAGGCCGGCCAGCCGGGACAGCAGGCCCTTGAGGGCGGGGCCGCCCACCTGTTGGCCGCCCGGCATGTAGCGGGATGCGGCCGCGACGACGACGCCCCGCTCGACCAGCCGCGTGAGGTCGTCGATCTGGGCGGGATCGTCGCAGCCGTCGGCCATGGTGACCACGACGACCGGGGACGCGGCCACGTGGATCCCGTAGCGGATGGCGTTGGCCGGGCCCTGGCCGTAGGTCTGCACGACGCCGTGGAGTCGGGGTTCGAGGGCGGCGTGCTTGTCGACGTAGGGGAGCGTCGTGTCGTCGGGGGCGTCGACCACCACCAGCACCTCGCAGTCCAGGGCGACGGCTTCGAACAGCCGGTCCAGCGCCGGCACGATGGCGTCGCCCTCGTCGTAGGCGGGGATCACGACCGAGACCCGGGGCTCGGGTAGCGGGGCCATCAGATCAGCACTCCCGCACCGCGCACGTTCCAGATGTCCGCGATCGGCTTCTCGGTGCGGATCCGGCGGTACTCGGGATGCGGGGTGGCCACCACCAGCAGGTCGGATCGCTCGAGCACCTCGGCCAGGGGCACGAGCCGGGGATCGGTCGTGACGTAGGGATCGGTGGTCAGCACGTCCCGGGCCTTGAAGCCCAGGATGCGCTTGAGCTTGTAGGACAGGCTCGACCGGGTGTCGTCCGACCCGGACTTGAACGACATGCCGAGGATCCCGACGGTCATCGACCGCAGCTCGAAGCGCTCCTCCAGGCGGCTCACGACGTAGAGGGGCAGGCCCTCGTTGACCAGCATCGCCGCGTGCCCGAGGTGGAAGCGGTTGTCGTCGAACGCCGCCAGCTGCATGGTGTCCTTGAACAGGCAGGGACCGGCCGCGAAGCCGGCGCCGGGGAGGTCGGCGGCCCGCGGGTAGTCCTGGGCGACCGCCCGCCGGATCCGCTCGAAGTCGAGCCGGCGGCTGTTGGCGATCATGTAGAACTGGTTGACCGCCGCGAACTTGACGTACCGCCACGTGTTGGTGAACAGCTTGGCCAGCTCGGCCTCCTCCGGCTCCAGGGGGACGATCTGCGCGGTGAGCAGCCCGAACAGCGCCGCGGCCCGGTCCCGGACCCGCTCGTCGCGTGCGGCGACGATCTGGGGCAGCGAGAACAGCTCGGTCATCGCCTTGCCCTCGGCGATCCGCTCGGGGCAGAAGGCCACGTCGATGCGGTGGCCGAGATCGGCGACCATGCGCTCGACCAGCTCGGTGACGCCCGGGTACACGGTGCTGCGCAGGATCAGCAGCTGCCCGTCGCGGAAGTGTGCGGCGCACATCCCGAGCGCACGGGGGATGGCCTGGGGATCGGGGTTGAGGTGCTCGTCGACGGGCGTGCCGATGACCACCACGACGTTGGCCGCCTCGGCCACCACCGCGGGGTCGGTGGTGGCCTGGAGCCGTCCCGCCGCGATGACCTGGCGCAGCATCGGGCCGGCTCCCGGCTCGTCGAAGGGGAGGACGGCGTCGTTGACCTGCTTCACCGCCTCGTCGCTGACGTCGTAGACCACCACCGACGCGCCCCGCGCGGCGAACGCGATGGCCAGCGGGAGGCCGACGTGGCCGCAGCCCCCGATGACGACGACGTCACGGGGGAACCCGGACATCGCCGTCACGAGGCGATCCGCTCCTCGTCGTCGGCCCGGAGGCGCTCGGGGCAGTAGTAGGGGTCGGGGATGAAGGTCCCGGCCCAGCGCCGGTGGAGCAGGTCGATCTCCCATCCCTCGACCTCGCCCGACCGGCTGGAGGACTCGAAGTGGTGGAGCACGGTGTCCGGGTCGAAGGCCACCCGGTGACCCCGCGCCCGGAGCTTCAGGCAGTAGTCGACGTCGTTGTAGTTGAGGGGGAAGGCGGTGGAGAGACCGCCGACGGCCTCGAACAGCGTCCGCCGGGTCATCAGGCACGCGCCGGTCACGGCCAGGTAGTTGTTGGCCACCAGCGCCTCGCCGTAGTAGCCGGGGAAGTCGCGGGCGAAGCCGCGATAGATGTGCCCGGGGTAGCCCTCCTCGAACACGACGCCGGCGTGCTGCAGGCACCCGTCGCCGAACAGCAGCTTGGCGCCGACCGCACCGATGCCGGGCTGGCTCGAGTACATCACCAGGCGCTCGAGCCAGTTCGGGGTGACGACCTCCATGTCGTCGTTGAGCAGCAGGAGGTGCTCGCCCCGCGCCGCCAGCGCGCCGAGGTTGATCCGCTCGGCGAAGTTGAACGGCGCCCGGCCTCGCACGATCCGGAGCCGGTCGCCGGCCAGGGCCTGCAGCCCGGCGATCGCGGCCGGATCGGTCTGCTCGTCGACGACGCAGATCAGCTCGAGGTTCCGGTACGTCGACCGGCGCAGGACGCTGTCGACGAGGTGGGTGACCAGCACCCGGGGCTCGCCGTAGACCTCGCGCACGCTGCCGGCGGTGGGGACGACGATGCTGACCAGGGGTTGCTCGGTCAGTCGGGGCTGGAGGTGGTAGATGCCCGGCAGGCTGGCGTTCTGCTCGGCCTCGCCGGGGAAGCCGGTGCGGTCGCAGTGGGCCTGGATGGCACGGGTCCCGGCGGCGAAGGCCCACGGCTTGGCCTCGACGCCACCGGCCGTCGAGCCCTCGACGGCGCGCCAGTGGTACAGGACCTCGGGGACGTGGACCACCCGCCGGGCCCGCTCGGTGACCCGGAAGACCAGGTCCCAGTCCTGCGAGCCGGCGAACTCGGGGTGGAAGCCGCCGACCTCCTCGACCAGGGAGCGCCGCAGCACGCTGAGGTGGCAGGTGTACATCTGGGTGCGGAGCCGTTCCGGTGACCAGCCGGGCTTGCGGAACACCGAGAGCCGCCGGCCGTCGTCGCTGTGCCGGTCCTCGTCGGTGTACAGGTAGTCGGCGTCGGGCTGGTCCCGGATCGCCCCGGCGACCAGCGCCAGCGCGTTCGGCTCCAGGCTGTCGTCGTGGTCGAGCAGGACCACGAACGCGCCCGTGGCCAGCGCCAGGGCGTCGTTGGAGGCCTCCACGATGCCGCCGTTGCGCTCGCGGTAGGCCACCCGGACGCGGCGGTCGGCCCGGGCCGCCCGGTCGAGCATCGGGCGGACGTGCGGTGCGGTCGAGCCGTCGTCGACCAGGCAGTGCTCCCAGTCGGTGGCGCTCTGGTGCCGGACGGACCGGAGCATGTCCTCCAGGGCTGCGGCGGGTGGGTTGTAGACGGGGGTGACGACCGAGAACTGCGGCGGGGTCATCCGTGGCGCCTCACCCGCAGCGCGCGCACCGGCCGACCGAGGGCCCACATCATCCGCCACGAGTGCGACGAGAGGACGGCGTGGAGGCGCTCGGCGGCCCCGACGGCCCGGTTCAGCTCGGCCTGGAGCTCGGCGGCGCGGCCCCGGGCCGTCCCCAGCTCGGCCTCCTGGCCCATCACCATGTCGCGCAGCCGGAGGAGCTCCTGGCGCAGCCGGGTGGACTCGGCGGCCATCTCCCCGGCAGCGCTGCCCTGCTGCTGCATCGTCTCGCACTGGGTCTGCAGCTCGAGCAGGGCCCGGCGCTGCTCGACCGTCTCGGCCCGGAGCCGCCACCAGGCCCGGTCGTAGTCCAGCACCAGGTCGGTGACCGAGGGCTCGCTGCGGCGATAGAGGGAGGCCCACGGGGCGATGTAGCCGGCGTCGTGGTGGAAGTCCCGGAAGAACCCGTGGGCGGCGAAGAGCTGGGACCAGCGCTCGGGGGGCTGGACGTTGACGTGGGTCGCCTCGTGCAGGTCGTGGGGCGTCGACGACAGCAGGACGCGGTCGCTCGCGGCGCACAGGTTGGCCACCGCGGTCGAGGCGTCGGCCGGGTCGAGGTGCTCGATCACCTCGATGCAGGTGACGAGGTCGAAGCGGCCCTCGATCGGATCGAGGAGCGACCCGGTGCGGACGTAGGGGCGGGCGGCCGCGGACGCGTCGGCGATCGCCACCTCCGACAGGTCGAAGCCGCTGGCTACGACGCCCCGCTCACGCAGGGCGGCGACCAGGAAGCCCTTGGCGCACCCGGCGTCCAGCACGGTGCCGGGCCCCAGGAGCCGGACGATGCTGTCGGCGACGCCGCCGAAGAACGACCGCCAGTGGTCGTTGTCGTGGTAGGGCAGCCCGCAGGCGCTCTCGAAGTACCAATGGCCGTACATCCGCCGGGGGTCGGCGGACGCGTGGCGGGTGATCGTGTCGTCCTCGACTGGTGTGAACACGAAGCGTGACTTTAGGACCTCACAGAGCGACGACCGCGGAGTGTGGCGGCGGAATGTGGGGCCGGAGGGGCCGACCCTTCGCTCAGCGGCCGACCAGTCTCCGCACGCGCGGCACCGAGGACACCGTGGCGACCGTGAGGGCGACGAGGGCGATGGCGCTCAGGACCAGGCCGAGACGCCGACCCCGGGGCTCGTAGCGCAGCACGACCTCGTGCTGGCCCGACGGGACCGCGACGGCGACGACGGCGTGGTCGGCGTCGAGGAGATCCACGGCCTCGCCGTCGACGGTGGCGACCCAGTCGTTCTGGATCGCGTCGGCCACCACCAGGTGACCGTCGCCGTCCGCGTCGACCCTGATCTCCAGCCGCTCCGGGTCGTCGGTGACGACGTCGACCTCGGCGCTGCTCACGGCCCCGGTGGACGGGTCACCGCTGCTCAGCACCACGGTGTCGTCGGGCAGTTCGGGCGACGCGACCCGCTCGATGCGCTCGGACCGGTCGGGGACCACCTCCGCCCGGCCCGCCCAGTGGATCCGGGGCAGGCCCGTCGTGCGCCGGTAGATCCGCAGGTCGTCGGCGTAGGCCAGCTGGAGGCCGTCCTGGTCGGGGCGGATGGGGTCCACGGCGAGGCCCTGGGAGGCCGTCGCGAGGTCCAGCTGCACATCCCCGGCATCGGACAGCGCCACGGTGAGGTCGATGTCCGGTCCGCCGGCCAGCTCGTCGCCGGGCACGGCCAGCACCAGGTCGCCGGCAGCGACGGCGGGGGGCAGCGGGGTCCGGCCGATGACCGATCGGCTGCCACTCTGCGCGGTCACCACGGCCGTGGCGTCCCGGGGGAGCACGGTGTCCTCGCAGACCCGGACCACGACCCCCCGCAGTCCCTCCTGGCCGCTGATGGTCGCGTGGCTGACCCCACTCGTCTGGCTCGACCGGTGGGGTGCGGCACGTCCGCCCGTCCCGCCGCAGGACGCCTCGCCGAGCGTGGCGGGCACCTGGCTTCCGTAGGGCGGGAGCTCGGGCGTGGTCGCGAACCAGGTGACCCCCATCCGGTCCAGGCCGGGCGCGGTGACGACGTCAGGATCGCCGGCCAGGAAGGGGAAGGTCGGGGAGGCCCGGAAGGCGAGGGGGTCGACGGCGGCGATGAGGTCCTTCCACTCCCGGGTGTAGAAGGCGTGGCCGGTGGGGATGCGGACGTCCCAGAAGCTGCCGGCGTTGCCGAGGTAGGTCAGCCCCTCGACGGCGACCCGGTCCTCGCCCAGGTTCTCCTGGAGGAACTCGGTGGCTGGTTCGTCGGGGTACACCGTGTCGCGGCTCTCGTTGGGGAGCAGGGGCAGGGCCAGGGCCAGCGCCTCCACCACCAGCGCCACGGGCAGGACGGCGACGGCCAGGGGCCGGAGGCGGTCCCCGCCGCGCCACAGCGCGACCAGCCCGGCGACGACGACCAGGCCGACCAGGGCCGGCAGCACGATGGCGTGGCGCGCCACCGAGGCGTAGCCGACGTCCTTGAGCAGGTGGTAGGACCGCAGGGCGACGACCCCGCTCACGGCGGCCGCCCCGGCCGCCACGGCCCCCACCCGCAGCCACTGCCGGCGGGTCAGGGGATCGGTGCGGTCGATCAGCGCCTGCAGGCCGAACGCGGCCAGCACCCCGACGGTGAGCCCGAGGACCGAGCGGGCCCGGCCGATGAAGTTGTTGGAGAACACCGGCAGCTTGACCAGCAGCCCGAGGATGGGCCCCCCGGCGTAGGTGGCGATGCCCAGCACCAGCGTCGACCAGGCCAGCGCGGGGAAGGCACCGCGCGGTGTCCGGCGTGGCGCACCCAGCGCGAACGCGACCAGGGCCAGGACCACGGTCGTCACCCCGATGAACGACAGGCCCTCCACCTGGTTGTACGGCCCGATGTAGGGCTGGCCGCGACTCGACAGGCCGAGCCCTCCCGGTACGACGGCGGTCAGCAGTGTGACCAGGCGCAGGTTCGAGTCCGCTGTCTGGCCGCGGTAGTCGTAGTTCGTGTCGCCCAGCCGGGCGACGAACGGCAGGACCTCGAACGCGACCAGCATGAGCCCGGCCACCAGGCCGGCGCCGATGCCGCCGGCGAGCAGGAGGCCCCGCCGGAGGTCGTGCCGGTGCTCGGCCAGCAGCCGGACGGCGGCGTAGAGCAGCACCAGGTAGACCGCGTAGCCCACGATGGCCGGGAAGGAGCCCAGCAGCATCGCGCCGAGGGCCAGCGCGATCGGCACGGCGGCTGCGACCGTCCGGCGTTGGATGAACCGCTCCGTGGCCCAGAACAGGCCGGGGATGACCGCCGCCACGTCCGGATGGGGCCAGTTGGTCCACATGACCATGAACCCCGAGCCGGCGTAGGCCAGGCCGGCCAGGATGGCCGGCACGCGATCGAGCCGCAGCCGCCGGCAGAACAGGTACGTGAACCCGATGGCCGCGGCCATGCCGAGCAGCTTCACCATCGCCGGCGCGAACCACCGGGGCAGCACGATGAAGGGCCACGCGATGGGGTTGAGCTGCCCACTGTTGGTCGCGGACTGCCCGCCGGCGATCCACGGGTTCCAGGCGTCGAAGGTGCCCTCCCGCGCCGCGCCGCCGAACTCCGACCGCGCCGGGAAGATGGTGTCGACGGTGTCGCCGACCGGGCCGTGGTCGGCCGGCTGATGGTCACCGGGCGAGACCTCGGCCCGCCACGGGTAGGCGGAGTAGACGAGGTCGCTGGCCAGGAAGACGCCGCGCGCGAACAGCGGGGGACCGATCGTTCCCGCGATCAGGAGCCCCCCAGCCAGGAGTGCGATGACGACCGGCACTCGACCGCGCGCGGGGTTCGGCATCAGGCGGGGCATCCTAGGCAGCGCCGCCCTCCGGCGCAGAAGCCCGACAAGACTAGAACGTGTTCTAGTCTTGCACCGGTGGACATCGACGACACGCCGGAGGAGGCAGCGTTCCGGGCCGAGGCGCGGGGCTGGCTGGAAGCCAACGCCATACCCAAGGGGCACCCCGAGGACTTCTCGGGCGGCGTGTGGAGCGCCGACTACGACGAGGCGACCTACGTCGACCGGTGCCGCGCCTGGCAACGGCAGCTGTACGAGGGCGGGTGGGCCGGCATCACCTGGCCCCGGGAGGTCGGCGGCCGCGGCGGCCAGCCCATCGAGCAGGTCATCTTCAACCAGGAGCAGGCCCGCTTCGGCGTATCGACCGGCGTGTTCATGGTGGCCATCGGGATGGTGGGGCCGACCCTGCTCGCGCACGGCACCCCCGCGCAGAAGGAGCGCTTCCTCCCCGCGATGCTCCGGGGCGACGAGCTGTGGTGCCAGCTGTTCTCGGAGCCGGACGCCGGTTCGGACCTGGCCGGGCTCGCCACCCGCGCGGCGCAGGACGGCGATCAGTGGGTCGTCACCGGCCAGAAGGTGTGGACCTCGTCGGCGCACCGGGCGGCGTGGGGCATCCTGCTGGCCCGGACCGACCCGACGGCCTCCAAGCACGCCGGGATCAGCTACTTCCTGCTCGACATGGCCAGCCCGGGCATCGAGCTGCGGCCGTTGCGCCAGATGACCGGGGAGAGCCACTTCTTCGAGGTCTTCCTGGACGGCGTGCGCATCCCCGCCGGCAACCTGGTCGGCGCGGTCGGCGACGGCTGGCGGGTGGCCCAGACCACGTTGCGCAGCGAGCGGTCGTCGATCGCCGGAGGCGGCAGCGTCGATCCCCGGGGCCTGGCCGACCTGGCCCGGCGGTTCGGCCGCGCCGGCGACCCGCTGGTCCGCCAGGCGGTGGTCGCGGCCCACATCCAGAGCGAGCTGCTGCGGTTCCTGCGCTACCGGACCCAGACCGCGCTGAGCCAGGGCCGGCCCCCGGGCCAGGAGGCGTCGATCATGAAGCTGGCCTTCGCCCGCTACATGCAGCACGTCACCCGGACGGCGATGGCCATCCAGGGTCCGGCCGGCCAGGCCGATGGCGTCTCGGCCGCCGACGCCGCCTGGCTCACCCGGTTCCTCCACGCCCCGTCGCTACGCATCGCCGGTGGCAGCGATCAGGTGCAGGCCAACATCATCGGCGAGCGGGCCCTGGGGCTGCCGCCGGAGCCCCGCGTGGACCTCGGGCCGGGATCTGTCCCGGCCCCGGCCATCGCCGGCGCCAGGACGGGACCGAAGTAGCTTGGCCCGGATGTCATCTCCCGAGGTCGGCACGCTCACCAAGAGCCAGGCCGCCCGGCGCGAGCGGGTGATCCGCTCCGCTCTGGAGCTGGCGGGCGAGGGCGGCTACGACGCCGTCCAGATGCGTGACGTCGCCACCCGGGCCAACGTGGCGCTGGGCACCATCTACCGCTACTTCTCGTCCAAGGATGCCCTGCTGGCCGCGGCCCTCGTGGAGTGGATGGGTGAGCTGGAACGCAAGCTGCTCGAACGCCCGCCGAAGGGCACCCGTCCGTCGGAGCGGGTGCTGGACGTCCTCAACCGGGCCCTTCGGGCCATGGACCGGAACCCACGGCTGGCCCGGGCGGTGGTAGGTGCGCTGATGGCGGGCGATCCCGCCGGCGTCGACGCCATGAACATCACCACCGGGACCATGAGCCGGATCATGCGGCCGGCCTTCCCGCCCGACATCGACCCGGCGCTGGAGGCCTCGGTGACCAAGGTGCTGGGTCACGTCTGGTGGTCGACGCTGGTGGCCTGGGTCACCGGCATGGGCGACATCGCCTGGGTGTCCGACGAGCTGGCGGTCGCCGTCGACCTCCTGGTCAGCCCGTTCGACTGAGGTCCGCCGCCGCTACGGCGCCGGACCCGTCCGGCCCCGCGGACCCGTCGGACCGGTCCTCCGGCGGCTCGGCCGGCAGCGGTTCGGCTGGCGCACCAGACGGGCGGACGATGGCGATCGCTGCTCCGGCCGCGGCCACCACGGCCACCACGGCGCCGATGGCGATCAGCTCGCCAGGAAGCGGTGCCCAGGCCACGACGGCACGGACCCGATCGACCGGTCCGGCGTCGGGCGCGCCCCAGTAGTGCCCGAGCATGGTGCTGATCCCGATGCCCTGCATGACGGCGACAGCGGCCAGCATCCCCAGCGGCAGCCACCGCTGCCCGCCGCGCCGCCCCTGCACCAGGTTGCCCAGCCCCAGCGCGATCAGGATGCCGACGCCGACCAGCCCGCCGTACCAGTAGCGGCCCTGCATGCCCGCCAGCAGCCCGTGCTGTAGGTAGGCGCGGAGGCACAGCACCAGCTGGATGGCCATGAGCAGCACCAGCGGAGCCAGCAGCAGCAGACGGTCGCCGATGACGGTCCCGGCGACGCGGTCGGCCCGGGCGCACGCCAGGACGAGGGCGCCGACGCTCACCGCGGTGGCCAGCCCCCAGGCGAGGGTGGGGATCGAGACGTCCACCCAGCCGAAGTTCCCCCAGAACAAGCGGGTGCTCAGATAGGACCACACGTGGAGGAAGTGGCCCAGGTCGTCGCTGCTCCTCGGGGTCGCGCGGATGATGTCGATCTGGTAGTAGCGCGTCGGCATGACGTCGCCGAACACGACGATGTTGCGCAGCCACCACCAGCCGCCGAGGGCCAGGGCAACCGTGCCGTAGAGCGCGCCGGCGACGACCACCGGGCGCAGGCGAGAGCGGCCGCCGCGCCGCAGGGCCACCAGGAGCCCGGCCACGACCCACAGGGGGAGCACCAGCGCGAAGCCCTTGGTGAACAGCGCGACGCCGCTGAGGACGCCGGCCAGCAGCGCGACGCGGGGCCGGAGGTCGCCCCGGGCCAGGCGGATGACGACGGGCGTCGAGAGCCAGAACACCAGGAGCAGCAGGCTGTCGTTGTTGACGACCGAGCCGATGTGGGCCAGTTGGGGGATGGCCAGGGAGAACAGCGTCGCGGCGATGCCGAGCGCCTGGGGCAGCCCGACCAGGCGCGCCGTGCCCCACACGATGAGCGGCAGGGGCGCGACGAACAGGATGCTGACCAGGCGGTAGATCCAGACCTCGAGGTCGTAGCTCGGGTCGCCGGTGACCACCTCGGCCAGCCGTTCCACTCCGCCGGCGACGACGTAGTACAGGGGCGGGTGCTGGGGCTGCTGGTTGACCCGGGTCGGCATCGGCGGCTGCTCGAGCTGGTCGATGGCCGGGCGCTCGTCCTTGGGCAGGGCCTCGTCGGCGGTCAGGTTGGTCGAACCGGCATCGAACCGGACCAGGTCCTTGGTGCGCTCGATGCCGGGCGACAGGTCCCGCCCGTCCCACCGCGGGTAGTCCCCGGTGGTCGCGAACAGATGGGCCAGGTCGACGTGCTCCGGCTCGTCAGGCGCCCGGTAGGTCGGGGCCAGGATCGAGTAGCCGAGCAGCAGGCAGACGTGGAGCGCTGTGATCCACCACACGACTGCCGGAACCCTGCGCACGGGGGTTCAAGCTAGGACAGTGGCCACGCCCGCGCCCCGTCGGCGTTCGGCGCGGTTGACACAACCTGACCGAGCGGTCAAGAGTGCGGGCGGCGATCGGTCAAGGTCCAAGGGGGTCCCACCATGCGTGCCGCCGTTCTGCGCAACACCGGTGATGACAAGCTCGAGCTACGCGACGACGTGGGCCTGGCCGACCTCGGCCCGGGCCAGGTCAAGGTCAAGGTGCAGGCCACCGGGGTCTGCCACTCGGACGTCTCGGCGATGTCCGGGGTGATCCCGCAGCCGGCGCCGTTCATCCCCGGCCACGAGGGCGCGGGCATCGTCACCGAGGTGGGGCCCGGCGTGACCACGGTCAACGAGGGCGACCACGTGATCGTGGCCTGGAGCGCCCCCTGCGGCCAGTGCAGCTTCTGCCTGCGCCACAAGCAGCCCAACCTCTGCATCAACGTGCTCTTCAGCGCCGCGGCGACCCCCAACTTCCGGCTCGACGGCGCGCCTCTCGGGGGCATGACCGGTGCCGGCACCTTCGCCGAGGAGCTGATCCTGCCGCACCAGGGCGTGGTGAAGATCGACGACGACGTGCCCTTCGAGATCGCCTCGCTGGTGGGCTGCGGCGTGATGACCGGTGTCGGCGCGGCGCTCAACACGGCCAAGGTCGCGCCGGGATCGTCGGTGGTGGTGTTCGGCTGCGGTGGCGTCGGGATCTCGGCCATCCAGGGAGCCCGGGTGGCCGGGGCGGCCGAGATCGTGGCGGTGGACCTGGTCGACCGCAAGCTGGACGACGCCAAGCGCTTCGGGGCCACGCACGCCGTCAAGCCGGACGACCTGCCGGCGGCGCAGGGCGAGATCACCGGCGGCGACGGCTTCGACTACGCCTTCGAGGCCATCGGCTCGCCGGCGACCATGCGGGCCGCGTTCGACGCCACCCGCCGGGGTGGCACGACCTGCATCATCGGTGTCGGTGCCCCCGACAAGATGCTGCAGTTCAGCGCCTTCGAGATCTTCTTCGCCGAGAAGAACTTCACCGGCTCGTACTACGGCTCGGCCGACGTGCGGGTCGACTTCCACCAGATGCTGCGGCTCTGGAGGAACGGGCGCCTCGACCTGGAGGGCATGATCTCGCGCCGCCTCGGCCTCGAGGACATCAACGAGGCCGTCGAGGCCCTCATGTCCGGCCAGGTGATCCGCCAGGTCATCAGCTTCGGGGACGCCGGGACGGCGACCGCGGCGTCCGGGACGACGGCGGAGACCGCCTGACGCCGGGCTACTAGGACGCCCCGTCCCTCTGCTAGAACTAGAACACGTTTCAGTTCTGGAGGGGGCCATGACGTCATCGCAAGGCCAGTCGGGCCAGGAGGTGCTCTCGGCGCCGCTGGTCGTGGAGTATCCGTTCCGGCGGACCCTCGGCCCTGCGCAGAGCGCCTTCTTCACCGGCCTCCGGGAGGGCGTGGTCCTCGGCATGCGCGGCAGCGACGGCCGGGTCCACTGCCCCCCGCCCGAGTACGACCCGGTCACCAGCGAGGACCTGACCGAGCTGGTCGAGCTGGGGACGGCCGGCATGGTCACCACCTGGACCTGGGAGCCCTCGCCGCGGCCGAGCCAGCCGCTCGACCGGCCCTTCGGCTGGGCCCTGGTCCGGCTGGACGGCGCCGACACCGGGATGCTCCACGCGGTGGACGCGGGATCCCGGGACCGGATGGCCACCGGGATGCGGGTCCGGGTCCGCTGGGCCGGGGAGCGCAGCGGCACGATGGCCGACATCGCCTGCTTCGAGCCCGAGCCGCCCGGGTCACCGGGGTCACCGGGTTCACCGCAGTCATCCCAGGAGCCGGCATGACCGCGCTCACGCTGCCGCCGGCCCTGCAGGACGTCGAGCCCGTGCGGTCGATCGTCGTGCCTGCCGGGCTCCGCTACCGCTTCACCGCCGGCCAGGCCACCTCCCGGTTCCTGCGCGGCATCGCGACCAAGCGCATCCTCGGCGAGCGCTGCCCGGCCTGCGGCAAGGTCTACGTGCCGCCCCGGGGGTCGTGCCCGGCCGACGGGATCCCGACCACGGATCAGGTCGAGCTGCCCCACCAGGGGACCGTGACCACCTTCTGCGTGGTCAACCTGCAGTTCTACGGCCAGGCCATGGAGGTGCCGTACGTCTGCGCCACCGTGCTGATCGACGGTGCGGACATCGGGCTGTTCGGGCTGGTGCAGGAGATCCCCTTCGACCAGGTCCGCATGGGCCTGCGGGTGGAGGCCGTGTGGGTCGAGGACGATCAACTGGCGCCGACCTTCGAGTCGGTCCGCTGGTGGCGGCCCACCGGGGAGCCCGACGCCCCCTACGACTCGTACCGGGAGCACGTGTGATGCCGGACCTCGCCCGTGACGTCGCCGTCATCGCCTTCGCCCAGTCGCACCATGCCCGCCGGGTCGAGGGCCAGAACGAGGTCGAGATGCTGATGCCGGTGCTGGCCGCGGTCAAGGCCCAGGCCGGCCTGGACCAGCGCTCGATCGACTTCACCTGCTCGGGTAGCTCGGACTACCTGGCCGGCGCCGCGTTCAGCTTCGTCGGCACCCTCGACGGCGTCGGCGCCTGGCCGCCGATCACCGAGAGCCATGTGGAGATGGACGGCGCCTGGGCCCTCTACGAGGCGTGGGTCAAGATCCAGACCGGCGACGCGGACACCGCGCTGGTCTACTCGTACGGCAAGTCCTCGCCCGGGGCCCTGCGGGACGTGCTGTCCCGCCAGCTCGACCCGTACTACCTCGCGCCGCTGTGGCCCGACAGCGTCGCCCTGGCGGCGCTCCAGGCCCGGGCGTGCCTGGATGCCGGGGTCACCACCGCCGAGGAGATGGCCCGGATCGCGGCCCGGAGCCGCCGCGCCGCAGCCTCGAACCCGTACGCGCAACTGCAGGGGTCCGACGATCCCGAGGTCCTGCTGAAGGAGCCCGAGCTGGCCAGCCCGCTGCGGCGTCACGACTGCCCGCCGATCACCGACGGTGCGGCCGCCGTGATCCTGGCCGCCGGGGACCGGGCCCGGGAGCTGGCGGACCGCCCGGCGTGGATCCGGGGCATCGACCACCGGGTCGACGCCCACCAGCTCGGCGCCCGGGACCTCACCGACTCGCCGTCGTGCCGGCGGGCCGCGGCGGCCGCCGGTGTCGCCGACGGCCCGGTGGACCTGGCCGAGCTGCACGCCCCGTTCACCCACCAGGAGGTCATCGTGCGCCGGGCGCTGGGCCTGGGCGAGGACGTGGTGGTCAACCCCTCGGGCGGCCCGCTGGCCGCCAACCCCATGATGGCGGCGGGGCTCCTGCGCATCGGCGAAGCCGCGCAGCGGATCGGCCGCGGCGAAGCCGACCGGGCCGTGGCCCACGCCACCAGCGGTCCCTGCCTGCAACAGAACCTGGTCTGCGTCCTGGAGGGGGAGTGATGGGCAAGGAGCGTGTCGCGGTCGTCGGCATCGGGCAGACCCACCACCAGGCGACCCGGGGCGACGTCACCATCGCCGGGCTGGTCCGGGAGGCCGCGCAGCGAGCCCTCGACGACGCCGAGATGACGTGGTCGGACATCGAGGCCGTGGTCGTCGGCAAGGCCCCGGACTTCTTCGAGGGCGTGATGATGCCCGAGCTCTACCTGGCCGAGGCCCTCGGCGCGGTGGGCAAGCCGCTGCTGCGGGTCCACACGGCGGGCTCGGTCGGCGGCTCGACCGCGCTGGTGGCCGCGAGCCTGGTGGCGGCCCGGATCCACCGCCGGGTGCTCACGGTGGCCTTCGAGAAGCAGTCCGAGAGCGAGGCCATGTGGGCCCTCGCCCTGCCGATCCCGTTCCAGCAGCCGCTGGTCGCGGGGGCGGGCGGCTTCTTCGCTCCCCACATCCGGGCCTACATGCGCCGCTCGGGCGCCCCGGACGAGATCGGGATCCTGGTGGCCCTCAAGGACCGCCGGAACGCCCTGAAGAACCCCTACGCCCACCTGCACGAGCCGGACATCACCTTCGAGTCGGTGCGGGACTCGATGATGCTGTGGGACCCCATCCGCTACTCCGAGACCTGCCCCTCGTCCGACGGTGCGTGCGCCATGGTGCTGACCGACGAGGCCGGAGGCGACGCGGCACCGACGCCGCCGGCCTGGATGCTCGGCGGGGCGATGCGATCGGAGCCCACCCTGCTCGCGGGCCGCGACCAGGTGAGCCCGCTGGGCGGCCGGGAGTGCGCCGCCGACGTCTACCGCCAGGCCGGCATCACCGATCCCCGGCGGGAGATCGACATGGCCGAGATCTACGTCCCCTTCAGCTGGTACGAGCCGATGTGGCTGGAGAACCTGGGCTTCGCCGAGGAGGGCGCCGGGTGGAAGCTGGTCGAGGAGGGAGCCACCCAGCTCGACGGGGACCTGCCGGTCAACGCGTCCGGCGGCGTGCTGTCCTCCAACCCGATCGGCGCCTCCGGGATGATCCGCTTCGCCGAGGCCGCGCTG
>Ga0075428_100002265_pt1 | contig 20840 bp, 20 predicted proteins | sample RhiMetdeltSRZDD2_FD_75291 | JGI IMG/M metagenome (GOLD analysis project Ga0075428, IMG submission 75291) | Populus rhizosphere microbial communities from Tennessee, USA - Rhizosphere MetaG P. deltoides SRZDD2 | ecosystem: Host-associated > Plants > Roots > Rhizosphere > Soil | place: USA... | reverse complement strand
CCTACTTCGCGAATCAGATGGCGACGATGAGCAGAATCAGCACGAGAAGGCCGATGATAATAACCGTTGTCGAGATCGTAATTTTCGACTGGCCTCCCGCCAGATCATCGTTCACTGCTCGGGCCTGAGCCGCAATGAGATCCACTTCGGCATCGTCAAGCGTTGCGACTGCTGTCTCCGCGCGTTTTAGGTCGAAACCAGCGCCTGCTGCTACCTCGCGCACCTCTTTGCTTTCGAGAACGCGGCGTATGGCCTCGCGGTCGTCGGCCTTTTGACGCACGTGGTCGGCAACCGCTCGATCGAGGGCCGCCTGGTCCGCCACGTGCTGCTGACCAGAGACTGGTAGCCATATGACAAGGGCGAACAGCATCGCGAGAACTGATGTCCGGATTCGTTGCATGGTCGTCTCCGTGTGCGTTGCACGTAGCCTTTGATCTGACCTGTCGTAGTTGTATCGACCAGATCATGAGAGAGCTACAGACCGCCGCAGGGCTGGGTAGCAGGGTCGGCGTTTGGGGATAAGAGGCCCCACGCCAATGCAGGGTTAACCCGTATCAACTCCGGGCCTCTCTCGAAGTCTAGGCCTTGAATAGCCGATCATCACGAGGGTGCGCCGGCCGGACCTGGCTTCGATGTAACAGGCGAGTTGCTTCCGCAGAACAGATTCTCGGCCGCCAGTTGCGCGCGGGACCGCCTACTTGGCCTCAACCGCGGTGCGCGGCGATTCGTGATTGGTGACTGTCCATGTCTTCTGACAGGTGCTACAGACATATTTGACCGTGCGCTCTCCGCTTTGCATGGTCACTTCGACCGGGACGGCGCTTCCGCGGCAGTAGGGGCATGGCAGAGTGAATTCACGTTCGGTTTCAGGATGCATGGGTCGCTCCCTGTGGCGATGGCCACGGCAATAGCTATACGTTGAGGAATCCGTGCCTCCTTTTGAACAGTTCTAACTCTCAGTTACGCCTCGTTGAAAGAAGTTTTTTCGAAACCTGCGTCCCTGGGGCGCTGTCGCCGCAGAAGCAGCGCTTTTACCTCATTTCGGTGCGCACATGCCAGGTACCCCCATTGCTAATTCCGGAAGCAGTATCTTTGCCAGTGCGCGAGCACGCCCGTATTGAAGTTCGGGAGCTGCGGGACGAATGGAGAGGCGCTGCAGAAGAGTAACTGCGTTTCCATAAACGCCGCCGAAACTCAGACAGGAGCACATCAGGAACGGCTGGAGCCACGATGCATCCGAAAACATCCAACCCTGGAAGCCCTCGATGAAATCGCGCGTCCGGAATTTCTGTTAACGACAGCTGCGTTGCCGGTGCGAGCTAGGGAGAGGTCATCATGTATGTATCACGACTGAGTTTTGCGACTGTGCCGGGCCACACTCATCAGGTGGAGGATAAGCTTCGCCGCCTCCGCGATTTGGTTATCAGTTCCGGCGGCACGCACGTGCGTGTACTACGAGCACATTTCGCGTCTCTTGGGGCGCCCGATCTGATATTCGAGCAGGAGGTGCCAGATTTGGTAACGCTCGAACAGGAGATCGGCGACGTTGTCACCAAGGCCGCGTTTCAGGACCTGTCCCGTGAAATCTCTCAGCTGCTAGCGAGAACACCGAAGCGTGAAGTGTACGAGGTGCTCTGAGCCGGTGCGGCGCGTTCGATGACCTAGAATTTCGCTGCCATTTCCCATCGCACCAAGTTCGATCGTGACGGCATAGCGGCGCAGTCAGCGCGTTCGCGGCCTACTCGGTCACAAGGACAGCGTGCATGCGATTGCCCGCTGACATGTAATGGCGGAGAACGGGTTCCCGATCGACGACGCGTTTTGTCCGATCGGGATCCGCAGCGCGTAGTGTCTGAAAATTCGGGCGACACATTGGCGTCGGCTCACCGCGTGTTTCTGCTCTTAGCGCGCCTAGCGCGGCGGTGCCAGTCTCCGATGGCCTCTGTTAAACTTCGCGCATCTGAAGATAGCCGTCTGCGCGAGTGGGTGCCGAGAGCGGTGAGCACCGCAGGCTTGCCCGCCTACTTGTAGTTGGACGGACAGAAGGTTTGATGACGAACCTGGAGCGATTTGTCCGCGCCATCAAGGAAGAATGCCTGAACCGCGTGATTCCGCTCGGTGAACTCCACCTTCGCCGGTCGATCGCCGAATTCGTCACCCACTATCACGGTGAACGCAATCATCAAGGTCTTGGCAACGAGCCTATCGACCCGCTACGGCAACAGGCTGCCTGCAGTCTGGTTCGTCGCAGGCAGTGACTCGGCAGAATTCTGAGCTTCTACTACCGTGCGGCGTAGCGCAGGGACTCGCCCAGTTCATCGCGCGTCACTGATCCCCGAACTTCAGCCGACGACGTCCGCCTACATCATCCGATTCAAAGCCGCCGTTGGCTGACAGTGCATCTTGCCGGTGTTCGGTAGAGCGTTCCACTGTTGATCGAGGTCGGGAACGCCCGGGATGTTGATGCACCTGAAGCCAGACAGGGCATTCCTGACCGAATGCGGTCTCTGCGTTCGCGTGGACCTCTTCACTGCAACGCGATGAGCACCGGAATCAAGCCGGTGTCGGCGGCCTGGGCCCGCAACGCCTTGCCGATCACTGCGCCGAACGCTCGATTCTGATCCACCGCTTTCATGGCATGTCCAGGCGTGGCCGACGTCGTGAGCAGGTCGCCAACCGCAATCGGCGCATAGCGAGCGTCGACCTTGCAAAAGACCTTGCCGGTCAGCGCAATCGGCAGACGGTGCCGGCACGAAGGCTGTCTGCCAAGCACGATTCCGGGCCTGAGATGGCCCGCACCGGAGACGACCCCGACCACGCGCTTGTCATAGGCCTCGCGACCGAGTTCCAGCGCGTCGTCCGCGCCGATCACCATGACGGCGCCAGGCTCGGCGCCTGGGACATGCGCGACATCGAACTCCTCGGCGCAGTCGGCATTGCGCAGGACGATATCGCCGCTCTGACCGCTCAGCCAGATCGTCGCATTGTTTGCGGTGTTGTTCACCTGTTCGGCGGCATCGAACAGCACCACACTACCGTTTGCGCCTTGCCCGCCCAGCCAGAGAATACCCTCGGGGCCGGCGATGGTGATCCGCTTCTTCCCGCTTGCGCTCAGCACCATCCGTGCGCCGCTGAGGTTCGCCACTTCGTCGCCCCCGGCATCCCGCAGCACGATGTCGCCGGTCTGCCCGCCATCGCCGAGTGTGAGGGAGGCCCTCCCGCCGTCGATGCGCGCGGTCGTCTTACCGCTCTTTTCCTTTACCGAGATTTCACCAGAGGCTCCCTCCGTCCCACCGCCACCACCCACTGAGACTTCTACCGTTTCCGTGGCCGGCTGAAGGACGCCCCCCTGCCGTCTTCCGAGCCAGAGTTCGTCATCGCCCTGCGCGTTTTTCACACGCAGCCCCCAAAAGGAAAGTGCCGGGGCAGGGGACCTCTGGACGACTCGCCCCAGCCGCACTCGCTCCTTGTTCTCCTGGTCCTCGAGGATCAGAGCCGGAGTGTTTGCGTCGATCGTGATCGTGACGTCGGTGCCGCTTTCTTTCGGGTCAATCTTGCCCATGGCCACACACTCCTTGTCGCGCGAGATGTAGTCTATGCTTGTCAGGATTTCATCGAGTCGACCGATGGCAAGCTTGCGACAATCGCTGAAGAGCATCGGTGCTCCCGCAAAGTTTCCGTTTCACCTGCGCGCTGACTTCGGTCAGCGTACTCCGCGCAGCCTGCGGGCGGCGATGGCGGGAATGACCGATCCCCAGGTGTCGTCCTGGTCGCACCTGGGGATTGCATTGGCTCGAGAGAATACGGACACCTCGGACAACGCCCAGGGTGTGACGACGGACGGTGCGTTCTGGTACGTCGTGGCCAACGGCGAAGACGGCCTCGCGCCGGTGATCGGCGTCTACGACAATGCGCATCAGACGGTAAAGAAACTTTTCCCAACCGCAGAGCACCACTCCAAGCTGATCGATGCCTACGACGGCACGCCACACTTCGGCGCGCCCTGTTTACGCAACGGCTTTCTTCACGTGCCGATCCAGCAGCCGCAGGCCCTGTGGCGGCTGGCTCCAGACGGCGGCAACCAGACGGTTGTCCTGCTCGATGCCGAGCACCAGGTGGCCGGCGCCATGCCATGGTGCGACATTCATCCGCTGACGGATTTGTTGTACACGAGCAAGTTCGATATCGAGGAGAGCGACTCGCCGATCCTCTTCGCATACCGGTGGCAGGACATGCACAGAGTGCCGGCCGCTGACATCACGCTGCAGAAGGGTTCGATGTACCTGGATCAGGTGCAGGGCGGTTTCTTCACGGATCGGGGCAGGGTCATTCTGAGCCGGAGACATCCCAACCGCGTCCATTGCTACTCCGCGCTGAACGGCCACTATTTCGGCGGACGCGAACTCGACGAGATCGATTCGGAAGCAGAGGGAGTCACGATCCGCGCGTGGAATTTTGGCTCATCCCAAGCCATCGTGCACATCCTCGAGCAGGATGTGGACCCAGACCCGAGCGACTTCTATCTGCACAGCTACGGCGTCCCCGATCCGGGCCGCTTGTGACCACGAATCTACGCCAGCGAGTAGAACAGATCCACGTACGAGCCAACCATCGTTTACGGCTTTCTCGAAGCTCGTGTCGATTTTGACCGGTCTCGTTCGACGTGTTAGTGAGGCCGCGAAAGGCGCGACAACCGACGCGAACCGAATTCAGGAGAGAACAATGCGTTTCATGGTCATGGTCATGGCAACAAAGGAATCCGAAGCGGGCGTTCTGCCGAAGCCCGAAGCCTTCGCCGCGATGCAGAAGTACAACGCCGAGCTCGCGAAGGCTGGCGTCCTCCTCGCCGCCGAGGGGCTTGTCGCGAGCTCGAAGGGTGCGCGCGTGAAGTTCAGCGGCGACGAGCGCACCGTCATCGACGGCCCGTTCGCCGAGACGAAGGAGCTCGTCGCGGGCTTCTCGATCATCCAAGTGAAGGCGAAGGAAGAAGCGATCGAGTGGGTCAAACGCGCGCCGAACGTCTTTCCGAACGGCGAGGCGGAGGTCGAGATCCGTAAGTTGATGGACGTCGAGGATTTCGGTGACGGGTTCACGCCGAACCCGGAAATCGCAAAGGTGAAGTTCAAGTAGAGGCCAGCCTGAGCCGCGCGCCAAGCCGTTGACAAATTCTGAAGCAGTCGGAAGATTGCTAACATTCTTCGCTGCTGCCTACGCCACTGGAACCCGCGGACGAGCCGGTCGTCAGAACGCCACTCGAAGCGAGACGGCGCCTGGGGTAAGGCCGAGAGCTAAGGAAGGCGCGACATGACGAGCGCGAGTGGCCTTCGTGTGCTGTCGATCGCGCTAGGTGCGTTCCTGATCTTCATGGCGCTCGACAAGGTGGATTGGCTGATGGACAGCAGCCTTCTGGTCGGGCGTCTGCAGGAGTGGCGTGAGTCGGCTGCCCCGATGGCCCGGTGGTATCTCGACACGATTGCGCTTCCTGGCGCTCCCGTCTTTGCGCGCCTCGTACTGGTCGGCGAGTTTGCTGCAGGTGCCGCGCTCGTTTGCGGGATCAAAGTCCGCTTGGCCGCAAGCGTGTCGCTCCTGATGGTGCTCAACTTCCACTTCGCGAGCGACGTGCTGTTCCACTACAGCTACTTCACCAACGCCTACGGGCCGCCGGTGTTGGGCGGACTGCTGGCGCTCGCGATCGGCGGCGGCACGAGGCTGCCTTTCAGCCTCTCGAAATGACCCCGTAGCGTCCGAAAACGGCGTCGACGTCAAACTTCGAGACGGCAGCCCGCAGATAGTGCTCGAGGCAGAGCACTATCTGTCGGCGAGTCGTACCAAGAGTCGAATCGTCGACTCGTAACTCGATTGGACTGGCCAGCAGCCGGCAGACGAACCATGCCCCGGCCATCTGGCTTCGTGTAACGGTCTCGTTAATTGGCGCTCAGTTGGCTGATGTTGTTGGTTGCCGCAGCCGTCGTCTTATCGATCGCAGAGTACAGTTCTTTCGCTTGGGCGTTGAGCTTGTCGGCCTCCGGTTTCAGACTCGCCACCGCGGTGGGGTTGAGATCATGACCGAGATAGGTGACCTGATCCTGGAGTGCCTTCATGAACGGCGTATATAGCCTGGCCGCGCCCTGGCCGTTCGCCTGAATCTCGCTGTAACGCTTCTTCGCCTGTGACAGGCGATCCTGGCTACGTTTGCGCAGCTCGGGATCTTGTATCGCGGCCGTTGACGCTTCCCAATTCTTGAACAGGTTACCCGCCTCGACGTTCATCTCACCGTTGCGCGTCGCGACCACCGCGCGCTTCTTCTCGGTTTCAGTCACTTCCTTCTGGAGCTTCTTGTAGGCATCGCGCCGATCCTTCACGTCTGGTGCGAGTACGGCGTTGTAGGCCTCCATCGTTTTCTGGAGTTGCACCTTGGTGTCACTGATTGATTCAACCCCAGCGTTTGCTCTCTTGATGAGTTGCTCGACCTGTTTGACACCTTCGTCCTGGGCAAAGCCGACAGCTGTCGTACCAACGATGATCAGAGCAATGCCCGAGATTTTTCTAGCCAATGAGTGAGGCTGATTCATGGTCCACTCCTTATTTCTTTCCATGCCGCACCCACTGGCGCGACGATCAAGTTGTGCGCGAATAGAGTAGACATAGTACACCTCGGCTCAATCCGAACGGCTCGGGAGTGTAAAAGCGCCCAGCTCATGTACGAACGAGCTGAACCTTGGCATGGCCGAGATTCCGAGTGTCTGTTATCGCCGTGCTCGTCGCCGGCGGTTTCGGTGACGATCGTGGTTTCTGCTGTGAAGCGGACGGCTCGACCGCAGGAGTGCGCGACGACGACGCCGGCCGTTCAGGCGTCTCTGAGGGCGTCGATAGGATTGATCCTGAGCGCGCGAAAGAGTGCCTGAAGGACCCGAACACCGTGCTGCCGGATGAGACCATCGACCGCCAGCGCACGATCACGCTGGTTGAGTCCGCGTCTGAACCACACGTGGCGCATTGTCTGGGATCGTGAAGCGCTAACGCTTGAACAGCACGCCGGTCTGCGCCCATGTCGTCGGCGCTCCTAAGCTGAACGTAGCCGCCGCCGCGGCGGTGTCGGCAAGGATGCGGTACTCCATCGCGAGCGGCTGGTAGGTGGAGTTGTTCTCCGTGGCGATCGCCACCATCGTAAACCCGCTCCCGGGCGTTGTCAGCGTGGTCGCATCGTGCGTCCCGGCGCCGATCAGGAGATCGCCGGCGACCGAGGGTGTGAGATTTCCCGACGACGGCGTTTTATTCTTTCCTGCCGCGGAAATCGCACTGTCGACGGCGACGATGGTATTGATCCCTGAAAATGCTGCGATCACCATGGACATCCGCCCGTTGGATCCGCCGGTTCGGAACGTGACGGTGTTGGCTCCTCCGTCGGCGCGAGCGTAATAAATTGCGGTATAGCTGCCGCCCCCGGCCAAGGTCGTCCGTTGCGCCGGTGTGGCCAGGGTATAGACCTTCCCCTGACTGTCGGTCACCTCCGTAGGCGCATTCGGCCAACTGGAGACGGACACGACGATCAAGTGACCGGCGGAGACGGTTGCCGGAAACGTGGCGGTAAGGGCGGTCGCACTCGACGTGATATTGGACGCGCTCTGCGCCAGGGTGATCGGCGGCGCGGGCGGATTGATGGTCAAAGTGAGAACGGCCGTCCCGGTTCCTCCGGCGTTTACGGCGCTCAAGTTGGCGTTCGAGGAACCCGCTATCGTCGGCGTACCCGAAATAAGACCCGTCCCGGTGTTGACCGAGAGTCCGGCCGGCAAACCGCTGGCAGCATAACTGGTGGGGCTGTTGATCGCCGTGATCTGGTAGCTGAAGGGGACCCCTACCGTGCCGATCGCGCTGGACGCGCTGGTGATCACGGGAGCTGGCGGCAGACCCGCATTGACCGTCACTGTCCATCCCTTGGTGCCTGTTCCGATGGCATTGGTCGCGCGCAAAACGATGTTGGAGGTAGTACCCACGTTGGTGGGCGTGCCGGAAACTAGACCCGTACTCCTGTTGAGAGACAGCCCCGCCGGCAAACGGTTGGCATCAAAGCTCGTGGGGCTGTTGGTCGCGGTGATCTGATAGCTGAAGGCAACACCCACCGTCCCGGTCGCCGTTGACGGGCTGGTGATCACAGGCGCCTGCCCAGGATTGATTGTCAGGGTTAACGGCCGGGTCCCCGTTCCGAGGGCATTGGTGGCGCTCAGTGTGACGCTGGAGGTGCCCGACGTGGTGGGTGTGCCGGAAATCAGTCCCGTTCCCGTATTGACGGCAAGCCCTGTCGGCAGACCAGTGGCATTGAAGCTGGTGGGGCTGTTGGTCGCGGTGATCTGGTAGCCGAAAGCCACTCCCACAGTCCCCGTGGCGCTGCCGGTGCTCGTGATGACTGGCGCTGCGTATTCGGATGCTGGCTGGACCGAGCCGGTGGTGTCGTGGCCAAGCGCCTGCCATTCGCTCCAGAATCTCGAGACACCGCCCCAATACCAGAACGCCGCCGTAAGCGACGGCACATAGTAGCTATTGTGCTGGAATATCAGGTTCTTCGAGCCATATAAATACAAATCGCTCTGACTGCTCGAGCAGTTAGAGAGGAACAGTGTATTAGCCAACGATCCGCTACGCGTACCTATCTTGACGATATTGTCGTGGGTGTTGTTATTGCGCAGGTCATAAATCACGCCTGCACCGCCATTGGCCGCCTTGTTATAACCGCCCTGCCCTACGCTGGCGCAATCCACGAAATACTCGATGCCCCGATAATTGTCTTCGAGCACATTCCCGTAGATTTCGACGTTCTGGGACATCGTGATCAATATCCCGGAGAGGCCGCTGCGACGCACGATGTTATTCTTGATAATCCCCTGGCCGCTCGCCTCGTAGACGATACCAAGGCCGGGATTGTCCTCGGAAGTGTTCCCTTCGATAACAGAGTCGACGGCCTCCCCGTCATACCAAATGCCGTCGAGGTTATTGTGATGAACGAAATTGTCGCGGAAGGTGACGTTAACGCTTAGAGAGATCTTTTGTTCCGGCCCGTTGTAGGCGATTTCGTTATTGCTGAATGTTGTGTTTGAAGGCAAATACGCCCCATATCCTCCTCCTCGTTCTGACGGAGAAGGGTTGCTCGGATCGCCGACATTGTGATGGATATAGTTATTCGTCACATTGGCGCCCGACTGATTGCTGACGGACACTCCTGTTTTGCAGCCATGGATTTCGTTGTGATCTATCGTCCAGTTATTCGATGGGGCGGTTGGATCACGTGAATAAACACCAATGCAATAGTAAGCGGCGAGATTACGGATAACCAGGTTCTGCACCGTTACGCCGGAGCAGTCGGTCAAGCAGTTCCAGCCACGTATGATTGAGGTCGACCCGATATCGTAGGTCATGGTCACATTTGTGCCGTCGATGATCGCGCCGTATTGACCAACCAGCATGTCATTGGCCTTCAGGTTGATCGGACGGGCCGGAAAATGTACCCCGGCTGCGACGCAGAAAGAGGTGCCTTCGGGATACGAATCAACGAAGGAGGGTATATCCTGGCCGGGCGAAATGTTCACAGCACTCGCTGAACACGTAATGCTGGCCTGGGGCCCAACACCCGGCACAGCAGCCTCGGCGGAAACGGCAAACAGCGCGACGAGCGACACGCAGACGAAGTAATGCGGCCCCACGGGCTTTATTGTTTTGTCGAACATCATTATTCCTAGACGGATTGCTGCCCGGATGCTGCTGGTTCATCGCGTGGAATGAAGGGATCTGCTTTACACATCGATATCCGAATGTCGGGTTGTTCCGCACTGTACGGTCGCACCGCACAACAGCGAATTGAATGAAGCGATCATCGTTCAATCGCGCACTGACTGGCGCAGCTCATGCCATCTTCCTGGACATATCGGCTCATCGCAGAGATGCCTATATTCTTGGCGAAGCACGAGGCAGTTCAGTTGTCGCGGGCTCGCATTTCCGCACCACCCATCGAACCGGCACCGGCCGTTCTGCACGGCGGCTGGAGCCAAGAAGAGACGAATCTTCATGGCCAGGGCTTGATAGGGTATGGTTCCAGGAAGCCGATTATCTCCCAGGGAGGATCAAACATGACAACCAGGTCAGCTGCCCTCCTTCTTACTGTCCTTCCGTCGATCCCTTTTCTCTTTGGGCAGGAGCTTCGCAGTGCCGCAGTCGCGCAAGCGCCAGCGACTGGGCAAACGACGAGCGCTGAAAGCCTCAGACAAATCATTCCCGGCCACTTCATGTACTCTGCGTTCACGGCCGGCCGGCCTTTCAGCAGCGGCATCATCGTCACGAGTGAAGGAGCGGTGGTCGTCGATGCCCTGGGTTCGGAAGCCGTGGGCCGCGCTCAGCGCGAGTCGATTACGAGCGTTATCAAGCAGCCCGTTCGCTACCTTGTGTCCTCTTCGTTCCACGATCAGTACAGCAAGGGGAACCTCGCCTATGCGGATGTCTTCAAGGTCGGGCACGACAACTATCGCGCGGGCCTTGTCGAGCAGATGCAACGCGGAGGCGCGTCGGCCGACGAGCAGCGGTCGCGCCTGCCGAACGCAACTTTTCGCGATCGCATGACGCTCCATGTCGGCGGAAAGGAAATTCAGATTCTCTATTTCGGCCGGGCCCATACGACGGGAGACTCCATCGTGTTCGTGCCGCAGGACCGAATTGCCTATCTAAGCGAGCTGTTCTTTTGCGAGGAGTTTCCGAACATGGCGCAGGGCTACGGCGTTTCGTGGCTGCGAGTGCTCGACGCAGTCCAGTCCCTCGAGGCCGATATTTTCGTGCCGGGCCACGGTCCCCTTCCGGCTGACCCGAGGGAAACCCGGGCGAGCCTCCGACGCCTGCGCCAGTTGCTCGTCGACACACGAGACGCCATTCAGAGCGAGATCGCCCGCGGGGCGAGCGAAGATCAGGCGGTCGCCGCAGTGAAGCTCCAGCCGTATGAAAAAATGCCAAACTTTGCGGCACAACGGGAAACGACCGTGCGGCGGATGTTCAAGGAACTGACGGGCAGCTTGCCGTAGAAGGTGCGGGCTGGACCTTTAGCTGCCCGCCAGAAACCGGAGTACGAGCGCCAGCGTTGTCTCGCGCTGCTCGGTCTGCGGGATGTGCCCGCCGTCGCGCGCCATCTGGACACGGCTTCCGAGCCTCTGATGTGGGGAGATCAGGGCGGACACCTGGACACCGGTCGGTCGCCGTGCTGCCGTTCGCGAATCTGAGCGCGGATCCCGAAAACGTGAAACTGGCGATGTGCATGATCGTGCTGGGCATCATCGCGACGGCCACCCCGACCGTGAAGCGCTGCGCGTGACTGACCGATACCGGCGACGCGATTTTGGTCACCTGGATATAGTCTGATCAAACGGCAGTTGATCGCCCGGGGAAGTTCATGGGCGTGAGCTTTGTTTCTGGATGCGTTTCGCCCACAGATTTCTTCTGCTTTTCAATGATGTCACGCTCACGTTTGATTGCGTCCCCCAGAGCATCGAAGTCCCCTGCTGTTAATGCCGCCATGCCGTCCTTGTGCGCTTTCTGGAAGTCCTTTCGGAGTGCGTCGAACGTCACGGTCGCGGACTTGCGTCGCCGCTCGGTTTTGAGCCTCTCCTTCTTGCGGCCGCTCTCCTTCGATCTGCCTTGCGGTTTCTTGGACATACGCCAGATTAGCCTCTTGCTCCCGGGATGGGCTTGGCGCGACAGTGTAGATCGCATGATCGACCGAGTCGATCTCACGGCGTCCGCAATTCGCGAGTCAACCGGAGTGGCAGCGCCCATGTGACCGAACGTAGGCGGCGGCAACGAATGAATCGAAACTGCCGGCAAAGCGAGCGTTCGCGAACGCAGAACGCCTTTACCGCACGGCGCCGAAGCCGCCCGAGCCGAGGAACGTATAGTACACACCGACCGTCGAGCGCGCCTGCGTCTGGTCTGGCAACTCGAGGTAGTCGGAGCTGCGGCCGGCAAGTTGATACGTGACGCCGAGGGCGTGCCGTCCAACAACACGGAGGGCGAGCCAGGCATCGCCGACGAAGATCAGATCACGCTGGCTGGTACCAAACCCTCCGAGAGTGCTGATGTAGTATTCCCGCGCCGTCAAATCCAACGCGGCCCGGCGGCCGGCAATCAATCGCAGGTTCGCGAGTGCCTGCGGAGCGACGCCGTAGTGGTCGTTGCGGCCCACTGACCGGTCCTCTGAATACGCCGCAACGTAGCCGCCTCCTACAAGCGCCGAACTCTGCACCACCAGCGAATCGGACAGAGGCGCTTGCAGCGTGGTGCCGAACGAGAATGACGTGCTGGAGAAACGAAAATCGTGCGGCGCGAAGTAATCGTAGGTGCCATATAGGCCCCACAAGCCCGCGAGCCGTCCCGCTCCGTAGTCGGTCCCGGCAATCAAACCACGCGTCGACAGATGCTCGAGCCCCTCGCCCGAGACGCTGCTCTCGATTCTGAAGTAGTCGAACGGGCGCTCGTGGCGATAGCCGGCGCTTCCTGGATAGCCGTAGTCCATCGACAACGCGACGCGCGGCTGATCCGGTGCGAGTGAGGACACCGCTCGTGAGTCGGCCGCCGTAATCGCCGTGACGCCGACCTGGACGCGGATATCGGAGAACGGCACGGCGTCCGGGCGGCGCGTTCCCGCGGGATTGCCGACCATGAGGTGATTGAGGCCAGTCGGCGGAGAGACGAGCACCGATGCCAACTTGCGCCATACACCTGGACCATGGTCCGCACGCTCCAACAGAAGACGGGAGACGCGAAAGAGCGGCTCGCCCAGGAACGATCCTGCGATGCCGCTGGCAATCTGATCATTGCGAGAGGGCGGCGTGGTTTCGCCAGCAATTTCCCAGAGCGCGCTGCTCGCGAAGGTATAGGCCATCGACGTCCAGTAGTTCAGTCCATTCGACCGAGCGATGCCGTGGTACATCGCCCCCTGGTAGGGATGTCCGAACTGATTGACCTGAAACGGATCGTCGTCTATGACCCAGGGGCCGCGCAGATTGCGTCGGATCGTCGTCGACGTCACCTCGAAGGTGGCAGGTTCGTACAGCACACGACCGACGAGATTGAATGCCGCGTCCATCGCCAGAATCTCGACCACCGGAAGAACGTAGCTCTTGTGATCTCGATCCTCTTGCAATTCCGCGCGTTCCTCTTGCCGACGTGGATCGTCGGCCTGTGCTTGCGCTTGCGACAGAGCGACCTGATCAGCTCGCGGCAGGACGACTCGTGTGGGAGCGCGTGAGGCGCATGCGCTCATTGCGCACCCGAGCACAACCACAACGACCCGTACGTTGAACAACGCCATGCCCAGCGAAATGCACCCGGCGTGCCAGCTTCAGATGCGCCAGTGGAGTCAGGCGTTTCGTATCACCTAACGCCCACGTCCGATGCCCGGGCTGGCTTCGAGCACGCCCATGGTCCCGTTGTTGCACCCTCTCGAGCGGAGAAAACGTATGGCCACGTATTCGGCGATGCTCATTCTCGCGGCTGCAACTCTCGCCACGCAATCCGCGAATGCGCAGGACCAGCTGGGTCGCGAGCGAGTGGTGAAAGTGTCGGGCTGCATCGCGCAGGCGCCGCGAACAGGTTCCCTCACCGACGACAGTGGGGCGGGCAACGTGCCGTCTCCAAACACCGCCGGCGTAGAGGCCAACAGCTCGGAGCCGGTGAACGCATACATCCTGCTCGACGCCACCCCTGTCAGGAACGGCGGCGCTCAACAGGATGCCGAAAGCGGACCAGTTACTCCCTTCAGGGTTCCGCCTCCGAACTTGCCAAGCACAAGGGCCACCGAGTCGAGATCGCGGGGCAACTGCAGCCTGGCTTGCCGGCTGTGTCCGGTGCGAAGTCGCCCGCGGCAGCGATACAACGCATCGCGGTGCAGACCATCAAGATGCTGTCCGCGCAGTGTGAATCTCCGACTCGGTGATCGGTTCGAGGAGCGATCGCGCTGCGGTTTGCGCCATCGCTGAATCGCAGCAGATTTTCTGAACAGTACAGCGGAAAACCTGCGAAGGAGGCACTACCGGTCGAATGGAAGAAATGGATACGGATGGTGGCAGTACCACGGCGAGAATCCGAGACCTCCTGCGCGGTTCCAAAGATGTCGCGCTCGCTATTGCAGCCCGGACTTTGTTCAATACTCGGTATCGCAGGATCGGCGAGATGACTGAGCTTTCGGTCGACACGAAGAAACAATCGTTGCGTTTACGTCTGGATTTGGTCGGGGAAGCCGAGCCAATCGAAATCCATGTCACGAAATACACCCTGGACCAAAAAGGGGACGACGCGAGGCTAACCATCGTGCACGCGACCGCCTCGCGCAAATGGTTAGCGGAAGCGCTTCGGGAATTCGTCGTTGGACGGAGCTTTTCCATTCCGGCGAAGGCCGGTGCCGTATTGAATCTCCTGGCCTGACTCCGCTGATCTGTGGCTACCGAAAAGTCGATTCGGCGCCATCGCCATGAACTGGCCGCCATCGGCAGACCTCGACGGACGTCAGGCGCGCGGGTTCTTGTAGTGGAGAAGCGCGCGCCGACGATACGTCTTGCAGTTCAAACGTAGTCCGCTCCGAGGCTGCTACCACACTCCCGGCCAGGGTTTGCCCACGAGGAACTCCGGGTTCGCGCCTTTGCGCGGCATGTACTTCTGGACTCGACCGGTCCTCACTTCAGCGGTGTAGAGATTGCCCTCTTTGTCGGTCGCGAACCCATGCACGCCCCACTGGCAGCCCTGGCACGTACCGAAGGTTCCCCATGAATAGAGGAAGTGTCCGTCCGCGTCGTAGGCGAGGAGTTTGTTCGATCCCTGGTCTGCGGCCCACAGGATGCCGTCGTTGCCCATGTAAATGCTATGGATGTTCATCGGCGGGCGCGGGCCGAAATCCCACTGATCGAGAAACTTGCCGTTTTCGTCGAACACCTGGAGGCGTCCGTTGTTGCGGTCGTTCACGTACACACGCCGCGTTTTCGGGTTGACGGCGATTCCGTGGACGCTGTTGAAGTGGCCGGGGCGCCTCTCGTTGGGAGGCGTTCCCTTCATTCCCCACTCCAGAAGCTTCTTGCCGTTCATGTCGTACTTGATGACGCGTGTGCCGTCATAGCCGTCGGCCAGATACCAGGTGTCCTTGTCCATGAAGGCCATGAACGTCGGCCTGCTGAAATGCGTATCGTCGGTACCCGGTACACCCGGCGTGCCCAGTGTCAGGAGGCGCTGTTTGCCGTCGTGCGAGAACTTGCTGACGAAGTGGTTGTCGGCATCCACAATCCAGACGTTCTTCTCCGGATCGTAGGGGCTGATCTCCACGTCGTGTGGCCGGCCCCAGATCTTGTCCCACTGAGCCCAGTTCGCTTCATCGATGATCTTGCCGTTGCGATCGAGCACGTAGACAACGTGCTCCCATCGCCAATCGATGCCGGGCCGGCCATCGCTTCCATCAGCGGCAGCCCTGCCGTGGCTCGGTGTGGCGCTGGCGGTTTCGCGTATCGGCAGACCGCCGCCGACGGGGAACTTGATGCTCGGCCCAATCTGCGGAAGCCAGGTGGTCCCGCGCCCGAGCTGAAGGACCGGCAACTCGCCTTTCTGCGTCACGAAGACGCGATCTGGACTCTCGGGAAAAATGTCGGTGGACTGCGACCAGGTCCATGCCTGGTGATCGGGAAGGCTCTCTCCCATTGCCCTCGGCCAGTTGGCCACTGGATCGTAGGGACCGAACGCGTCCTGCCCGCCTTTGAGTCCCGGCACGGCGGCGAAGCCCTGCCCGGGCGTCCTTTTCTGCTGTCCCTCGACAACGCCCATCCTGTTGCTCAACAGGATGACCGCAGACAAAGCGATGCACACTGCCGCGATCTTCACGAGTCGCTCCATATCGATGCCTCCGCGATTCTCGGATTGACGCTGCGATCATCCTCCCGCGGGTTCGAATGTCAAGAAACTCCTCGCGTCGCTGAGCAATACGAATCAACAAGACATGCCTTGTGAACACTTCCGAGCACCCGACCCTGCGCGGAGCCATGCGCCAAAAGTCGAACTGAGCATGCGACGGCAGCCCAGCGGACTGCTGGTTCACGTCAGTTCCGGTACCGGCCGCGTGACGCAAGGACGAAAAGTTGTGGCGAGTCCGGTCAGTTCTGTTTGGCGGGCTGGGAGGACAGCAGCGCGGGCGGCGTGGCGGCCTTCGGTCGTGACTGGACGAAGGCGTAGAGATCGGCGAGCTCCATGTCGGGAAGGATCTTCTCGGTGTATGGTGGCATCTGCAGTCGGGGCTCACGCACGTAGCGCGCGAACGCCGAGTAGGGAAGACCGTTCGGTCCAAGACGCGGTCCGGTCGTCGGCGATCCTTGTGCTTCGCGGCCGTGACACTGCGCGCAGCCGACTCTCACGAACCCGAGCCGGCCTTTCTCGACGCTGCCTGCGGGTGCTGGCTGCGTTTGCGATTGCGCCCTCAGGATCGTGCCGCTCAGGGCAGGGCCTCTTAGGACGGTACCGCTCAGGACGGTGGCACACACGACACCGATGATGAGGAGCGTTTTTATCATCGCGGCTGCGTGATCACGTCGACGAGTGCCGGCTGGCCGCGCTTGACGGCGGCGATCGCACGGGCCAGCGACGGCCCAAGATCAGAAGGATTCGCGATTGGCCCTTCGGCGTGCCACCCCATCGCCTGCGCGAGCTTCGCGTAGTCGATCGCCGGGTTGTCGATCTCGTTGCCGATGTGCGCGCGATCGACGCCACGATTCCGGCGATTCCCCATCCGCTGCAGGTGCATCGTCTCTTCGTGGTAGCTGCGGTTGTTATGTACGACGGTGAGGATCGGAATCTTGTGGTGCGCCGCTGTCCAGAGCACGCCTGGTGCATACATCATGTCGCCGTCGTTCTGGATGTTCACCGAGAGGCGGCCGTGTTTCCGGTTGGCGAGCGCGGCGCCGATCGAGGCGGGCATGCCGTATCCAATCCCCGACCCGCCGGACACGCCGATGTACTGGTGATGCTTGTCGAAATTCCACAGCCGCAGCGGCCAGCCGCTCAAGTTGCCGTTGACGAGCGACCAGTCCTCGCCTCGGATCTGTTGCCACACTTCCGCCGCGAAGCGCGCGGTGCTGATCGGCGACGCGTCCCAGGCGTAGGCTGCATCGGTGCGCGCGCGTTCGAACGTGGCCCTGCTCGCGTCGGCCAGCGTTGCGCCGCGCGCGTCGAATGCCCGCCGGCGCTCCGGCGTGATCAGTCGCCGCACGGCTTCGATCAATGCCGGCAGTGTCGTCTCGCCGTCCGCAGCCATCGCAATATCCGCTTCCACGTAACGCTGGAAGTCCTGGTAGTTGGCCCTGAGACTCAGATCACCGGCCGTGATCGTAATCAGCTTCACTCCGGCCTTCGTTGCCGGCCGTGACGTGCGTTCGAGCTGATCGCGGAAGATGTGCGTCGCGCCGTAGAAGTTCGCGATTTCGAGGCCGGCGATGAGATCGGCGTCGGCGATCGCGGCAACGGAGCGCAGAGTCTGGTTGAGCGGGTGACGATTGGGGAAGTTCATCCGCCCGGCCGCGATCGGCGGCAGGGAGTTCGGCTGCGTGCTGATGACTGCCGCCTGCAGCAGCTCGGCGAGCTCGATCAGTCGCGCGAGCCCCGCCGGAGTGCGGGCGAGGCGATCGGCAATGAGGAGCGGAGAGTCGGCCGCGACGAGGAGCCTGGCCGCTTCGGCGACGGCGCCCGAATCTGCCTGCGGCGGGGCGGCGAGCGTCAGCTGCGGCACGCGCAGCGCGCCGTGATGCTCGGCGATGGGGTGTTCCTGGAGCTCGCTGTCGGCGACGATCACCACGGGACCGTACGGCGGTGTCATCGCGATCTTGTAGGCACGCACCGCCGATTCGGCGAAGTGCGGCAGCGACATCGGCGTGTCGTCCCATTTCGTGTAGTCGCGGACCATTGCTGCCGCATCCTGCACGCTGTGCACCCACTCGACTCCCGGTGCCCGCAACGTCGCATCGAGCGTGTTGCCGAGTACCAGGTAGACCGGCACGCGATCGCACCACGCGTTGTAGAGAGCCATCGATGCGTGCTGCAGTCCGACCGTTCCGTGCGCCATCACCGCCAGCGGCTTCCCCTCGATCTTGAAGTAGCCATGCGCCATGGCCACTGCTGACTCTTCGTGCATGCAGGTGAGCAGCTCCGGTTTTTCGTTGCCGCCGTAGTTGATCACCGACTCGTGGAGGCCGCGGAAGCTGGAGCCTGGGTTGGCGCAGATGTACTCGAAACCGAGCGCCTTGATCGTGTCCACCATGAAGTCAGATCCGGCGCGACCGCCGGTGAGCGGTTCCGACTCTGTGGTGGATGGCTCGGGCGCTGGCGTCGACGCCGCTGGAGTCGCCGACTGCGCAGCGGCGCCAGCCGGGGCGGCCATGGCGGCGCTGACCGCTGCCGCCCGGCGCATGAACTCGCGTCGCGGATAGGAGAAGCGGGATCGGCGTGTCATCGCGCGCCCAGAGTAACCATCCGGGCGCGCCGGCGCAATGGCAAATGCGAGATCATTTCGGCGTGCTGGTGTCTAATTACGGCGCGAGGAGAACGATGCAGGGAGCCGGTCGCTTGTGGTCCATGTGTGTGTTGTCTTTTCTCGGCTGCACTGTTGACACTTCGTCGGCTCAGGCGCCAGTAAAACCTGAGTTCGAAGTGGCGTCGATCAAGCCGAACAAATCTGGCACTAACCAGCGTCAGGTCGACTGGGGACGCAACGGACGGTTCACCGCGATCAACGTGCCGCTCCACGATCTGGTCAGGTTTGCTTACGCAGAGCGTGGACCCGATGGGATCCTGGGTCCGCTTCCACCAAATCGATTGTCGGTCGCCACGACTTGGGCCGGTGGAGCACGGGCATTGCAGGCCGAGAAATTCGATATCGTCGCAACGACTGATGCCGGAGCGTCTCAAGAGCAGGTAGTCCTGATGCTTCGCGCGTTGTTGTCAACGCGCTTCAAACTGGTGGCACACCGTGAGACCAGGGACCTTCCCATTTATGCATTAGTCATGGCACGGAGCGACCGATCGCTCGGTCCAAGACTTCGACGTTCGAACGTAGATTGCTCGGCGGCGCCGAGCGATAGCCCCACAGCTTCGCCGGCGGCGGACGGGTTTGTCGCAGAGCCGTGTAAGGGACTCAGAAACGTTCCCGGCAAAGCAACAGGACGAGCCGTGACGATGCCAACGCTGGCACGTCTGATCAGTGGCTGGGTGGACGACCACCGTCCTGTCGAAGACCGAACCGGACTTACGGGCAACTTTGACATCGACCTCGACTGGACGCCGGACCAACAGGTGCCAGCACCGCCAGCAGGCGCACCCGCGCCTTCGATAGACCTTAACGGTGCGGGACTCTTTACGGCACTACGAGAACAACTCGGGCTTAAGGTCGAGTCGACGAAGAATAGTATCGACATCGTCGTCGTCGACTACGCGGAGTATCCGACCGAGAACTAGAGCCCGATGTCTCACGAGTCTCTGGAATTAGCCGCCCCGGTCTCCGACGTGTTGGAGCCATCCATTCGCGCCGAGTGGCCCGCCGTGCTGATTCTGGCGGTGTGGTTCGTCGCCGTTGCGATGGCGGTTGGGGTGCACCGCGACATCCCCGTCATCGACGACTGGACCTATGCGTGGAGCGTCGAGCGCCTGTTCGCCGATGCCCGGTTCGAAGTACTCGATTGGAGTGCCGTGTATCCGCTCGGTCACTCACTGTGGGGCGCCGCCTGGTCGCTCGTCTTCGGCTTCTCATTCACGACGCTGCGCCTCTCCACGCTGGTCTTGTCACTTCTGGCGACCTGTGCCCTTTACCTGATCCTTCGTGAACTTGACGCGCGACCGCCCGTCGCCTTGCTCGGCGCCCTGACTGTCGCGGCGAATCCCGTCGTGGTCCTGTTGTCATCCTCGTTCATGACCGACGTGCCCTTTGTCGCCGCGACGCTGATGGCCCTGCTCTGTTACATACGGGCGATGCGCCGGGGCCAGATTCATCTGGTCTGGTGGGGGGGAGCCTGGGCATGCATCGCGTTGCTCGATCGCCAATTGGCTATTGTGACGCCGCTGGCGGCGCTGCCGCTGCTCATGCCGCGTCCCCACGGTGAGCCGAAACGATCGGCCGTGTTGTTGGCGCTTGGAGCGACCTGGGGCGTGATGGTCGTCTGCTCGCTCGTCATGATGTCACTCGTGAAACCGACGGGCGAGATGATGAAGTTGGTTGATCGTCTGCAGTACGTGCTCACGATTTCGGTGACCAGGTATCTGATCTCCAACCTCTACATCCTATGCACTGTTGCCTTTTACGCGTTGCCGGCATTGCTGGCGATGGCCACCGTCCGCCGTCTATGGCGCAGGCCGGCGCTGTTCGTCGTGACGCTTTCCCTCGCAGCGATCATGCTGGGAGTCGCCGGCGAGATCCCGGTCCCGCTCCGGGCTGGAAACACGTGGTCGCTCGCCGAAGTCGGTGGCAGTCGTGGGCTGATCAACGGGCTTCGACCCCCATCGGATTGGACGACGATCGAGATGGTGTTGCGAGGTGTGGGCCTGTTCGCGTTCGGGCTGGCGCTGATGTCGCTGACGTGGCCAGAGTGTCGCTCGGCGCCTGCGCGGCCGGCGTCCGCGTGGCGGCCGGTCGTTCGTCGGCTAAGGGATGCCGCGAACACGATCGCGATGACACCGCGTATGCCGCTCGTCATCTACCTGATCGCCTACCTTCTTCTCGCCAACGCGCTGTGGTTGTACAACGACCGATACCTGATCGTATTACTGCCAGTTGTCGTCGGCCTGGCCCTCGGCGGCCG
>Ga0075428_100002264_pt1 | contig 20843 bp, 19 predicted proteins | sample RhiMetdeltSRZDD2_FD_75291 | JGI IMG/M metagenome (GOLD analysis project Ga0075428, IMG submission 75291) | Populus rhizosphere microbial communities from Tennessee, USA - Rhizosphere MetaG P. deltoides SRZDD2 | ecosystem: Host-associated > Plants > Roots > Rhizosphere > Soil | place: USA... | reverse complement strand
ATCAACCCCCCGAGAATCAGCACCAGCGAGCAGACCGACGCCAGGATCGGTCTGCGAATAAAGGTATCGGCAAACATTACTGTGGTTTCACCGGTGCGCCGTCGCCGATTTTCTGAATGCCGGAGACGATGACTTGTTCCCCTGCGGACAGACCACTGAGCACGACGTAGTCGTTGCCGATCAATTCACCGACCTCGATCGGTCGCTGCCGCGCAACGGTGCCGCTGTCCTTTTTCTCGACGACGAAACAGAAATACTTGCCGTTGATGCGTGTCACCGCGGTGATCGGAACCGTGACGCCATCGGTCGTGCGCCAAACGATTCGCGATCTGACGAACTGCTGCGTGCGAACCGTCGGCGGCACTTCCCTCAGTAAGCTCTTGATCAACACTGTCTGCGTCGCATCGTCGACGCGAGGGGCCACGAACGTGACCGGATTGGTCGCCAGCACCTTACCGTCGGCATCCAGTATTTGCACCGGCAGCCCGAGACGGAGATCTGGTGAACGATCGATTGGCACCTGGATATACACCTCGAGGCCGCTGTTGTCGTCGATGGTCGTGATGACTGACGACTTCGTCACGCGATCGCCCGAGCGAATAGGAATGTCACCGATCACACCAGCCTGCGGCGCTGCGACGCGGTAATACTGCAGCTCAACTTGCTGTTCATTGACCTGGGCTTTCAAGGCGGAGAGTCGAGCTTGGGCCGTGCGCAGAGAATTCTCCGCCTGCTCGAATTCCTGACGGCTGATCGCGCCTGCCGTGACCAACGCTTCGAGCCGTTTCACCTGCTGCGTCCAGTACTGCACGTCAGCTTCGACCGCCGCTCTGCTCGCTTCCGTGCTTCGTACCGTCGCTTCCTGTTTGTCGGGCTTGATCTGAACCAGCGGTGCGCCGAGCGCGACGCGGTCCCCCGACTTGACGAAAATGCGAGTCACGACGCCCTCGACCTCAGGCTGAACCGTTGACGATCGAATGGATCGGATCGTGGCGATGAAGCCAGACGCTTGCTCGAGCGGTTTTTTCTGCAGCGTCGCTGTCGACACCCCCATCGGCGGCGGAGCGCCGGCGGCTGAGGAAGAAGTTCCGCTTTGCCCGCACGCGGCCGCGCCCATGAGCACTGACACGTGCAGCGCGACTGCGAGTCGGTGTACTCGAATGAAATGGAAAGACATAGCTCCCTGAAGGATATACGCGGACGCGTAGGCTCAGGTCGAGGATGTAGTTTCCTGATCCCGGGGTCTTCAAGACCCCGGCCGACACAACCGGTTTCGTCGTGATTCCGGAGGGTGCAGGGCGTGGTCAGTAGACCGCGCTGCTGGATCAGGCGAAAGAAAAGGCCACGCGTTGAGAACGTGGCCTTTCGATAGCGCTGACGGACGAAAGAGGACTAAATGCCGCCCGCGCCCGCAAACTTCCGCGACTGGAAACATTCGCGGCAAAACACCGGACGCCCCTGTGTGGGACGGAACGGTACGGTGGTTTCTTTTCCGCAAGCCGAGCAGTTGGTGGTCGTTTCGACGCGTTCTCGTCCGACCGAGGCACCCGCCGACGGGCGGGATGCCCGCTTGGCCTTACACGATTTACATCGCTTCGGCTCGTTCTTGAAATTCTTGTCGGCGAAGAAGAGCTGTTCACCAGCAGTCCAAATGAACTCGGTGCCGCAATCTACGCAAGTGAGCGTCTTGTCCTGGAACTCCATCGGTCCTTCCCTCTAAACGATCCCGCTCGAACGCGTGGTGGTTCGAGCTCGAAGATGGCCCGGTCCTTCACTCCGGACGATCTTCCTTCTCTTCGCTGCCAACCTACTCGACTTCCCGACGCTGTTTCTTGCGCGTTCGCTTGCGGGCGAGCGCCTGCTTGGCACGGCGCCGATCACCCGGCTTCAAATAGAACGAATGTTTCTTGATATCCTTGATGATATCTTCCTGCTGCACCTTCCGCTTGAAACGGCGCAGTGCGCTCTCGATCGATTCGCCTTCCTGTACCTTGACTTCAGCCACGCTTGACAACACCCCCTTCGCGGCCACCCCTTTTTTCGAACAACTCATCGGCATTCGGTTCAGCGACGAACCGGACCGCGCGGGTTCTCTGTGGGGCCCTTGGAGTCCAACCGAATATGCTAGGCTATCACAGGTAAACGCGGATTCTAGGCAGAAAGCTCTTCCGGCGTCAATGAAGATTCGACGTTGGATCCCGTCCCAAATTCAATCCCCAAGTCATTGAATCTGCGCGACTTATTAATGCCGTCATGAATTTGCTCGTTGTCGGAGGGGGCGGACGCGAACACGCCCTGGTCTGGAAGCTCGCCTCGGAGCCGTCGGTCGACACTATTTGGACCGTGCCAGGCAACCCGGGGACGACGACGATCGCGCGACACGCCGACCTTTCCGCAGGTGATCTCACCGCGCTCGCAACACTCGCCGAGCGTGAACGCATTGAACTCACCGTCGTTGGACCCGAACTCCCGCTCGATCGAGGCATCGTCGATCTCTTTCGATCGCGAGGGTTGCGCATCTTCGGGCCGACGCGCGCGGCGGCACAGCTCGAATGCAGCAAGGTGTTCGCTAAAGCATTCATGGCGCGACACGGCATTCCCACGGCGCGTTATCGAGCGTGCGATTCCGCACACGATGCGCACGCGATCGTCGCCTCGGGCGAGCTCGGATTTCCAATCGTCGTGAAAGCGGATGGGCTGGCTGCAGGCAAGGGCGTTGTCGTTGCATCGGATCGGGAGTCGGCGGATCGTGCCATTCACGCGGCGATGGAAGACAGGCAATTCGGCAACGCCGGCTCGCGCGTTGTGCTCGAAGAATGTCTCGACGGTCCGGAAGTTTCGTTTTTCGCGATCTGCGACGGCACCCGCGCATCGGCGCTCATGTCGGCACAGGATCACAAGCGTGTGTTCGATGGTGATCAAGGGCCCAACACTGGCGGCATGGGAGCGTTCGCGCCGAGTCCGCTCGTGGATTCGGCGATGCAGACGCGCATCATGCGCGAGATCGTCAGTCCCGTGATCGCGGGTCTGGCGGCCGAAGGCAATCCCTACCACGGCTTCCTCTATGCCGGACTCATGCTGACGTGCGACGGCCCCAAGGTGATCGAGTTCAACGTGCGATTCGGTGATCCGGAAGCGCAGGTCGTGATCCCGATGATTGCCGACGAACTGGCGCCCAGGCTTGTCGCCGCCGCGGACGGAGCGCTCGATCCCCGGCCGATCAATTTCAGCACCGAAGCTCATGTCGGCGTCGTGCTGGCGTCGCGGGATTATCCGGCGCCAGGACCCGTAGGATTGCCGATCGCCGGTCTCGATGCCGCCCGCGCACAGCGCGATGTGCTGGTCTTTCACGCTGGCACGGCCGCGCGCGGCGATGAGATCGTGACGGCTGGCGGCCGGGTGCTCACGGTCGTTGGACGCGGTCCGACCTACGGGGATGCAATTGCGCGTGCGTACGCGGGTGTGTCGAAGATATCGTTTGACGGCATGCACTATCGCCGCGATATCGGTCAGAAAGCACTAACGTTAAGCCCTAAGTCCTAAGCCTTAAGTCCTAAGCTTTGAGCCCTGCTTATGTCCCACATTGACGTTCTGATCCTCATGGGCTCCGATTCCGACGCGCCGATCATGCAAGCGGCCGTCGATGTCCTGCGTGAGCTCGGTATCTCGTCCGAGATGACCGTTGCCTCCGCGCATCGATCGCCGGAGCGAGTGATGCGCCTGGTTCGAGAGGCGCCCGATCGGGGTGTGAAGGTTTTCATCGTCGGCGCAGGCGCAGCCGCACACCTTGGCGGCGTCGTTGCCGCACACACCACAAGTCCCGTGATTGGCGTTCCGATCGATTCCTCCGCTTTGAAAGGACTGGACGCGTTGCTGTCGACCGTCCAAATGCCACCCGGCGTGCCGGTTGCCACTGTGTCGATCGGGAAACCAGGCGCGACCAACGCGGGAATCCTGGCGGCGCAGATCCTCGGCGTCGGAGATTCGAACGTCGCCGCTCGACTCGATGAGTACAAGAAGAAGATGGCGCAGAAGGTCGAGCAGGCAGCGGAGAAACTAAAGGGATAAGGCAAGGGAAAAGGGAAAAGGCTAGATCGGATCCCGGATCCCGGACAACGGATCCCGACTTGATGAAATACTCCATCGTTACGTTCGGCTGCCGGGTCAATCAGGCCGACTCATTGCACATCGAAGAACAGTTGCGCGCGCGCGGAGGTGCCGCCACTGCTACAGCCGATGCCGACGTGGTCGTCGTCAATACCTGCTCTGTCACGGCGTCGGCGGATCAAGGCGCGCGTCAGACCATTCGCCGCATCGCGCGCGATAATCCCGCGTCGCGCATCATTGTGACCGGCTGTTATGCGACGAGATGTGAAGACGATCTCGCGGCGCTTCCGAACGTCGTCACGGTGATACGGAATCGCGACAAGGAGCGGCTTGCCGACGCTTTCGTCGAGCGATCGACGTCGGGCGACGGGCCCTGTGGAGCGCCGATCGAGCCTGGCATCGGCGGCCGAACGGCTTTTTCGCTGCGGGTGCAGACGGGCTGCGGCGAGCCGTGCGCGTACTGCATCATTCCGTCGACGCGCGGATCGGGACAGAGCCTTCCTCTGCCTGAAGTGCTCCGCGAGGTCGCGCGCATCGCGGCATCAGGATTCAGGGAGATCATTCTCACCGGCGTGCATCTCGGATCGTACGGTCGCGATCTGTCAACGCCTGTCGGTCTCATTGATCTCCTGCGGGCACTCGAACGGATCAGCGCGGACGTTGTGTTTCGGGTCAGTTCGCTCGAGCCAATGGACTGTTCGCCACCCCTCGTCAACCTGATTGGCCGGAGTGGCGGACGGTTTGCGCCACATTTCCACCTGCCGCTCCAACATGCGAGCGATCGGATGTTGTCGTTCATGCGAAGGCCGTACACGCTCGACTATTACCGCAGGCTGGTCGATTCCATTCACGATCTGATGCCGCATGCGTCGATCGGATCGGACATGATCGTCGGCTTTCCTGGAGAGAGCGACGAGGATTTTCGCGCCAACCTGGCCTATCTCCCCGACTCTCCGCTCACGCACCTGCACGTGTTTCCCTACTCCGATCGACCCGGCACCGTGGCAAGCACCATGCGCGGCAAAGTCGACGGTGCGGTGACGCGCACGCGCGGCATGGCGCTGCGGGCGATTGGCCAAGAGTTGACGCGCCGCTTTCAGGCGTCGCAATGCGGAACGGTCCGGCCCGGTCTTACGCTCGACGATGGAACGCTGGTGGTAACGGATAACTACTTGAAGGTAAGAATCCCCGCAGGATTACCAAGGAATCAGCGTGTGCACGTGAAGGTATCGGCGGTCGGGGCAAGTCTTGCGGGAGAAGTCGTTCTGTAGCGCTTGGTCTGCCTTCTCACGTTCCCATCAACATCGCGAGACGCTTGCCCGGAGCGGCAGTCTTGGTCGAATCGGTGATGAGTTGACCGCACGCCGCCCGGATGTCACGGCCGCGGCTCTTACGAACGGAAACCGTGACCCCGTGCTCCGAGAGTGTCCGCGCAAACCGGTCGACCCGCTGGTCAGACGGCCGATCGAACGGAATCCCTGGCGCCTCGTTGAGCGGGAGGAGATTCACCTTTCCGCGAATTCCATGAAGCAACCGCACCAGACGCCTTGCATCTTCGGGAGAGTCGTTGACGTCCTGCAACATTACGTACTCGAACGTGATCCGTTCGCGCCGCTTGACCGGGAATCGGCGGCACGCATCGAGTAGTTCCTTCAGACCGTATTTGCGGTTGACCGGCACGAGCAGATCGCGCTGCTCCTCGGTGGTCGCGTGCAGGGAGATCGCCAGGTTCGGCATGAGCGGCTCGGTCGCGAGTCGTTCCAGGGCGGGAAGAACGCCAACTGTCGACAGCGTCATTCGGCGTCCCGACATCGCGAAACCATGCTCGTCGGCCAGGATCCGCAGCGCCTTCATAGTCGCTTCGTAATTGTGAAGCGGCTCTCCCATGCCCATCAGGACGATGTTGAAGCGGCGGTCGAGCATGCCGAGTTCGGCGGCGAGGACGCGGACCTGGCCCACGATTTCGCCGGTCGTCAGATTGCGGTCGATTCCCATTCGGCCGGTGAGGCAAAACGCGCAGCGCATCGCACATCCGACTTGCGTCGAGATGCAGAACGTTTGCGCCGGCGTGTCCGGAATGTAGACGGATTCGATGTGTTTTCCGTCGGCGAGACGCAGGAGATATTTCGTCGTTCCGTCAGTCGAGCGTTCGACACGCTCGATCAGAGGAGTCGTGACGACGCATGCCGACGCGAGATGCGCGCGCAACTCGCGTGGCAAATCGCTCATCTGCGCGAAACCGTTCAGACCCCGTTTATAAACCCACTGAAAGATCTGCCGCGCGTGGAACCGTGGATGGCCGAGTTCCGCCAGCACGGCTTCGAGCTCGCGCAAGTCGATGTCGGCGATGTCGATTCGACTCGTGGTAGACATGGCAGTCGGCGGAAACACGTGGGCTGACGCACAGGGCGAATTCCCATTGTACTATGTCGGTCGAGCCCGTCCGTTCGACGAGAGCGCCTTGAAGAGAGTGCGCCGCGCATGCTAGGATGAGGGTTTCGTCGAAGCAGATTAATTCCTTTCTACACAGTAGATTACGGTATCGGTCAGATACTGTCGAAAGTTAAACGCATGGTCGTTCGTGACGTTCTCGACAATGGTCTGCGGCTCATCACCGAGACCATGCCGCACGTACGCTCGGTGACGATTGGCGTCTGGCTGATGCGTGGTTCGCGGCATGAAAGCGACCAGCGGAGTGGCATCGCCCACTTCGTCGAGCACATGCTGTTCAAAGGAACGCACAACCGCACCGCCGAGGACATCGCGCAAGCCATCGACTCCATCGGCGGGCAGCTCGACGCATTCACCGCGAAGGAGTACGCCAGCTATTACATCAAGGTTCTCGACGAGCATGTTCCGCTTGCGGTCGACCTGCTTGCCGACATCGTCATGCGTCCGGCCTTTGCTCCCGAAGAAGTCGAGCGCGAAAAAAAAGTAATCCTCGAAGAGATCAAAATGGTCGAGGATACGCCTGACGATCTGGTTCACGAGCTCTTCACGCAGCACTTCTGGGAAGGACATCCGCTCGGGCGGCCGATCCTCGGATCGAAGGAAACCGTTGAAGCGCTGACGCGTGAAATCCTTCTCGAGTACTTCCGCGATGCGTATGTCGCGCAGAACATGATCGTCTCGGCGGCAGGGAATCTCGATCACGCACGGGTGCGGGAGCTGGTCGACACGGCATTCAACGGTCTGACACCGAGCGGTGCTCCCCTGGCTGCCGATCCGCCGCGCGTCAGTCCACAAGTGATCACGCGGTCGAAGGAGCTGGAACAAAGCCATATCTGTCTTGGCACCAACAGCTATCCGCAAAACCATGATGATCGCTACGTCAGCTACATCATGAACACGGTGCTCGGCGGCTCGATGAGCTCGCGGCTCTTTCAGAACGTTCGGGAAAAACGAGGGCTCGCATACGCGGTGTTCAGCGGACTGAGCGCGTATCGCGACGCCGGCAACATCACGATCTACGCGGGTTGTTCGAACGAAGCGGTCAGCGAAGTCATCGACCTGTGCGTCGAGGAGCTTCGCGGCATGAAGCGAGCGCTGGTACCGGACGCCGAGCTACGACGCGCAAAGGATCATCTCAAGGGCAGCCTGATGCTGAGCCTGGAAAACACCGCGAGCCGCATGTCCCACCTGGCGCGCCAGGAGATCTACTTCGACCGGCATTTTGGTCTCGATGAGACCCTTACCGGCGTTGAACGTGTGACCAACGCGGACGTGCAGCGGGTGGCGCAGGATCTGTTCTCGAACGGATCGCTCGCCGCAACCGTGCTTGGCCCCTCAGTACCCGCGATAGATCGGGCGCGGATTGATTTGGGGTGACTGAAAGTGCTGATCTTCGATTGCTGATTTCTGATTGAATCTGGTGAATCGACTCGCCAATGGGGTTTTTCATGAACAATTCAGCAATCAACAATCAGCAATCAGCAATCTTATGATTCGCCGCTATACCCACCCGGAGATGGGCGTTATCTGGACCGAGCAGCGTCGTTACGAGACGTGGCTGGAGGTCGAGCTGGCTGCAGCCGAGGCGATGGCGGAGGCCGGCCTCGTGCCTCCGGATGCGGCACGCGAGCTTCGCGCGAAAGCGACCTTCGACATCGCGCGGATCGAGGAAATCGAACAAACGACGCAGCATGACGTCATCGCCTTCACCACCGCCGTGGCCGAGAAAGTGGGTCCTGCTGCCCGCTGGCTTCATTTCGGGCTGACCTCGTCGGACGTCGTGGACACGGCGCAGGCACTGCAAATGCGTGAGGCGTGCGACGTGATTCTCAAGGACATCGCCGACCTGATGGAGGCGGTGCGTGTCCGGGCCGACGAGAATCGGCGCACCCCCATGATCGGCCGCACTCACGGTGTCCATGCCGAGCCGATGACCTTTGGCCTGAAGCTCGCGCTGTGGTACGCGGAACTTCAGCGCGATCTCGAGCGCGTACTGCGCGCCCGGCACGTCATTTCCGTTGGCAAGATTTCCGGCGCCGTCGGCACCTTCGCGCATCTCGATCCCGCCATCGAGGCAAACGTTTGTGCCCGTCTTCGGCTCCAGGCAGCCCCGGTCTCGTCGCAGATCATTCAGCGCGACCGGCATGCCGAATTGATGGCGGCACTCGCGATTACCGCGGCGTCGCTCGAGAAGTTCGCCCTCGAGATTCGGGGATTGCAGAAGACAGAGATCGGTGAAGTAGAGGAGCCGTTTGCAAAGGGGCAGAAGGGATCTTCGGCGATGCCGCACAAGCGCAACCCGGTTGGCTGCGAACAGATTACCGGTCTCGCTCGCCTTGTCCGGGCGAACGCGGTGGCGGCGTTCGAAAACATCGCGCTCTGGCACGAGCGCGACATCTCGCATTCCTCTGTCGAGCGTGTGATCCTGCCAGACAGTTTCATTGCACTCGACCACATGCTCCGCCGGTTCACGAGGATCGTTCGCGGAATGGTGGTGTATCCGGAGCGGATGCGCGAGAATCTCAACCGGTCTCGCGGCGTCGTGTTTTCAGGGACCGTTCTGCTCGAGCTCGCAAAGAGAGGCATTTCGCGCGAGCAGGCCTACGAATGGGTGCAGCGCAACGCCATGCGATCGTTTCATGAGCAGACGGATTTCAAAACTCTCTTGCTCGCGGATCCGGATTTGACGCGTGTCTTATCACGTCCCGACATCGAGAAGGCGTTCGATTTGAACGATCAGTTACGAAACGTCGACGCGATTTTTGATCGCGTCTTTGCAACGGTACCGGCATGAAAGCTCGCGTATTCGTCACATTGAAGCCGTCAGTGTTTGATCCCCAGGGGCAGACAATCGCCGATGCCTTGCACTCGATGGGCTATGCAGGCATCGGAGACGTTCGCCAGGGAAAGTATTTCGAGCTGGACGTGACGGCGAAATCCGCCGACCAGGCGCGCACACTCGCTTCCGAAGTCGCGGACAAGTTGCTAGCGAATCCAGTGATTGAAAGTTACCGGGTTGAGATTGAGTAACAAACAATGAAATTCACCGTCGTTGTGTTCCCCGGGTCCAACTGCGATCACGACGCCTATCACACGGCCAAGCACGTCCTTGGCCAGGAGGCCGAGTTCGTCTGGCACAAAGAGACGACATTGAAAGGCGCCGACGTCGTCGTCCTGCCCGGCGGGTTTTCCCATGGCGACTACCTGCGCACTGGAGCGATCGCCCGCTTCTCGCCGATCATGACCGCCGTCGCTCAGTTCGCGGCCGCAGGCGGGCCGGTACTCGGCATCTGCAATGGATTTCAGATCCTGTGCGAGGCGGGACTTCTGCCGGGCGCCATGCTGCGCAATCGCGACCTGAAGTTTCACTGCGAGCACGTCGGCGTTCGCGTCGACGAGACGGACACCCCCTTTACGTCGCTTGCCACGAAAGGGCAGGTGCTTCGAATTCCGATCGCCCATGGCGAAGGCAATTACTTCGCCGACGCGGACGTGATTGCTGATCTCGAATCGTCGCGGCGCGTGATTTTCCGGTATTGCGATTCGCGTGGGCAGACGACTGACGACGCGAATCCGAACGGCAGCGTGAACAGTATCGCCGGCATCTGCAGCCAGGGACGCAACGTGGTTGGATTGATGCCGCATCCCGAGCGGGCGTGCGAGCCCGTGCTCGGCAGCGCCGACGGCCTCGTGCTGTTTCAATCGGTGCTTTCGCAGGTTGCGGCACACGGCGAGATGCGAACGGCTGCATCATGAGCGCTGTCGACGCCGCCATTCTCCAACGTCACGGTCTCACCACCGACGAATACGACCGTATCGTCCGATCCCTTGGGCGCGAACCGACGCTGACCGAACTCGGCATCTTTTCGGTGATGTGGTCGGAGCATTGCAGCTACAAGAGCTCGCGCCGGCATCTGAAAAAGTTGCCGACCGAAGGGCCGCGTGTGCTCCAGGGCCCTGGCGAGAATGCAGGCGCGGTTGACATCGGCGATGGACTGGCGGCGGTCTTCAAGATCGAATCGCACAACCATCCGTCGTTCATCGAGCCATATCAGGGGGCCGCGACCGGAGTCGGCGGTATCATCCGCGACATCTTCACCATGGGCGCTCGACCGATCGCGCTCATGAATTCGCTCCGTTTCGGCGAGATGGACGGCCCTGACGGCGCGCGTACTCGGCGGATTGTCGAGGGTGTCGTCGCCGGTATTGCCGGCTATGGCAACAGCATCGGTATTCCCACCGTTGGCGGCGAGATCGCATTCGACGATCGCTATGCCGGCAATCCGCTGGTGAACGTATTCTGTCTCGGCATATCCCACGCCGACGCCCTCGTCAAAGGGCGCGCGTCGGGGATCGGCAATCCCGTGTACTACGTTGGATCCAAGACCGGTCGCGACGGAATTCACGGCGCGACGATGGCGTCGGCGGAATTCGATGAAAAATCAGCGGAGAAGCGCCCCGCCGTTCAGGTCGGCGATCCGTTCATGGAGAAGCTGCTGCTCGAGGCCTGTCTCGAGTTGATGAAGACCGACGCACTCATCGGCGTGCAGGACATGGGCGCCGCCGGACTGACCTGCTCGACCTGCGAGATGGGATCGAGGGGAGGCGCGGGAATCGAAATCGATGTCGTGCACGTGCCGCAGCGGGAAACTGGCATGACACCTTACGAGATCATGCTTTCGGAGTCCCAGGAACGAATGCTGCTCGTCGTCAAGAAGGGACGCGAAGCGGAGGTCGAGCGCATCTTCGAGAAGTGGGATCTCCATGCGGCGCACATCGGAGAAGTCACGAGCGACGGGCTGATGCGCGTCAAGGATCGCGGTAAGGTGGTCGCGGAGATTCCCAACAGCGCATTGGTCGACGCGGCGCCTGTGTACGATCGTCCAACTGAACGGCCGGCGTATCTCGACGACGTCCAGCGGCTCGAGGTGACGGCATTGTCGCCGGTGGCACCTGCCGACGCGCTGCTCGCGCTGCTGGGCTCCCCGACGATCGCGAGCAAGCGCTGGGTCTTCCGGCAGTACGATCACATGGTCCGCACTAACACGATCGTTCTCGCCGGGATGGGTGCTGGAGTCGTTCGAGTGAAGGGCACATCCCGCGCCCTGGCGATGTCAGTCGACGGCAACGGACGTTACTGCTACCTGGATCCACGTCGCGGCGCAATGCTGGCCGTCGCTGAGGCCTCGCGGAATGTCGCGTGCGCTGGCGCCGTTCCCATCGGTGCCACGAACTGTCTCAACTTCGGGAATCCCGAGCGGCCCGAGATCATGTGGCAGCTCGTTGAAGCAATCGAAGGGATTGCCGAAGCGTGCCGCTCGCTGAATGTCCCGATTACAGGCGGAAACGTCAGCCTGTACAACGAAACGAATGGCGAGGCGATTTATCCGACGCCGATTCTCGGAGTGGTGGGCGTTCTTGACGACGCGTCGAAGGTTCTCGCGCGCGCCTTTCGAGGAGAGGGCGACGAGATCGTTCTCCTTGGAGATGGATTCGGGGAACTTGGTGGAAGCGAGTATCTCAAGGTATTGCACCGCCTCATAAAAGGGCGTCCGCCCGAACTGGACCTCGATCGCGAACGCCGCCTCCTCGAGCTGCTGGCGCGAGCTGCCTCTGCTGGGATTCTGCGCTCCGCGCACGACTGTTCCGATGGTGGGATCGCCGTCACTCTTGCCGAGTGTGCGTTCGATAGTGGCGGAATCGGCTGCACGGTTGACGTTCCGCCGTTGGCGACGGCGGGAAACGTTCCAATCGATGACATACGTGCGCTGTTTGGTGAGTCGGCTTCGCGTGCGATCGTATCGGTGCGACCTTCGGAGCAAGCGGCATTGATGCAGTTCGCGAGCGCGGCTGGAGTGCCGGCGAAACTCATCGGTACGACCGGTGGTTCTCGTTTGGCGATCGGTGTTGGCGGACGGACGGTGATCGATATGCCCGTTGCTACGGCGGAAAGCGTCTGGTCGTCGGCGATTAGTCGCCACTTCAAAGGCAGAGCAGCGTAAAATAAGAGCACTCACCGCCACGTTCGAGCGCAGCAGTCGCAGGACAACTCTGAACCCATGCTGGACAAATTCAAGGACGAATGCGGCGTCTTCGGAATTTTCGGAAATCCCGAGGCCGCGAACCTGACGTACCTCGGGTTGTACGCGCTCCAGCATCGTGGGCAGGAGAGCGCCGGCATCGTCACGTCAGATGGCGCGCGCATCAGGGCGATGCGCGCAATGGGCCATGTGGCTGATGCCTTTGACGAGCAATCGTTTCACGAGTTGCCCGGGCATCTCGCGATCGGGCACACGCGCTACTCGACAGCCGGCGAAAGCCGCCTCGCCAACGCCCAGCCGTTTCTCATCGACTGCGCCCACGGCCAAATAGCCGTCGCGCATAACGGCAACCTCGTGAACGCACGCGAGCTGCGAGACGATCTCGTTCGCGATGGCGCGATCTTCCAGACGAGCAGCGACACCGAGGTGATCCTGCATCTCTACGCTCGCTCGAAGGCGCCCTCGGTCGAGGGCGCACTCATCGATTCGGTCTCGCAGATCCGCGGGGCGTTTTCGCTCGCGCTGCTCACCAAGGATCGGCTGATTGCGGTGCGCGATCCGAGTGGATTCCGTCCGCTCGCCCTGGGGCAACTCGGCGACGCATGGATCGTGTGCTCTGAAACTTGCGCCCTCGATCTGATCGGCGCGACCTACGTGCGCGACGTCGAGCCTGGCGAGGTGCTGATCATCAGCGACGGCGGACTGCGCTCGATCAAGCCGTTTCCACCGTCGCCACTATCGCAGTGCGTGTTCGAGCACGTGTATTTCTCCCGGCCCGACAGCTACGTCTTCGGCCGCAGTGTGAACGACGTGCGCACGGAACTCGGACGGGTGCTCGCGCGGGAAGCTGGTGTTCCTGCCGATGTGGTGGTGCCGATCCCCGACTCTGGCGTGTGTGCCGCAACCGGCTATGCGGAAGAGGCCAAGCTGCCGCTGCGCATGGGGCTCATCCGCAATCACTACGTCGGTCGCACATTCATTCAACCGCAGCAGTCGATCCGACACTTTGGTGTAAAGGTGAAGCTGAATCCCGTCAGGAGCATCCTGGAGGGCAAACGGGTCGTTCTCCTCGACGATTCGCTCGTGCGCGGGACGACAAGCCGCAAGATCGTGAAGATGGTCAAGGCCGCGGGGGCGAGCGAAGTGCACCTGCGCATCAGCTGTCCACCGACCATCTCCCCGTGCTTCTACGGAGTCGACACCCCGAGCCGCGCGGAGCTCATCGCCTCGACGCACACGATCGAAGAAATCCGCAAGTACGTTGGCGCCGATTCTCTTGCCTACTTGAGTCTCGAAGGATTGCGATCGGCGGTCGGAACCGGCCATCAGTCGTATTGCACCTCCTGCTACACCGGTGTCTACCCGGTCTCATTTCCGCGCGACGAGCACGCCTACTTACAGCTGGCGCTGAAAGCGGTCGACTGAATCATTCATGCGTGTTGTCGTCGTCCTGATTGCCCTCGCGCTTGGAGCGATACACAGTACGGCGGCTCAAGCGCCTGGTGCAGGGCGCGGCGCCGCACCTCGAGCGGAGACGGCGCGCGAAACTCCTCTCACTCCGGAACAGCTCAAAGCGGCAATCGACCGGCTCGGCACCGTCGACTACGCGGCAAGAATGACAGCCGCGCGCGCACTCCGTCGCGCGCCGGTTGCGACGGTTGCCCCGGCGCTCATCGAGGCCGTGTCGCATCATGCGGATGGCTTCGTCCGGTTCCGTGCCCTGGTGCTGCTTTCGGGGATGAACGACCCGCGGACGCACGATGTCATGGTCCAGGCGCTGTCGTCGCCGAACGATCGCCTTCGTGCCGCCGGGTACGCCTACTTCGAGCACAACGCGGATCCGCAGCTCGTCGCTCGCATGCTCGGCTCTCTGTCCAGCGAGTCATCAGAAACGGTCCGTCCGGCGCTCACACGAACGCTTGCCGCATATGGAACTGATCCTCGCGTGCGCGATGCGCTCACGGGCCTGGTACTCAAAGGACAGGACTTTTTCCGCAGTGCGGTGATTGAATCGATTGGCGATTACAAAGGCGCGTACGCGCTCCCATCGCTGCTACAGGTCGCGAAGCTGGACGGACCGCTCCAGGACGACGCGGTCCTGGCGATTGGAAAAATCGGCGACAAGAAGTCGGTGGACACGCTCGCGGCACTCCAGCGGACGGCACCGCGAAGTGTTCAGCCGACAATCGCCTCGGCGATTTGCCTGCTCGGGATTAACTGTTCATCGCACCAGAGTTATCTCGAGCAGTCGCTGAAGTTTTCGATGGAGACCGAAGGCTATCGCGACTTGCTGCACGGGTCGACGCGCGGGCTCGCCGCGCTTGCGATTTCCGGAAATACCGAAGCCGTATCGCAGCTCATCGACAACGGTGGACCGAGCCGCGATCCGGCTCGCGCGGCAATCGCGCTCGCGCTTGGCGCCGTCGCCTTGCGAAACACGCCGCTGTTCTTGCAGGTGCTCGAAAAGCAACCGGATCCAAAACCGGCAATTGCGCTGCTGGGTGAAGCGTTCGACATGCTCGAAGAGGATCTGGAGGAAGAGCGATTCTATGTCACCGTTCGCCGCGGCTATTGGGCCGCAGCCGAGAACGCACCAGCGCGAAAACTTGCCGAAGCGTTGATCCAGACACTCGACTTCTGATGGATTACAAGCAGGCCGGCGTCGACATCGAAGCGGGCAATGAAGTCGTGCGCCGAATCCGCGCGCTGGCCCGCGGCACGTTCACGCCGGGCGTCCTTTCCGAAATTGGTTCGTTCGGCGGCCTGTTCCGGCTGGATGCCGGCGGCATCGTCGATCCTGTGCTGGTCGCGAGCGCCGACGGCGTCGGGACGAAGTTGCGCATCGCATTTCTGACCGGAATCCATCGCACAATCGGCGTCGATCTCGTCAACCATTGCGTCAATGACATTCTGGTCCAGGGAGCCGAGCCGCTCTTTTTCCTCGACTACCTCGCCACCGGTCGATTGGATCCTGACGTCGCCGTCGAAATCGTCGAAGGACTCTCCATCGGATGTCGCGTCAACGGTTGCGCACTGCTGGGCGGTGAAACCGCGGAGATGCCCGGCTTTTATGGCGACGGCGAATACGATGTTGCGGGATTCATTGTCGGCGCCGTCGCTCGCGATCGATTGATCGATGGTCGAACCATTCGACCGGGCGACGCGTTAATCGGCCTGCCGTCCTCCGGCCTGCACACCAATGGGTACTCGCTCGCGCGGCGGATTGCGTTCGACATGGCCGGTTTGCGAGTCGATTCTCACGTGCCGCAACTCGGCGTCACGATTGGTGAGGCACTTCTCGAGCCGCATCGATCGTACTTGCCCGTCATCAGGCCACTGCTTTCGTCCGGTTTGATCAAGGGCATGGCGCATATTACCGGCGGCGGCATTACCGACAATCTTCCGCGGATTCTGCCGGACGGAACGTCCGCGGTAATCGAGCGGTTTCGCTGGGAGGTGCCGGCGATCTTTCAATGGCTGCAGCGGGCGGGAAATGTGCCTGATGACGACATGCTTCGAACGTTCAACATGGGGATTGGCCTGATCGTGGCGTGCGACGACGCACACGGCGATCGCGTGATCTCCGATCTCGCAAGAGCCGGTGAGCCGGCGGCTGCGCGCATCGGCCGCGTCGTTGCGGGTCCCAGAAACGTCGAATATCGTGCCAGTCGATAGCGGATCCCCGGATCCCGGATCCCGGATCCCGGATCACGGCTCAAGACGCATCGGCGTTCTCATCTCGGGCCGCGGCAGCAACCTGCAGGCCTTGATCGATGCCATTACCGACGGATCGCTGAACGCGCAGATCGCGATCGTGATTTCGAACAAAGCGGATGCCGCCGGACTCGATCGAGCAGGCGCCGCTGGGATCGACACGCTGGTCCTCGATCACCGGTCATTTGCCTCACGCGATGAGTACGACGCAGCGATCGCGTCGGAGTTTCGCTCGCGTGGTGTTTCGCTCGTGTGCCTTGCCGGGTTTATGCGGCTCATCGGCCCGCGGCTGCTGGATCAATTCCCCCAAGCCATCCTGAACATCCACCCGTCGCTTCTACCCGCATTCCCGGGTGTCGACGCTCAACGTCAGGCCCTCGATCACGGCGTCAAGATTAGTGGTGCAACTGTCCACCTCGTCACCGGCGAACTCGATGGCGGACCGATTGTGGTGCAGGCCGCCGTACCGGTCCGCGACGATGACACGGTGGAACTGCTGTCCGCGCGTATTCTGATCGAAGAGCACCGTCTGTACCCTGAGGCTGTGCGAATCATACTGAACGGTGGTTGGAGACTCGAGGGCCGCAGATTCTTCCGCGTCGCCGAGTAACACTCTTCACCAGACTCGCGGGATTAGCCTGTGCGGCACACGTTGCGCGTACGCTCCGTAGCCGTCGAGGTGTTGTCGAAGGAACGCGTCTTCGAAAAGAACTCGTCGCACAACCAGCGCTGACATAATCACGCCGACCCCAACCGCCAGCCACGAGCCAAGGGCGAGACCACTGACCGGCGGGACCAGAAGCAGACCGGCGTACCCAGGATGCCGGACGATGCTGTAGGGGCCCGTGTCGACGACCCTGTGACCACGATCTGCCTGGATGCGCACGACTGCGGAGAAGAACCGATTCTCACGCATTGCGCGATAGAACATCGTCAACCCGGTCGCCATCAATGCGAGCGCCAAGGCGCGCACAACGGCGGGTATGGGTGCGGTGAGATGCCATCGTCCGCTGTCCAGGGCGCCGACGACGATGTGTGTGAGAGCGACAAGTCGAATAAACCGCAACCCGACCCGATCGGCGCTCGCTGTGGGGGGGCGGAACCGCTCTTTCGCGAGATCGTCGTCAATTCCCATGAATGCGTAGAGCGCTGTCAGCGCCCAAACGCTTACATATGCCCACAACCATGGATCGCGCCAGGTTCCCGCCAGCACGAGGACCAGTGTTGCAATCAGTGAGGTTGCGAACAACCAGAGTTTCAAACGGCCCGACATGATCTTTTCCTTACGTTTTGCGTGTTTTATGCGATCGATAACAATTTTTTGATTAATCAAAATTACGGAAAGGCTGAGTATGCGCCTTTTCGCGGTCGAATGCAAGCGTCCGGAGGTGAGGTCAGCTTTCGACGGGCCGAAGGGTCAGAACCGCCACTTCGGGCGGACAGTTCAGGCGAACTGGGACGTACACGGTGCCGACGCCGCGGCTCACGAAGATCTTGGTGTTCTCGCGACGGCCTGCCCCGGCAATGACCGGAAACTCGCGCGCCGCGACGGCCCCGATCCCTGGCAGGACGATCTGACCTCCGTGTGTGTGGCCACTCAACACCAGCGGCACTGCGAGAGCCGCCGCTTCGACCAATCGCATGGGTGTGTGCGCCAGCAGGATCACATTCGGGGCCGCACCGCGGAGCACGTACGCGATCTCTGACGGTTTCCGAGTCCAGAACCGAACTCCGGCGAGGTCGAGCGTCTCGCCACGGATCGTGAGGCGCGTCCGCGCGTCCCGCAACACGACGAAGCCCTTGGCGGCGAGCGCCGGCGGCATGTCGTGATCGTTGTCGTGATTGCCAAGCACGGCGAAGACGCCATGCGGCGCCGTCAGTGGCGCGAGCGCGTCGGCGGCCGGTCCAACGAATCGACGATCGCCCCAGGTGACGTAGTCGCCGCCGAGAACAATCAGGTCGGGCGACTCCGTCATGAGCAGCTGCACCGCGCTATCGATCAGGTCGTGTGTCACCGTGTCACTGCGATGCAGGTCGGTGATGAAGCCGATGCGGAGGCCGGACAATGCGGACGGCAGGCCGGACACATCCAGCGTTTCCCTCGTCAGTCCGACATGGAAACGCTCATACCAATACCCATGCGCCACCGCACCGGCACTCCCTCCGATTGCGGCTGCGGCAAGTCCTTTCAGGACGTCGCGCCTGCTGATTCTGCCAGGCGACCCGGACTGGAGCATTGGGCGCTATGTTAGCGCGGCGGATGTGGATTGCTGCGCGCGAACGAAATTGTTGCAGGGATCGGCGCGTGCGCGCAGCGCGCACATCGGCCGTGTCACGGTATAGTACGACCACGGGCCACGGACGAACACGGGCCACGGATGAACACGGATAAACACGGATAAACACGGATCGATCGGATCCCGGACAACGCTCTCGGGCCACGGATGAACACCGCGTGATGACGGATATCTACAATGAACTCGAATGGCGAGGGATGCTCTCGGAGAGCACCGACGGCACGCGGGATGCGCTTCGCGCCGGGCCGATGACCGGCTACATCGGCTTCGATCCAACCGCGCCCAGCCTTCATGTCGGGTCGCTGCTGACGGTGATGGGCCTCGCCCGATTGCAGCGGTTCGGCCATAAGCCAATCGCGATCGTCGGCGGCGGCACCGGGATGATTGGAGATCCGAGTGGCAAGTCCCAGGAACGCGTGCTGCTGTCGAGTGCTGATGTCGCGAGAAACGTTGCCGGCATCCGCGCGCAGCTCGAGAAGTTCCTCGATTTCAAAACGCCGCGGAACCCGGCGCAGATTGTCAATAACGCCGATTGGCTCGGCGCGATCGACATCCTTTCGTTCCTCCGCGACGTTGGCAAGCACTTCACCGTGAACTACATGATGCAGAAGGAATCGGTAGCGCGGCGGCTCGAGAGCGAAGAGGGCATTTCCTACACCGAGTTCAGTTATCTCGTGCTTCAGTCGTACGACTACCTCCAACTGTTCGATCGCTACGGCTGCACGCTGCAAATGGGCGGCAGCGATCAGTGGGGCAACATCACCGCGGGCATCGAACTGATTCGAAAGCTGCGAGGACAGAGAGTTCACGGTCTTGTCTGGCCGTTGATGACGACATCGTCGGGTGTGAAGTTTGGAAAAACGGAAGCCGGCGCGATATGGCTCGACGCTGAACGGACGACGCCATTCCATTTCTACCAATTCTGGTTGAACACCGACGATCGCGATGTCGTGCGCTACCTGAAATGCTTTACGTTCTTGTCGCGGCAGGACATCGACTCGCTGGAGCGCGCGACGCGCGACCAGCCGGAAGTCCGCGAGGCACAACGCGCGCTGGCGCGCGAGGTCACGACCCTCGTTCACGGCGCAGAGCAGGTCGGCCGCGCGGAACGCGCTGCGTCAGTGCTGTTCACCGACAACCTGAGTGCGGCGGACGTGGACGACGTGTTGATGGTGCTGGCGGATGCGCCGTCGACTGAAATGGCGCTGCCCGATCGAGGCATCGCGCTCGTGGAGCTTCTCGCCACGGTGAAGCTCGTCTCGTCGCGGAGTGAGGCAACACGGCTCATCAAGAGCGGCGGTGTGTATGTAAATAACGTGCGGGCGAGCGACGAGAAGGCGCTCCTGACCCCATCGGACGCCATCGCCGGGCAGGTGATCGTGTTGCGTAAAGGCCGCCGCGATCAGCACGTTGTCCGATTGCGTCGATAACGCTGGAGACGGATAACAGACGAGGTCTCGACACCTCCCGTAACTGAAGAACAACTCCGCACGGGTTGACACCCCGGAGATCGCCGCGTATATTGGATGTCACGGAGCGTGACCCGGTCGGATGGCCGGATGATTTGCTCAGTCCACACCGAGCAAATTTTTTTTCCGCTAGAGAAAGTCCTTCAGACTCCGAAATTCCCTAGCCGTTGCCGGCGATGATTCAGCGCTCGATGAGTGTTGGATTCACGATGGAACGAGCGTGGCCGCGAGCGAAAAAGGCGAGCGGAAAGGGTTGACACGGTTCGGAATCTTCTAGTAAGATTGGAAGGTTCCCCTGAAGGAGAAAGACCTGGAGGGAACGCTCGGCTTCGGTCGACCAACCGAAGCGCAATCCCGGTTCTTTGAAAACTAGATAGAACGTGCAAGCACTTACTCCGTCCGCCTTCGCGCCTTAGGGCGCTTCGGGCGAGACGGAAAGAACCCGTCGAGTATCAGCGGGTGGCGCAGCGATGCGCGGGGTCGCAAGGCCGCGCGACGCAACGTTCATGCAGGGTGTAGTTCACCAGGCATGGCCGGCTGTGAACCACCCATACACTTGACGAACTGAACAACGTTAGAGAGCCAAGTCAAGCAGGCTATCAACGTTAAGGGCTTGTCCGCCGTAGCGCCGTCAGGCGTGAAGGTGGACGACCAATTTAACTTGAGAGTTTGATCCTGGCTCAGAATCAACGCTGGCGGCGTGCCTAACACATGCAAGTCGAACGCGAAAGCCCCGCAAGGGGTAAGTAGAGTGGCAAACGGGT
>Ga0075428_100002263_pt1 | contig 20845 bp, 15 predicted proteins | sample RhiMetdeltSRZDD2_FD_75291 | JGI IMG/M metagenome (GOLD analysis project Ga0075428, IMG submission 75291) | Populus rhizosphere microbial communities from Tennessee, USA - Rhizosphere MetaG P. deltoides SRZDD2 | ecosystem: Host-associated > Plants > Roots > Rhizosphere > Soil | place: USA... | reverse complement strand
TCGCATTCATAAAGGAGATAACTAAGCAGATCAGCAAGCTTGAGCAATAAGCCAGGCGCTTTTGGTGATTGTTTTTGCGCTGCTTCATAAATTTGATCCAGTGAGCTAAATAAAAAGCCGGGCCGGATCTGTGCTTTCATCAATTGCAGATCGGTGATGAGTTTTTCTTTTTCTATTCTTTCTTTTTCTTTTTGTTTAAGGTACCAGCGTTTTATCAGTTTGATAGCAGCAGCAGCGGCAATTACTTTCGGCGCGTTTAATAAGCCTGAATTGATATTTGTCCACCAAAGTGTGTTATTGGAAGATATTTTTGAATAATAATCCGGATCAATGATTGGAAATAAAAAGCTATGAACAAAATAACCGGCGGCCAAAAGAAAAATTACTATTATACCTATACCGGCTGTTAATTGTAAATACTTTTTTGTTATGAGATATTTAGGTAATAATATATCAATAAAAAAATAGCAGGCGGTTAAATGAATTATTATCAGCAGCAGTGATTGTACAAGCATTATTGAACTCATATTCCCGAAAACGATCTTCTGTAATCCAACCTGCAGGTAATAATAATAAGTAACCGCAAAATAAGTCCACCAGAGTAGCCAAAAAATAAGATGGCGCCTGATGCGGTGTGCAGGTTTTTCAGAAAACACAAATTCATGCCAGTTCATAAATATCGCTTTCGTTAATACTCAAAACTTCTCTTTGGTTCTCATCATTTACGTATAACGAGATTTTCATGGTAACATCATAACTCATTTCATTTTCTGTAATAAATAATGAGTGATTGCCCGGGTAAAGTAATTGCAGTCTCTTTTTTACATTGTTAAGACCGATGCCTTTTTTGTTCACAGGTTCGGTTCTTTGCTCGGGTTTATTATTGGAAATTTTAAAATTCAGTGACTTGTCGTCAATAGCAATGTCAAGATTCACCCATGGATGAGTAAGCATGCGACTGGTGCCATGTTTAAAGCTATTTTCAACAAATGGAATTAATAATAATGGACTGATCATTTTACCGGAAGCACTTCCTTGAATGTGCATGTTCATACTTAATTTGTCGCCATACCGTATTCGTTCCAGTTCCATATAATCCCGAATCAATGATAATTCTTTTGAAAGTGGTACAAGAGGACGGTCGCATTCATTTAAAATATAATTCAAAAGAGTAGAAAGTTTTTTTATCATTTCAGGAGCCCGTGGGGAACCGTTCAATATAAAAGAATAGATATTATTAAGCGTATTAAACAAGAAATGAGGGTGTACTTGTGCTTTTAGTAGTTGTAATTCGGCATTAATTTTTTCCCGGGCTAGTTGTACCGTCTCTTGCTGCTTGAGGTACCAGTTTTTTAGCAATTTAATGGCCAGCGCAAGCCCCACGATTGTAGGATAATTAATTAAAATATGCCGGATCCATACCGGGATAATAAAATCCATCGTTGGCATACTGTCAAAATATGTTGTCCTGGTGCTGAGATAAAAGCTAAAAACAAAATTGAAATAATTTACGAAAGCTATCAGGCAAACATATAACACCAATAAGCCAGTGGTGATGATCCAGTTTTTAGTTTTTAAGAGATATCGTGGCAATATGAAATATAAAATCCCATAAACAAGTGCTGCATGTACTATCGTAGTTAATGTCCCCGACAAAAGAATTCTTAGGCTGGCAAGACCAATACCATATTTCTCAACATGGGGCATAGGGCCATTAAGATCCCAGGCAGGTATCCAATGAGTAGGTATCATAAAGCTTATTATATAATACATACACCAGGCCATCCAAAATAGCAGGTGTCTCCGGATGCGATAAGGACGTTGATTAGAAAATATTAGAGCATGGATATTCATAAACTTTATTCAAAACCTTCCTTCTATTAAAGTTATACAATCACTTTGTCATATTCCGGATTTATAAGGCATTTACGGCAAGCGTTATTTTATTTTCTGCAAATGCAGTTAGTCGACGGCAAATGGGAATAGAAATACACCGAAGGCTTCTGCTATCCGATCAGACTTGCCTGCCGAAATAAAAAATTTTCGCTTTCCCAGAAAAGTAGTTTTGATCCAATCATTTTATTTAACTAAAAACTTATTGAAATGAAAACAACATTTAGCCTCTCATTGATAAAGAGAATTGCAATTGTTGCAATTATACTCTTCACTTATTCCTCCTGTCAAAAGGATATTGACAAACAGGCACCGTTGCCGGAAGAATTTCCAACGGCAGCCAGTCAGGACCATGGTCATTTAGTGCAAACAAAAAAATTCGCGGCAACAGTTGCACAGAAATGGCAGGATCTGCAGAACCGATTTCTGCGTACGCCAACAAATACGAATCCTTTTGGCCGGCATGGTCATCGTTGGTTTGCTTATTGCGGAATCGCATTGTATGAATCAGTTGTTCAGGGTATGCCGGCATATCAATCTCTGGACGATCAGCTTACCGATATGCCTGATATGCCATCAACCGAACCCGGTAGAGCCTATCATTGGCCTACGGCTGCAAATGCTGCTCTTGCATTTATGAATAAGAAATTTTTTACTGTTGCAAACGTTGGTGCAGCAAATGTTGCTTCAATGGATTCATTGGAGAATGCTTTAAATTCTCAGTATGAATCAGAGATTAATAACCCGGCCACATCTCAACGCTCAAAAGATTTTGGAAGAACAGTTGCTGAAAGAATTTATAACTGGTCAACCACTGATGGTTCACTGAATAGTAACCCGCCTTATGTAATGGCAGCTTTGCCTCTCTGGCAACCAACAGCGCCAAATTCTTCAACAGTTGCTGACCCTTATTGGGGCAATAATCGTTTATTGGTACAAGGTAGCACAACAGGAATTGCATCACCATTGCCACCTCCTTACTCCACGGTTCCCGGTTCCGATTATTACAATATGGTAAAAGAAGTGTATGATGTTTCGCAGACGCTTACCGCCGCTGATTCGGCAACGGCTTTCTATTTCAGGGATCAACCGGGATTCCAGGCGGGAACGGCTTATGTGTCCATGTTTCAACAGGTCATGAACATTGAAAACCCTCAACTCGATTTTTATGCATTAGCACATGCTAAGGTGGGCATTGCCTTATATGAATCAATGATCAGTTGCTGGAAAATAAAATACACAGTTCTTGTCGACAGGCCCATTCGTTATATAAGGACCGTTTTAAATCATCCAACATGGAATCCTTTATTTCCAACCCCGGGTCACCCAGATTATCCCTCCGGCCATTCACAAAATGGTGGTGCCTTTGCGGCTGTGATGACAACAATACTTGGAGATAATTATCAATTCACTCTGCACACGTATGACAACCTGGGAATGACCCCTCGCACTTACAGTTCTTTTGATGAAATGGCAGTGAATGTTGGCAGATCAAGAGTGCTTGCTGGTATTCATTACACCTATTCATGTGTGGAAGGTAAAAGCATGGGAGAAAAGATTGCGTGGAATGTTTTAAACATTTTGAAATTTAAAAAAGACTAGATACAAGATCAAGGTCCGGCTGGTTAACAACTTGTCGGACCTTTTTTTGAATTTGGTTTGATCGTCGCCAAACGGTTTAGATACTAAAGATCAAGTAAAGCATCGTTGACTTTAACGAATTGAGCTAAATAAGAAAATAACGGGTTTCTGATAACATATTTTGCAAAAGATTTTTTGACCATATAAACCTTGAATTATGAAAAAACTGTTTGGGATAGTGTTAGGAATGAGATTATGAAACTGGCTAATTAAGCGTTAAGCTTAACTCTTTCCAATTGACCCGCACGACTTATAAATGAATATGATTGAATAACCATGAAACGTTTTTGTTATGAAATCAAAACCTATTAACCAGGAAATATTGCTGTTGACGACGAGCACTTTTTCAAAAAAACAATTTTTTGAAAAAGATATTCGGCCGGATGAACCATCGCCTGAAGAACTGGAAAAAGCTTGCTGGAACGGCTTACTCGGGGAAATGCTGCCGGACATTGTTAAAAATGACAATAAACTTTTTTTGTGGCAGGTCGAAAATCATAGAACTTTTTTATGGATCAGCCTTGGTCTCTGCCCGCCTGTAATTGAGAATTTTTTCAGTCTCGATCCTGATTTCTTTTTGTACGAAAGGCAAATAAATTAACACGGGTCATTTGTTTGAGATTAGGCAGAAGTTGCTCCTTGACGATTGGGGTTGGAATTAATTTATGGATGTTAAATCTTGTAAACATGAAACCGGTATTAAAAACGACGACTGGTATTTTATTTATAGGGATAATAATTTTTATTTCCTGCAAAAAAGAAAAATCATGTGAAGGTTGCAGAGATGGTAACAAGCCACCCATCGCTGTTGCAGGGCCCGACCAGGTTATCACTTTACCGACCGATAGTATTTCATTGGATGGATCAGCATCCAATGATCCGGATGGGATGATAGGTGAATGGCTCTGGAAAAAAATTTCAGGCCCTGCCTCTTTTAATATTATCAATGCGGCAGCAGCAAAAACGGTTGTAAAAAATCTTGTCACGGGTGTTTACCGGTTTGAACTCATGGTAAAAGACGATGCGGGTTTATCTGCAAAAGACACAGTGCAGATCGCAATCAATGATCCATCACAACCAAACCGACCACCTGTTGCCAATGCCGGAACAGATCAAACAATCATTTTACCAACAAATAATATAATCGTTGATGGAAGCGGTTCAACTGATCCGGATAATAATATTACAAATTATCAATGGACAAAAATATCGGGTCCATCACCTTCTATTATTACAAATGCAAATGCTGTACAGACACAAGTGAATAATCTTATTGAAGGAGTTTATCAGTTTGAGTTGAAAGTAACTGATGCGGGTGCACTTTTTTCGAAAGATACAATGCAAGTATCGGTTAATGCTCAAACACCTCCGCCTTCCATTTTACCACAGATATGTGACACTAACCGACCGCATATCAGTGCTCAACTTATCCCTTTTGCAACACTTTCACAGGTGAGAGATGGAATGGCGGTAGTATCAAATGGAAATAAAATTCTGTTTGCAGGAGGTATATCTGCTTCCGGATTTTCTTCAAGGGTGGACATTTATGATTTAATCAGTCAAAACTGGTCCACTGCTGAACTGAGTGAGGCTCGTTTTGCTATCGCAGCTGTCGCATTAGGTAGTAAGATATTTTTTGGTGGCGGAGAAATTGGCGATGGCACGACGCCAACTAAAAGAGTTGACATTTATGATGCTTCCACGAATAATTGGTCGATTACGGAATTAAGTATTCCGCGAAATAATATTGCCAGCGCAGCAGTAGGCAATAAGGTGATTTTTGCCGGCGGCGATCCGGGTCTGGAGAGTGTGAATTGTCCGGCATGGCAATGTCCAATGGTAGATATTTATGATATGAGTACCGGCACGTGGTCAACCGCATCATTGAGCGAACATAAGGATGGCTTTTCAGCGATTACAGCAAATAACAAAATATATTTTGCAGGAGGTATCACCTGGAATGGCTCTTTTTTCGCCTCGGCAAAAGTTGATATTTATGATAATGAAACTAACACATGGTCAACTTCAACTTTGCTTGAAGGCAAGAGTCAATACGCAGCAACATCAGTAGGCAATAAGATCTATTGGGCCGGCGGCCAGACAGGTAATAACAATACATCGTTCCAAAATTCCTGTGTTGTTGAAATAAGAGATCTAAATAATGGTAGCAGTACAATTCAATATCTCTTCAATCCTGCTACCTGGATCACTGACTTTGGTCAAAGCGCTGTTGTCAAAAACAATAAGATAATATTTTACAGGGCAAATGGAACCAGTACAAACAAGTTTGATATCTACGATATAGCTACTAATTCATGGTCAATTGGGGTATTGACTCAACCAATTCCTACAGGTGCGTCTATTATTTCTGTTAACAATACAATTTATGTGGCAGGTGGCTCAGCAAATGGTGTTTTGTCCAACCAGGTCTGGAAACTGGAGTTTTGAAATCATTAAATCTTTTGTTATGAAAAAGATTACTCATTGCTTTTTGATAACTGCATTTGCAGTGTTCATATTTTTTATTTCCTGCAAGAAAGAACCTTCATGCGAAGGATGCAATAAATCGCCCATAGCAAGCGCAGGGCCCGACCAGGTAATCACTTTACCGACCGATAGTATTTCATTGGATGGATCAGCATCCAATGATCCGGATGGGACGATAAGTGAATGGCTCTGGACAAGAATTTCAGGCCCTGCCTCTTTTAATATTGTTAATGCTGTTACCGCTAAAACAGTTGTGAGTCTTCTTGATACTGGTGTTTACCGGATTGAATTGATAGTAAAAGACAATAAAGGTTTATCGGCAAAGGACACAGTACAGGTTATTGTTAATGATGGATCACAACCCAATCGGCCACCAGTTGCTAACGCGGGATCTGATCAAACAATTACTTTACCAACGAATAGTGTAACCGTTGATGGCAGAAGTTCGACCGACTCGGATAATAATATTGCCAGTTATTGGTGGAGTAAAATATCCGGACCATCGTTATTCAATATTGTAAATGCAATTGCGGCACAAACCCAAGTGAATAATCTCATAGAAGGAGTGTATCAATTTGAATTGAAGGTAACTGATGCTGGTGGATTCTTTTCGAAAGATACAGTGAGAATAAACGTATTTGGACAAGCATCGCCACCGATAGCACAATTATGTGATATTAACCGACCCCAAATTAATGCTCAACTCATACCTTTTGGTACGCTTTCTCAAGCAAGAGATGGAATGGCCGCAGTAGCAAATGGAAATAAAATTTTATTTGCAGGAGGAGTATCGTCACACACCGTAGGTTGGACATATTCGTCAAGGGTTGATATTTATGACCTGGTTTCTCAAACATGGTCAACTGCTGAATTGAGTGTGGCTCGTACAGGCATTGCTGCTGTAGCTGCAGGAAATAAAATATTTTTTGCAGGAGGAACCACCGGTAATGACATTGCATTTAATACTGTCGATATTTATGACGTTGCTACTAATACCTGGTCATTTTCTGCATTAAGCCAGGAAGGATATAATATAGCTGCTGCAACTGTGGGGAATAAAGTTTTTTTTGCCGGAGGAGATGCCGGCGATGCCACTGAAAATGTTATAAGAGAAGTAATAGATATTTATAATCTTTCTACTAATTCCTGGTCGACAGATTCATTGAGTGAGTATAAAGAACAACTATCAGCCGTTGCAGCAAATAACAAAGTATATTTTGCAGGTGGCGGTCATTGGATAGGCACCCCTGGGTTTCCCGGCTCATTTATTGCCTCAAACAAAATAGACATTTATGACAATGCTACTAATACTTGGCTAACTTCTACTCTGATAGAAGGGAAGATGAGCTTTGCCGCGATTTCAGTTGATGATAAAATCTTTTGGGCAGGGGGAGTAACTGGCAGCAATCCACAACTGTCTGTGTCATGTGCCGTGGAAATAAGAGATGTGAGTTCAGGGAATAGCTCCATTCAATATCTTTTTGGCCCTGCCGTATGGAATCTTGATGCGGGCCATAATGCGATGCTAAAAAACAATACTATAATTTTCTGCAAGAATCTGGGAAATAACAGAGATAAGTTTGATATATATGATATACAAAGCAATGCCTGGTCGATGGGTGTTTTGCCCGAACCTATACCTGTGATCGCATCGATTATTTCCGTAAATAATACAATTTATATAGCGGGTGGGAATTTATCTAACCAGGTGTGGACGCTTGAGTTTTGAAATCATTAAGTCTCTTGTTATGAAAAAGATTACTCATTGCTTTTTGATAACTCCAAGCAGGTAGTCACTTTACCAACTGATACTATTTCACTAGACGGCAGAAGTTCCAGTGACTCGGATGGGACGATAAGTGAACGACTCTGAAAAAAATTTCGACCTGCCTCTTTTATAATTTACAATACATCGGCATCAAGAACTGTAGTAAAAAATCTATTACGAGTATATACCTATTTGCAGTTATTGGAGGCAACTGTAAACATGTTTCATATCTTTAATTAAAATAACCTGACATGAAAAAAATATTTCTATCTGTTGTTTCAGTACTTCTTTTTTCCAGCTTAGTTTTTGCCCAGCAAAAACAGCATCGAATTGTTTTTGATTTTACAAAAGGTGATACGGCAAGCTTTGCCACAATGATGAGACAGGCTAAAAATATTTTGATCGCTGACCCGAATTCAAAGCTGGAAATTGTTTGCCATGGACCTGGTCTTGATTTAATAATTAAAGAAAAAACAACTGTACAAAAGGAAATAGAAGAGCTAAATGGAAAATTCAAGGTGGCTTTTGCTGCCTGCGAAGCCACAATGAAAAGAAGACAAATTGAAAAGAGCCAATTATTGCCGTTTGTTATCACAGTGCCATTGGCCAACCTGGAATTCTCTTCAAAGCAACAGGAGGGATGGAGCTATATAAAAGCAGGTTATTAACCCACTTTCGGACGTTTTTGTAAAAGTCATCCCTTGAAATAATTCTTCAGACGATCATAATTTAAACTGAACGCCAAAAGAAATTACGCAATCAGCAAAACCGGCTGGAGTAACATCGTTCTGGGTATTCTGTTTTATGTCGCGTTTGATGGGTATTCCAATATTGGCAAAGGCCAGTGTATTTTTCATTTGATAAGCTAGTCCGGATTCAATTGAACTAATGGCTGCAGCTCTGCGAAACCCTTTGTTTCCACCAATCAAATCATTTTCCGGAACTTTCTCGTAGCGAAGGCCTGCTGTTAAAATGATTTTCCGAAATTGATAATTGCCTCCAACCCGAACGGTGTATTGATCAGGAACACTCATTACGGTCGTGTTATTTTTTATTTGGGTTTGACTAGGATTTCTGCCTTTAAGATTAGAAACGCCGTTTTGCTCTCTCGGATTCATAAGATAAAACCCATTGACAAATAGCGTTATGCTTTTGTTGAATGAATAAAATGCACCTAACTCGGCCGTGATGCCTGTTCCGCCATCGCCTAATTGAATAGACTGATCTACCGGGCCCAGTACTTTCGTTGAATCATTCCTCGTAAAATAATCCTGGTACTTGAAGTCACCGGTTGGGAGTTTTATCCCCAAACTTCCCTGGATATTTCCTTTTTTATTTACAGCTGGATCAAGAAACCACTTATGAACTGCAATACGAATATCTCCCAATCCAAACGAATGTGTTGTATATTTTGGAAGAGTGCCCGGACCTTTATGATCGGCTCCGTTATTACGTGAGTTTGCAGAAACTGGCACGCTTACAGAAAGGGACCATCCGTTGCGGAGCATCCTTAATGCAGATATGTTCAGGGTGTATATTCGATTTGTCACCAATGTATCGGTGATGAATCTAGTACCTCTGAACGCACTTGAAGCTGCGAAATAGCGGTTGGTGACATTGATAATGAGTTTATCATCAGGCTGCATATTCTTAAATAAAAGATCAGGACTTATTCCTGCTACGTTGCGGATGGCAACACAACCCTGTGTCCACGCATAGCTCGTGAACAGAATGCTCAATAAGAGAAGGCGAAGTTTTTTCATTGTAGTTTTTTTTTCAGGTTATGAATCTTTTTTTTGGGGTTCATTGTCCAATTTATCTTTTGTGGTTATTGATTGCTTCATGATCCCGTTTTTTAATGGAGATATATTAAGCACCCTTGTTACATCATGCCTGAACAAACGACCAATAGGAATCTCTGTTTTTCCGATCTCGATTACATCTGCATTATAAGAATCAATTTTATCTATAGCGATTATGTAAGAACGATGAACACGAACAAAGGCATCTTTTGGTAACATTTCTACGAGAGAGGCAATGGATTGCTTTGAGATAATGATCTTTTGAGTGGTCACTACTTTTATATAATCCTTGAGGCTTTCAATAAATAAAATATCTTCTAAAAAAACTTTTACCATTTTACGGTCAGCACGGAAATACAAAAAAGGATGCGACTGATCAGGAAGTGTATCATTCAAAGCGTTCGAATTCCCGGGAACATGAATATCCATTTGCATCACTTTATTCACAGCCTGCAGGAAGCGTTCAAAACTGATGGGCTTCAATAAAAAATCCACGGCATTCAGGTCAAAACCTTCTACCGCATATTTCCTGAACGCAGTGGTGAAAATTACCTTGGGTGGATTTTTCAGCGTTCTTAAAAAACTTGTGCCAAGTATATGCGGCATTTTTATATCGAGAAATAGAAGATCAACAGAGTTAGTTTGCAAAAAAGAAAGTGTTTCCACTGCATTAGAACATTCACCCGCTAATTGCAACAGATCGACACCAGCAATATACTTTTTCAGTATGTCCCGCGCAGGCGGCTCGTCATCAATAACGAGGCATTTTATTTTTTTAGGCTGTAGCATAAGCAATTTGTTCAGGATCATAAATATGGTGCTCGGTTTCATTCGTTGACTCTTCCAGCTTGATTTTCAAATGGGTCATCATCATTTCAGGTTCTATAGTTGTTTTTAATTCATACCTGCCGGCGTAAAAGAAGTCAAGTCGGTTTATCATTTTACCGATCATATTTTCATTTGCGGACTCCGGTAAATGTTCACTTGTTTTTCCATGAATAAGTTTCATGGAAAGTTCACTTGCTTCAATCTGAAACTCCAGGTTCAACCAATTTGTTTCAAGATTTTTATTGTTGATGTAAGACAGACTGTTTTCAATAAATGAGAATACCAATAGAGGGGTGATCATTTTACCTCGCGGGTCACCTTTTACAGCCAAATCTAATTCCAGCCTGTTGCCCATCCTTGTTTTTTCCAATACCAAATAATCTTTGATCACTTTAATTTCTTTTTCCAGCGGGACAGTTTTATTATCCGATTCATATAACATATAGCTCAGAATGTCGGCTAACTTCAATAAGAGAACAGAAGCTTTATCAATATCCTTTTTTTGTGTCTGCAGACAAATGTTGTCTAATGTAGAAAAAAGAAATTCAGGGTGTATTTGGGCTTTTAATAGTTGCAACTCAGTCAATAATTTTTCCTTCTCTAATTTTTCTTTCTCTTTTTGCTTCAGGTACCATCTTTTCAGCAGTATGATTGCGGCAGCGGCGGATATCACTTTCGGCGCACTTAGTATACCGGAAGTCATGCTTGTCCACCAGATGTTTCGATTAGCAACGACCGATTCATAAGTGAAAATAGAATTGATGAAAGGAAAAACATTCTTGTGTAAATAATAACTTGCCAGAGAGACCAGGACACTTAAAATGCCGATTTGAATTGCCATCGCCGTATACTTTGCTTTGAACAGGTATTTTGGCATTATATAACCTATAAAAAAATAACAGGCTGTTATATGCATAGACAGGAGTAAGATCGATTTTATAAAAGAAGGAAGACTCCACGGTTCAATCTTCAGATTTTGCAAGCCGGTTTGTTCATAATGAAAATTGCTTCCGGTAAAATACAGCCACCAGAGCAGCCAGAAAGCGAGATGACGCTGCAGCTGAACTGATTTTTTTTCCGAGAATATAAAATTATACCAATTCATAGCCCTGTCTTTCTATTATAAATCCCTGTGCATCCCGATAGCTATCGGGATCATTGGGTTTAAAAAGAGGGATCTTTAACGATATACTAAAACTCATCGCTCCCTCATTTATATTGAGTGAATGTCTGCCCGGGTAGAGAATGGCTAACCGCTTTTTTACATTGGCCAACCCCAAACCGCTGATAAACGTTTTCTCTCCTGTTATCATTGGCTTGCTATTAGAAAGATCAAAAAATAACTCTTGCTCGTGGATAACAATATCAAGATTGATCCATGGATGCGTAAGCATCTGGCTGGCTCCATGTTTAAAACTATTTTCAAGAAAAGGAATTAATAGAAGCGGGCAGACCATTTTATTGACTGCATTGCCCTGGATCTGCAAACTCAAATTGAAACTTTCTCCATAACGGATCTTTTCCAGATCAATATAATCCTTAATCATTTTTAATTCCTTTTCCAGCTTCACCATCGGCTGATTACATTCGTATACTATATAGTGCAATAAAGCGGAAAGCTTTTTTATCGCTTCTGTTGCTGCGGGAGAATCATTGATGATAAAGGAGTAAATATTATTAAGTGTATTAAATAGAAAATGCGGATGAACCTGGACTTTTAATAATTGTAATTCGGCATTTATTTTTTCTCTGGCTACCTGGGCCGCTTCCTTTTGTTTGAGATACCAATTCTTAAGGAGTTTGATCGCCAAAGCAATTCCGATCACGGTCGGATAATTAAATAATATCGGCCGGCTCCAACGCGGAATGATAAAGTTCATGTCGGGCATTGTTGTAAAATACCCTACCCGTGTGTCCAGGTAAAATGCGAGCACAAAAGTGAAGTAGTTCAAAAAAGCAATAATACAAACAAATAGCACCAATAAGGAACTTATACCGATCCAGCTTTTGTTTTTTGACCTGTAAGAACCTCTCTGGGAAAGATACCGCGGTAAAAAATAATAAAGAATCCCATAAACAAGTGCAATATTCAGCAGTGTATGTAAGGCGGTGGTAACTGCTATTCTCAAAAATGCGAGGGGAAAGCCATACACCTTGATGTGTTCTAAAGATCCCCTGAAGTCCCAGCCAGGTACCCAGTTAGTAGGTATTACATAACCTACCATAATGTAGATAAACCATATTGTCCAAAACAACAGGTGCCGGCGAAACCGTATTGACCGACGATCAGAAAAAACAAGGCTATATAAATTCATCAACCCAGATTTTATAGTTCATCTATTTTTAAACAAGAACGTAGAAGTCAGGATCTTTTCAATTCTAATTTACTCCTTTTCTTACATGGGTCGGGTTACTTTTTCATTTATTAGACAAGCGTGTTGTTTTTTTCTGCGAATGCTTTTTGCCGTCGCTAAACGGCTGAACTAATAATTCTGCTGATGAGTATCATTCAATGCTTGTTATAGATCGAAATGAAAACTTTTCGCTTCGATACTCAGGTACTTTTAATTGGTCAAGCATTTTTCACTCTTCAAACATTTTTTATGAAACATTCAATTAATCTATTAACAGCAACATTTTTAATTTGCCTATTGACTCTTGTTTCCTGCCAGAAGGATATCAAGAATGAACCAAACGCACAGGGGGAATTACAATCCTCTGCAGCTAATAACAGCAATGGCCATCTGGAACAAACCAAGAAATTTTCTTCAGAAGCCGCCATCAAGTGGCAGGATATGCAATTAAGAATATTGCGACTTCCCGTTGGAGTAAATCCATACGGACTCAATGGCGTTCGCAATTTTGCCTATTGCGGAATAGCGTTGTATGAATCTGTTGTTCCGGGTATGCCGGCTTATCAATCACTTTATGGCCAGCTTAATGGTATGCCTGAAATGCCAGATACAAAACCCGGCAAAGCTTATCATTGGCCCACTAGTGCAAATGCTGCACTTGCTTATATGAATAAGCATTTTTATACAGCTGCAAATACACCAGCCTACCAGACGCCAATGGATTCGTTGGAAAATGCTTTAAATACAGCTTACCAGGCCGAAGTAGATCCTGAAACATTTCAACGCTCTCAAGATTTTGGAAGAACGATTGCTCAAAGAGTATTTACATGGTCAACAACCGATGGATCGTTAAATGCAAACCCACCGTATGTCCAGGCAGCCTTTCCTCTTTGGAATAATACAGCACCGAATCCAGCAGCAACAGTTGGTCCATATTGGGGGAATAACAGACCATTTGTACAAGGTAGTACCGCAGGCACAGCATCACCTGTTCCACCAACTTATTCTGAAGATCCCAATTCTGCCTACTATGCAATGGTAAAAGATGTGTATGATGTTTCCCAGGCGCTTACTCCAGCGCAACAAGCTGCAGCAATTTATTTTAATGATGAGCCGGGTTTCAAAGCAGGAACACATTACTTATCTATTTTTAGCCAGATCATGCATATTGAAAATCCACAACTTGATTTTTATGCATTGGCTCATGCCAAGACTGCGATCTCAATGGCAGAATCAATGATCAATTGCTGGAAGATCAAATATCAACTTCTCCAGGACAGGCCAACACGGTATATAAGAAATGTATTGGGCCATGCAACATGGTCGTCTTATATTCCACTTCACCCACATCCTGATTTTCCATCTGGCCACTCACAAAATGCAGGAGCATTTGCTGCAGCGATGACAAACATTTTTGGCGATAATTATCAATTAACACTTCACACTTATGACAATCTTGGATTGGCTCCCCGCAGCTATAATTCATTCAATGCAATGGCAGAAGACATAGGAAGAGCAAGAGTATATGGCGGTATTCACTATACTTATTCATGTGTTGAAGGAAGAAAACAAGGAGAAAGAATTGCAACAAATGTTATAAGCATGTTGAAGTTTAAGAAAGAATAATAACATTTTAAGCCATTAATTATGAAAAATATTTTGAAGCTCACATTGTATGTTTTGGCTTGCTGGACGATATTTTTTTTCTCCTGCAAAAAACCTGAAGTTTCATGCGAAGGATGTAGAGATAGCAACAAACTACCAATCGCAATAGCAGGGCCCGACCAAGTTATCACTTTACCATCCGATAGTGTTTCATTGGATGGTTCTGCCTCCAATGATTCGGATGGGACGATTAGTGAATGGCTCTGGAAAAAAATTTCAGGTCCTGCTTCTTTTAGTATTATGAATGCAGCTTCTTCAAAAACGACGGTAAGAGATCTTGATACCGGTGTTTACCGTTTTGAGCTGAAAGTAACGGACAAAGGAAATTTATCAGCAACAGATACAGTTCAAATTACTGTTACCGATCCCGGACGACCTAACAGACCACCTGTTGCCAATGCAGGGGCAGATACAGTAATTATTTTACCAGCAAACACAATCAATTTAGATGGAAGCAGATCAATCGATCCCGATAGTAATATCAGCAGTTATTTATGGACAAAAATTTCCGGGCCTTCAACTTTTAGCATTGGAAATGCAAACTCAGTACAAACACAGGTCACCGATCTCGTACAAGGTGTATATCTGTTTGAATTGAAAGTAACGGACAATGAGGCCTTGTTTTCAAAAGATACAATGCAGTTAGCTATTACCAGTCAACCGCCTCCGCCAGCCATTTCATGTCTGCCAACGAATCGGCCAATTATTAATCTTGGATTAACACTGCTCGGAAATATTCCGGCTACCGGAGGCGGGAAAGCAATGGTATCTGCAGATAACAAAATATTTTTTGCCGGCGGTTCCAACGGCGGTATCACCTTATCAAAAGTCGAAATATTTAATCTCAATACGCAAACCTGGTCAACAGCAGAATTAAGTTTGCCAAGAACTGAAATATCGGCAGTTGCTTGTGCTAACAAAGTATTTTTTGCGGGAGGCACTTCTTCGTCCGGGCCGTCATCAAGGGTGGATATTTATGATATCGCTACACAAAGCTGGACTACAGCAGAACTGAATGAGGCAAGAATTCGAATTGCAACTGCAACTATTGGTAATAAGGTATTTTTTGCAGGTGGTTGTTCGAACACACCGTTTGAATGGTCCGGCGTTTCCAACAAAATTGATATTTATGATCTATCAACTAATACATGGTCTGTAAAAATTCTTAGTGAAACGAAAATAGGATTTACTGCTACGACCGCTGAAAGTAAAATATATTTTGCAGGTGGATGGACTCCGTTTGCAAGTTCCTCAACTTCATCGATTATTGATATATATGACAATGTTACTGGGACATGGTCTGCATCTACTCTAAATGTCGCGAAAGGATTTCATTCGGGTATTTTCAAAAATGGAAAAATATATTGGGGTGGAGGAACAATCTACGTCGATGAACCATGGACCGGGCAGAATGTTTTTACCTGTCAGGTCGAGATATTAGAAATGAATAATCAGGCCACAATTTTTGCAAATCTTTCAACTCCTGTAGCTGGGTTTTTCTGGAATGGTGCCTTTGAGACGGATAATAAAATTGGGTTTCTAAACTATGACAATGCAACTTCAATGTATTATGTTGATATTTATAATATAACAACTAATATCTGGTCACTGGGCGTTTTTCCGGCAAACCTGGCAGAAGGTGTCTCTAGGATTATTTCAGCTAACAATAATATTTATTTAATAGCTGGTGGCTATATATGGAAGATCGAGTTATAAAACATGGGCTATGGGAAAGTATTTTTCTTATTTAATAATTACTGCAATCGCAGGATTCATGATTTTTCTTTCCTGCAAAAAAGAAAAAACCTGCGAAGGATGCCGAGGCAACAAACCACCAACCGCCATTGCCATACAGATATAGCAGCGGTTGTGCCGGAAATAGGATATTTTTTTTTTGGTGGCGAACTTAGAAATGTAACAAAATGGCCGGTGGATAAAGCAGATAGTTATGATGTTTCTACTAACGCATGGACAGTTACTCATTTGAGTGTGGCAGGTTTTAGTATGGCGGCAGCAACAATAGGTAATAACGTTTTTTTGAAGAAGGGTCTGGGTGCTGAATTTTTAATACTCCCACTTAATCAATGTTGCTCCCCATGTAAAACCGCCGCCAAATGCTGCGAGTACTATTAGATCACCTTTATTTATTTCATGCTTGAAATCCCAAAGACAAAGTGGAATTGTTGCTGCAGTAGTATTTCCATAGCGATGAATATTCAACATTACTTTATCTGCACTAAGTCCCATTCTGTTTGCCGTGGCATCAATGATCCTTTTATTTGCCTGGTGGGGAACAAGCCATGCGATATCATCACCGGTTAACTTATTTCTTTCTAAAAGCTCAGCACTTATATCAGCCATTCCTTTTACTGCAAATTTGAAAACAGGCTGACCGTCCTGGTAAATAAAATGCTCTTTGTTATTAACTGTTTCATGAGATGCAGGTCGTTGTGAACCGCCTGCTTTTTGATATAAGTAATGACGGCCGGTGCCATCGCTTTTAAGAATGCTGTCAAGTATTCCAAAACCATCGTGATTTGGCTCCAGCAAAATTGCACCGGCACCATCTCCAAAAAGAATACAAGTAGTACGATCAGTATAATCAACAATGGAACTCATTTTATCGGCACCCACAACAACAACTTTTTTATACCGGCCGCTTTCAATAAATGCAGTTCCTGTTGTTACACCATATAAAAACCCTGAGCACGCCGCATTTAAATCAAAACCAAAAGCATTTGTTGCTCCTATCTTATCACAAATAATATTAGCAGTAGCGGGAAAAAGCATATCCGGAGTAACCGTGCAGCAGATCAGACAATCAATTTCTTTTGGATCAATACCTCTTTTATGACAAAGTTCTAAAACTGCAGGGGCACCCAGGTCTGACGACGCTTTTCCTTCACCCTTTAATATTCTTCTTTCCACAATCCCTGTTCTTGTTCTTATCCATTCATCATTTGTATCTACCATTTTTTCAAGGTCAGCGTTGGTGAGTTTATCGGGAGGAACATATCCACCAACAGCGGTAATTGCAGCCGTAACTTTCTTGATCATTAAAAAAAATTAAGTGCACGAAGATAATATAGTTTGAGGTTAAGGTTAAGGCTAAGGCTTAGATAGGTCCAACTCCTTTGTTCTCAATCTTAATCTCAACCTCAACCTTTATCTTAACCTCAATCTTTTCTCCTATTTTCGCAACCATGTTCGCCTATCTTGATGGAAAATTTGTCTACAAAACTCCGGCCGTTGTGCATGTGGACATAAATGGAGTAGGCTATGAAGTGCAAATAAGTCTAAACACTTTTTCTAAGATCCAGAACCTTGAAAAAGGGATACTTCATACTTGCCTGCTCATCCGGGAAGATGCTCATATCCTGTACGGCTTCTTTGAAAAGTCGGAAAAAGAAATGTTTCTTAATTTAATTTCTGTGTCAGGAATTGGTGCAACAACTGCGCGAATGATGTTGTCATACATGAGACCTGAAGATATTACGAGATCAATCGTACTTGGTGATACTCATGCTCTTGAAAAGGTTAAAGGAGTCGGTAAAAAGACAGCTGAACGATTGGTGGTTGAGCTGAAAGATAAATTAGGGAAACAACCGTTAGATACAAATATTTCGGCTATGAAAAACAATACTTTGCACACTGATGCGTTAAATGCCCTGATGGCCCTGGGAATCGCCCGGAACAATGCCGATCAGGCAATCCAAAGGGTCATGCAATCTGACCCTTCGCTAGCCTCCCTCGAGGATGTTATCAAGAAAGCCCTAAAAACTCTGTAAGCCTATCGACTGACATTTTACCTAACTAATTCTGTTGAGAAAGTTTTGAGCCCTAAGTTGACCATTACATTACGAACACTGATCGTTTCAGTTGTTTTAGCCTTTATTACTAGCAAGGCAGACGCTTCTCCCTATCCATGGGTTGGCCACACTTATTTTTCTACAGATACAATTCGTCCGACACCAACTGATCGCTATGGCGATCCATATAATTACCCCACCCGCAATCCTTTTTATTTACAGGATACAAGTTTTATTAAGAGAAATATTGAATACGATCCCGTCACAAAGCAATATTATATTATTGAAAAGATCGGTAATCATTATTACAGAACGCCCATGTCATTTTCAATGAAGGAATTTGTTGATCTGAAGGGCAGGCAGGATGAGAATGATTATTTCAGGAAAAGAGCAAGCTTGCTCACGAATCTTAATCGTCGCACATATAAACCTAAATTCAATTTTGTAAACGATTGGGTAAACAGAATTGTTGGTAATGGTAAAATAGATATTAAACCGACGGGTTTTGTTGGACTCACTATTGGTTACCAGGGACAAAAAATAAATAACCCAACATTACCTGAACGGTCAAGAAACTATGGCGGCCTGGATTTTGACATGAATAGCCAGTTCCAGGTGGATGCAAATATTGGTGATAAATTAAAATTGCCGATCAATTATAATACACTTGCCAATTTTAATTATGAGAACCAGTTGAAATTGGATTACCAGGGAAAGGATGATGAAATATTAAAAATATTCCAGGCAGGCAATACAAGTTTTACGTCAAAAGGAACGCTGATACCCGGGGCTCAATCCTTGTTCGGGTTAAAGATGCAATTACAGCTCGCAAAACTTTTTATAACAACAGTTATTGCCACTCAGCGTTCGCAACGTCAATCATTGGGCGTACAGGGTAGCTCATCTACGCAAACTTTTACTTACAAGGCCGATGAGTATGAAGAGAATCGTCACTTCCTCATGTCGCAATATTTCCGCAGCCGTTATGACACGGCGATGAAGAACTTGCCGGTTGTTAACTCACTTGCACAAATACTTCGTGTTGAAGTGTGGGTTACAAACAGGACCGGTGCAACAACCGAGACAAGAGACGTAGTGGCATTAATGGATCTTGGAGAAGGCCAGCCTTATGGTCCATGGGGTGGACTTGGATATGTACCGCCGAGAAATGATGCAAATAATCTTTATTCAACAATATTAGGCGTACCCGCAGCAAGAAGCTCATCTTCGGTTACAAGTGTATTGACGGGCATAGGTTTGCAGCCTGTGCAGGATTTTGAAAAAACATTTGCACGTAAACTTTTGCCAACTGATTATTATTACAATCCACAGGTTGGCTTTCTATCATTGAATCAGCAATTACAGCCGGATGAAGTTTTGGGAATAGCCTTTCAATATACTTACAATGGTAAAGTATACCAGGTAGGTGAGTTCTCAACGGATGTTCCGCCTGATTCAACAGGTACAACACAACCCGTTTTATTTTTAAAACTTTTAAAAGCAACGTCACAGCGTACCAATCTTCCTATTTGGGAGCTGATGATGAAGAACGTGTATTCTGTTGGCTTTGGTCAACTTGAACGTTCAGATTTTAAACTGGATGTATTATATGAAGAGCCAAGTCTTGGAGAAAAAAGATATTTACCACCCAATGATGTAAGTGATCCCTACAAAGGACAGCCGCTAATTTCCTTATTGAATCTTGATCGATTAAATAATCAAAATGACCCTCAGCCGGATGGAGTTTTTGATTATGTTGAAGGATTTACAGTTATCTCATCGCAGAGCCGTATCATATTCCCGGTACTGGAACCTTTCGGAAGAAACCTGGAATATGTTTATGTGGGGCCAGACAGTATTCAGCAAAGGGAGAAATATCTTTTTTATCCTTTGTACGATACGATCAAAGCAATTGCTCAAACTTATGCAAACCTTAATCGCTTCAAGTTTGTTGGAAAAAGCAAATCAGGTCTTGGAACTTCAGAATACCAGCTCGGATTTAATATTCCCCGCGGTTCAGTAACTGTAAGTGCCGGGGGACAATTGTTGCGTGAAAATATTGACTATGAAATAAACTATGATCTCGGTTCATTGAAAGTAATTAACCAGGCGATCATCAATTCAGGTGTTCCTGTCAGCATTAATTATGAGAACAACGCCACCTATGGATTACAAAACAGGAATTATATGGCATTGCGACTGGATTATCTTGCCAGCAAAAAACTTACACTTGGCGCTACGATCGTAAGGTTAGGTGAACGACCATTTTTTATAAAACAGAATTACGGCGACGACCCGATCCGCAATACAATGTATGGCCTTGACTTCGATTACCAAAGCGAAATGCCAAGATTAACCCGATTGCTTGATAAGCTTCCTTTTTATGCTACAAAAGCAATGTCGAGTATAAAAGCTTATGGTGAGTTTGCGGTATTACAACCCGGTCATGCCAAGCAGATAGGGAAGGGGGACGAAGGGGTCGTTTATCTTGATGACTTTGAAGGAACCCGCAACAGCATCGACCTGAGGTTTCCGCTTATAAGCTGGACGATGGCTTCAACTCCGCAAAACTCACCAAATGGCATCGGAGGTGTTTTA
>Ga0075428_100002260_pt1 | contig 20852 bp, 20 predicted proteins | sample RhiMetdeltSRZDD2_FD_75291 | JGI IMG/M metagenome (GOLD analysis project Ga0075428, IMG submission 75291) | Populus rhizosphere microbial communities from Tennessee, USA - Rhizosphere MetaG P. deltoides SRZDD2 | ecosystem: Host-associated > Plants > Roots > Rhizosphere > Soil | place: USA... | reverse complement strand
GCTCGGCGCCCAAGCCGCCAAGGCGCTTGTGGTCTACATGGTCACGCTCTCAGCAGTGCTGTTCCTGTTCACGCTCGTCCTCTATCCGTCGCCGCGACGATCGGGCGAACGCCGCTGTCACGCTTCGCGGCTGCGCTCGCGCCGGCGCAGGCCGTCGCCCTCAGCTCGCGCTCGTCGCTCGCGGCGCTGCCCGCGTTGATCACCGGCGCGCGCGAGCGCCTGCAGGCGTCGCCTCCCATCACCGGCTTCGTCCTGCCGTTCGCGGTGTCGGTGTTTCGTATCAACGTGCCCATCGCGTGGGTCGTCGGGGCGCTCTTCCTCTCCAAGCTCTATGGTGTCGAGCTGGAAACTCCGGCGCTCCTCGGTCTCGTAGTTACCGCGACGCTCATCAGTTTCAGCGTGCCCGGCATACCGAGCTCGAGCCTGTTTCTGCTCGCCCCGGTTCTCGTAGACCTGGGGTTGCCGGCCGAGGGCGCCGGCATTCTTATCGCGGTAGATGTGCTGCCGGACATGTTCAAGACGACGCTCAACGTCACGTCACACCTGACGGTTGCAACCGTGGTGAATCGGTCGTGAACCCTTGGATTGGGAGCTTCGACATGCGCGGCACCCTGCTTACCGTCCTCACGCTCGCCTCGATAACCCTCCCCGCTCGTGCGCAGCAAGCGAGCCCTCCCGCCGACCGCGACGGCGTCCGCCGGGCCGCGCTCGACTACCTCGAAGGTTTTTATGAGGGCGATTCGACGAAGATCGTCCGCAGCGTCCGGCCTGACGTGCGTAAGGTCGGCTACTACACGGAGCGGGGCTCGACGAAGTATGTCGCCGAAGAGATGCCGTTCGCTGACTTCTTGAGCTACGTGAGGAACTTCCGAAAAAACAACCGCTCGACGCCGGCCAGCGCCCCGCGCGAAGTCACCGTCGGCGAGGTCAACGATCAGACGGCCACCGCGAAGGTCGTCGCCTGGTGGGGCATCGATTATCTCCAGCTCGCGAAGTACGACGGCAAATGGATGATCGTCAACGTTATGTGGCAGTCGCCGCCGGCGAAGTGAGCATCTCTACAATCTCCTGAGGAACCGCAACAGCGCCTGACGCTCAAACGCCGTCAGCCGCAGGAACCGGTTTCGCGCCTGGGTGCCCTCGCCGCCGTGCAGCGTGATCGCCTGGGCGATCGTCGTGGCGCGCCCGTCGTGCAGGAACGCGGTCGCGAACCGCAATCCCATCAGCGGCTCCGTCCGGAACTCCGCCGGCTCGGCCTGTCCGAGACAAATGTCTGCGAGGTCCGGGCCCATGTCGTGGAGCAGAAGGTCGGTGTACGCCCGCACTTCTCTGAAGCGCAACGCCCGAATCGGATTCGCCCCCGTGAGGAGTGCCGGCTGGTGACACGAGCCGCAACCGACTCTGTGGAACACGACCTGGCCGATCGCGCTCATCGCATCGAGCGCCAGTGGGGGTGGTGGCGCGAGAAAGCGGACGAAGGCATCCGCCGCGTCGAGCTGCTCGGCTGAGATCTCCGGTTCCGGTAGCGGATCGATGCCCACGGGGAAGGGCTCACCAGCGACGAGTTGCTCGCTGAGGAATCCGGGGTTGGTCACGCCGATTTCCATCACGAACGCCTCGGCATTGAACTCGCGCAGCGTCGCCGCCTGCGCTTTGCGCCCGAAGCGGCCGAGGCGACCGTCCGCGGTGCGGTTGGCGCGGCCGGAAATACCGTCACCGTCGCCGTCGAACGGGTCGGCACGCGCCAGGATCGCGGCATCGGGCACGGCATCGAGCAGCCCGAATCCGAAGACGTCGGGTGTCGTGCGGTGTCCGGAATCGGTGGCTGCGGCCGGGATCGGCTCCGCGGTGGTCTGCAAGTATTCTGCGAGCGCGGGCGTGAGCTGCTTCTGAATGACCTGGCCACCCAGCGCCGCCAGCGCGTCGCACTGACCACTTCCGTGAAACGCGGTGGCATGAACCTCGATATCCTCGCCGCCTTCCGCGGGGTCGTTGCTTCCGCCGCCGCCCACCACTGGCTCCTCATGGCAGTTCGCGCACCCGACGGCATTGAACAAGGGCCCAAGGCCTGCCGCTGGCGTGAACTCCGTTTGAAACACGCCGCTCCCCCGCTCGAAGAGCCGCCGCTGCGCGGGAGTGAGATGGGACAACGGGCGGCCCAGCGGGCGCGCGGCATTCACGAAATCAGACATGGTGGACGCTTCGGGAACCGAGGGCACGGCGGTTGGAGCGTCGGTATTGCACGCGGCGACACACACGCACGCCGCGATGAGGAGCGGACTGCGGCTCGAATCCAGCATTGCGCCCTCCCTGAGAGTCACGAGGGCGCGCAACACGATGCTCTAACGGGCGAAAACCACGCGGGTCTTATGGGCTTTGTTCGGTTCGGTATTACCCCAGACTTGCAGTCGTGAGAGCTTCGACAGGCAGGGCTAAACCAACCGCTTCGAGTCGCGTAGAGTTACGACGGTGCGTTCTCCCCTTGTGATCCTCCCTTTGTCCTTGTTCGCCGCTGCTACCGCCGCGGCTCAAGGGAGACTGCCTGGCACGTGGAAGGGCCACTGGGCCCGCGCGGGCGACACGATGGCCGTGACGCTGCATGTGCGACACGACTCCGGCAATATCTACTCGGCGACTTTCGACTCCGACCGCTTACGCGTCAGCGGCATCCCGTTCGCCGACGTCCGGCTGCAAGGATGTTGCGACGTGACGCTCGTGCTCCGTGGCGATCGCACGACCGCGACGTTTCTGGGCACGCTGCGTGGCGATTCCCTCACGGGACGCTTCGAAGAAAGCTCCGAGTCTTCGGGCGGTTTCGCCTTCTCTCGCCCGCGGCAAGCGGAATCGCGTCCGGCATTCGACGAGCGCGCCATCACCTTTACGAACGGCGATGTCCGACTCGCGGGGACGCTGCTGGTGCCGCGCGGCACGGCGGCCGTGCCCGCTGTCGTGTTCGTCCACGGCTCGGGCCCGGAAGGGCGGTGGGCGTCGCGCTTCCTCGCGACGCAGCTCGCAAGTCACGGGATTGCGGCCTTGATCTACGACAAGCGCGGTGTCGGTGAGTCGACCGGCGATTGGCGCCAGGCCACGCCCGAGGATCTGGCGCGCGACGCCGCGGCGGCAGTCGCTCGACTCCGCCAGGAATCGCGCATCGATAGCCGGCGCATCGGCGTGCACGGACATAGTCAGGGCGGGACGCTCGCGCCGATGGTTGTCGCGCTGTCGCCCAACGTCGCGTTCGTGATCGCCTCGGCGGGGGCGGGGCTGCCGATGGACTCCGTCGAAATCTTCAGCGTGATGAACGCCTGGTCTCCGGGCGCGTCCTCGGCCAAAGACTCGGCCGAGGTACGCGAGTATGTCGGCGAGCTGGTCGCGGTCGCGTATCGCGGCCGGCCCCGGGCGCGCCTCGACTCGCTCGCGAACGCGTTGCGCGACCGTGCCTGGTTCGTGCCTCCCCCTGCAGCCGACAACTCCTACTGGAAATTCTCGAAGGTCTACGCACAGTACGAACCCCTCACCTGGTGGGCCCAGGTTCGCGTTCCCGTGTTGCTCATCTACGGCGAGAATGACCAGCGTGTCCCTCCACGTGAAAGCGTGGCGCGGATTGCAACCACGCTCGCGCGCAACGCATCCAACGTTGACCTGACAGTCCGGATCATCCCTGGCGCCGATCATACGTTTCGCATGCCGCCAGGCCCCGGTGGCTGGCCGGTCACGGCTGCAGATTACGTTCCGAGTCTGCTGCGCTGGCTGGCCGATCGCTGACGCCCACAACATGGAGATTCGATGAGTCGTTACTCTTTGATCATGACTTTGTTGGTGACGCTATCCCCACCTGCAATCGCGCAAGCGCCCAACGCGCCGCCGCCGCCGCCGTCACCGCTTCCCTCCATCGTGCTCCCGCCAGAGCTCGACCGCGTGCTTCGCGACTACGAGCGCGGCTGGCGCGCGGGTGACGAGAAAGCGCTCGCCGACTTGTTCACCGAGGACGGCTTCGTGCCGTCGAGCGGCGGCTGGGTGCGCGGCCGCGATGGCATCCGCCGGAATTACCAGAACTCGCAGGGCGATCTAGAGCTGCGCGCTGTGGCGTACGCGGTGTCCGACACGGTCGGGTACATCGTCGGCGCGTACGGCTACGGCGAGGGCGGGCAGGACCGCGGCAAATTCGTGCTCGCGCTGCGTCGCCCCCGAGGCGGGTCGTGGCTTATCGCCGCCGATATCGATCAGAGCAATAGGTCAACGACGTCGAATTGACTGCGTTGAAAAGAAGCGTCAAATCGACCCCGTCTAATGGGCCTCGTCGCATGAGACGTCGAAAGGAGGCGAGGGAAATACGTCGCGAGGATCTGATCTGTTACTCACGCTCCGTAGCTTGCTCTGGACGATCCTATTCCCCGGCACGTTCGCCGGCTACATCCCGTGGCGGTACTTCGGTGTGTCACAGGTCCGTCTCGACTTCACCAATCCACGACATTTGCTCGGGCTTCTCTTGATCGCGATCGGGGTCGTGCTCCTCGGCGCCTGCATCTGGGAATTCGCGCGGCGTGGCCGCGGCACGCTCTCGCCGGTGGACCCGCCGAAGGAACTGGTCGTCCACGGGCTGTACCGCTACGTCCGCAACCCCATGTACCTCAGCGTCAGCGCAATCGCGCTCGGCGAGGCGTTGCTGGCCCGCTCGACAGCGCTGCTCCTGTATTGGGTGATATTCTTTGCGCTCGTGAACCTCTTCGTCATCGGGTACGAAGAGCCAACGTTGCGAAGTCAATTCGGGGAGTCATACGAGCGCTACACACAACGGGTCGGCCGGTGGCTCCCGCGTCGCCAACGCTGAGGGTATCCGGACCATGAAACACGGGAAACGGTTCCTGCTTTTCTTTGTGGGGTTCACTGTCGGCTGTGGCCGAGGCGCGTCCAGCTCCTCGGCTGACAGCGCCGCTGTGATGGCTGCGGTCGAGGAGTACCGACGAGCCTGGATCGATGGGGACACCGCTGCGGCGCTCGCACGCATCTCGAACGACATCCGCATTCTGATCTCCGGCTTCCCGGACATCGCCGGCCGGGAGGCGACGCGCGAGCTGTTTGTCGGCGAGATGGAGGCGTACCGCGTGCCCGTGCTCACCCTGAATCATCAGGACTTGATCGTGCGCGGTGATCACGCGATCGATATCGGCACCTACGAAGAGACGCAGGTGCCGAAAACGGGCGCGGCCGCGCCGATTCAGGGCCGCGGCCGCTTCTTGTCGATCTGGCGGAAGGAGAGCGGTGAGTGGCGTATCGTCCGGTATATGCTGAACGCATTGCCGGCGACCCCGCCGACCGCCCCACCCGGGCCGCCCGCGCCGCCCGCGCCGCCCGCGCCGCCTGCGCGTCGTTAGCGCGTTAGGGCTGGATCTCCGTCAGCGTAATGACATTGGCGCGCGCATTGACCGCGTGCTGGCGCAACGTATGGCCGTTCGCGGTCGCCATCACGGTCACGTTCCCCGCGGGCACATTGAACACGTACGCGACGCCATCTGCCGACGTCGCCGTCGCTGTCGAGCTCGGCCCACCGCCGAAGTTGTACTTGACGGCTCCTCCCGGAGGATTCGTCGTGACCGTGGCGCCCGCCAGCGGCGTACCGCTGCAATTCGCCACGACCACGCCGATAAAGCCGTTGCCCGTTGTCTGCGACTCGCCGGTCGCCGTTCCAAGAATGCCGAACTCAAGGCTCGTGATGACGAGCACGTTGGTGGTGTCGTTGGCTGCAAGGGGGCGCGGCGGATAGGCGTAGGTCGGCAGGTAGCCATTCCTCGTGATGCGCAGGAAACCGTTTACCGGCGTGCCGCCCGTCGCGATGCTGAGGCTGTAGAACCCCGGTGTGTTCGACGTATCTGCTGCGAGCGTGTCGGTGTCCGTGCGCAACGCCAGGACCTCGGCGCCCGACAGTGCAGTGGGCGCGAGCGCGTTGGCGAGAGTCTGCCCCTCGAGGGTGATCGTGTTCGGTGCCGTCGTCGGCAGCGCGGCACCGAGACATTCGAATCCCGCGTCGGGACCGGAGGAGTCGCCGCCACACGCTGTCACGAGAAGTGTGAGCCCCAGACCAACAAGCGATCGTTGCATCGGTCAACCTTGAGAGTTTCCGCAAATCTACCCGATTGGGCTAGTTTTGTGCGTCATGACCGAGAGCCCGACTCGCCTCGAGGCCTTCAGCGACGGCGTCTTCGCCATCGCGATCACGCTGCTCATTCTCGAGATCAAGGTCCCGCACGCCGAGCACGGCCTCTGGGCCGGGCTCGCGGCGCTGTGGCCGTCGTACGTTGCGTTCCTCATGAGTTTCGTGGTCGTGCTGATCATGTGGGTGAGTCATCACCAGATGCTCGGCATGATGAACCGCGTGAATTATCGGATTCTTTTCGTCAACGGCTTGCTGCTGCTCACGGTGACGTTCGTGCCGTTTCCAACCGCCGTGCTCGCCGAGCATCTGGCCACGCCGGAAGCCAAGACGGCCGTTGTGTTCTATTGCGCGACGTTCGTGGTGAACGGTCTCGTGTGGAACCTGCTGTCCGAAACCATCGTGCGCAGCGGGCTGCTGCGGCCCGAGATCAAGGCGGCGACAATCGCCGAGGGACGAAAAGCCAACAGGCTGGGGCTCATCGTGTATCTCGTAGCCGCGGCGCTCGCTTTTGTGCAGCCCTGGCTCGGCCTTTTACTCAACATCTCCCTGTGGGCACTATGGATCCGACTCGCTTACCGCTCACGATTGGTCTGATGCTGTTGGGCGCCTGCGGGCGCTCCGAGAAGACGGACGACTTCGCCGCGATGCAGGACCGCGGCCAGCAGGTGATGGGCGTGAACCAATACACCTCAGCGCACGTCTTCGAGAACCTGCCTGACGGCGGGCGTGTCGTGCTCGATCGCACCGATTCGGCCGACACCGCCGCCATCACGACCATCCGCGCTCATATGCGCGACATCGCGACCGCGTTCCGCTCGGGCGACTTCACGAAGCCGTTCCAAGTGCACGCACAGACCGTTCCCGGCACCGGCGTCATGACCGCGAAGCGGAGCGCTATCACGTTTGAGATCTTCGATCGGCCACGCGGCGGGGAAGTGCGCATGAGGAGCACGGATTCGGCAGCGGTTGCAGCGATTCACGAGTTTCTCGCCTTCCAGCGCGATGCGCATCACCCGGCGGGTCACGAGACACATTGAGAAGCATCCTCTGTTCGTTGTGCGCTGCGCTCGTGCTCGCAGCGTGCTTCGCGACTCCGCCACCGCCCCCGGTGCCGGAACCGGAGTACGCGGGCCGGATGTTCGATAGCGTTGTCGTGATCCTGAGCAAGCGCTATTACGACACCATGTTCATTCGTGATCGGCTGAAGGGCATAAGCGAGGAATTTCGACCGGCCGCCTACGCCGCACAGACCCCGGCGGAGGAACGCGACGTCATCTGGCGGTTTCTGGCGCGAATCCCGTCGTCGCATCTCGCGCTCCTCTCCAACACGTCGGCATACGACCTCTGGTGGGACATCCCGGGTGAGAGGCACATGATGACGGGCATGCAACTGGTCGAGCTCGACGGGCGGTATTTCGCCTCGATGGTGCTTGCGGGAGGGCCGGCCGAGCAGGCCGGAATTCGTGACTGGGATGAAGTCGTGACGATCAACAATCGTGTCCCCGCGCAAAGCTCTTATGTCAAATGGCGCAGCGACGACGCGTACCTCGGGGACGATCGTGATCCACCCGTGTACGGGCTTCACGGCAACGCTGGCGTTCTGCTTCTGCAGATCGTCCGTGCAGCCGGCGATACCGTCTTGGTTTCCGTGAAACCGCGACTGTATTCGATGCTCGATGCCGCTCGCGCCAGCGCTCGGATCGTCACCCGGGATGGAGTTCGAATCGGCTACATCCACTGGTGGTTCATGAATTCAAAGGGCATTCGAAAGGGATTCAGCGCGGCGCTCCGTGGCCCACTCGATTCGAGTCAGGCCCTGGTACTGGATCTGCGTGGCCGCGGCGGCAGTACAAGCGGCATCGACGACGTGATGAGATTGGTCGGCCCGGGGCGCCATCAACAATTCGTCGGCCCCATCGTTGCCTTGATTGATCGTCAAACCCGCAGCGCGAAGGAAATGCTGGCCTATCAACTTCGAGAGCGAGGACTCGCGCGACTCGTGGGTGAGCCAACCGCCGGTGCCGTAGTCGCTGCCGGATTCGAGGAAATCGGCGATCGCGCGATGCTGATGTATCCGGGACAAGCGGTCCCGATTTATACCGCCGCGATCGAAGGCCACCCCGTCGTGCCGGATATCGAAACGGTTTGGGGTGGTCCTCACTCAGGGGGGCGTGACCCGATTCTCGAGGCTGGCCTCGCCGAGGCCGCACGACGGGTGCGCGCGAATGGCCCGGGGTTTACGCGACGCCGCTGATTGATGTGTTGACACGTTTGATCTGTCCTTTAGGACAGTGTCTGCCGAGCACAGGCTTTAGCCTGTCCCAAAAAACATCCGGGAACGAAACACTAGCCAGGTCGCGTGGGCTCGGTTCCGACTTCCAGAACAACCCAGGGCGAGGCTCTCATATGGTTTCTCGACACCCCAGGACGAGCACCCCTTCGTTTTTTCGACCCTCCGTCAGGATTGGATGAGGGTTTTCACGTGCCTATAGCGACTTCGCCAACTTGCCTGTAGAACTGAGCCTATGAACAAATCGCTCATCATTTTCGCGCTCGCGGTCTCGGGCTCCCCGGGCTCCCCGGGTTCCCTCTCCGCGCAAGCCCCCGGGAAATTCCCGCCCGACTCGCTCATCAACCTCAAAGTCATCCCGAAGAACACGCCCGTGATGCAAGTGGTCGGGATGATGCGCAGCATCACCTTCGCACTCGGCGTGCGGTGTCAGTACTGCCACGTCGGTCAGGAAGGACAGCCGCTCGCGACCTTCGATTTCGCCAAGGATGAGAAGCGAACCAAGCTCACCGCGCGGCAGATGATGCGCATGGTCGAAGAAATCAACCGGCGCATCGACACACTCCCGCACGATCACTCCCAGCCGCATGACAGCCTGCGCGTGACCTGCAACACCTGCCATCGCGGGGTGAGCCGGCCCGTTCCGCTCGAGCAGCTGATCGCGGAGACTGGGCAGGCATCGGGCGCGGACTCCGCGACGCGCGCATATCGGGCGCTGCGCGAGCGCTATTATGGACGAGCGTCGTACGACTTTGGTGAGCCGTCGCTGAATATCGCCGCGTTCCGGCTCGGGCGCGCCGGAAAATTCGATGCAGCATTCGCGATTCTAAAGCTCAACGAGGAGTATTTCCCGAACTCGTCGAGCCTGTCGGTGTTCCGCGGGAACATCAACGTAATGAAGGGCGATACCGCCGCCGCGATCGCGGCATTCCGCGAGGCCGTAAAGCGAGACTCGACGAACGGCGAGGCGCAGGGACGGCTGCGGGCGTTTACTCGATCGTCGCCTTGATCACCCGGTCCAGGCGAGGGAACTGACGAGCGAGATAGCGCTCGCCCTCGACATGCATCCGGTATTGCTCGGGCCCGCGCCCGCGCGGCGCGCCTTCGCCGTATCCATTGTACAGACTGTCGACGACCTCCATTCCCGACACCACCTGCCCGAACGGCGCGAAGCCCATGGCATCGAGCTGGTCGTTGTTGCGGTAGTTGATGAACACCTGGGTGGTGCGGGTGCCGGGCCCCGCCGTCGCGAACGACACCATGCCCCGCCCGTTCGTGCGACGCACCGGATCATCGGGAATGCGGCGCTCGCGCCATGCGGTGGTGACGGCGCTGTCGCCGTGAATCCCGAACTGCGCCATGAAGCCGGAAATCACACGGAAGAATCGCACGCCGTCGTAATAGCCTGATCGCACGAGGTTGTAAAAGCGGTCCGCGCCGAGTGGCGCCCAGGCGCGATGCACGGCGATGACGAAGTCGCCCTTGCTCGTCGTGAAGCGCGCGCGAAAACTGTCGGGCGCCTGCGTCGCGAAGCCGGGGCTCGCGGGATTGCGAAAGTCCGGCGCACCGGCGGTATCGCTTCCGCTCGCCCCTCCGCTCGCGCGCGCCGGTTGGTCTGCCGACTTCTTGCACGCGGCAGTGAGCGTTAACAGCACACAAAACGTAGAGAGGTATCGCATGGCGTTATCCTACGCTGTGCGAGCGCAGTTTGCCAGCAGGAAGAAGACCACTTCTTTCTAGCTCTCCCAAATCTTCATGTGCCGAGTCTCCGGCATCAACTTCAGCGACAACAACAGCGCGAGCGCCGGAAGCGCGATCGGGTAGGCGAGCGCCGCGACGAGGCTGCCGCCCGATTGTTTCCACGCCCACGCGGTGATGAACGGCACCAAACCGCCGCCCCAGCCGTTGCCGATGTGATAGGGCACCGACACTGACGTGTAGCGGATGCGGCTCGGGAAATACTCGGCAAGAAATGCGGCGATCGGACCGTAGACCATGCCCACAAAAGACACGAGTACCGCAACGATCAGAATTGCGAGCGGGTAGTTGATGGCGCCCGCCTGCGCGACCGTGCGGAGCAGCGCGAACAGCGGATAGTAGGCCACTGCGGCCAGGAAGAAGCCGGTGAGAATCACCGGTTTGCGGCCGATCCGATCCGACAGCCAACCGCACAACACGAGCGTCGGTGTGGCAATGAGCAAGGCGACGCCGACGATGAGGTTCGATGTGAGAAGGTCCACCTTGTTGACCGTCTGCAGGAAATAGATCGCCCAAAACTGGCTCGAGTACCACACGCACCCTTCGCCGAGCACGACGATTGTGGCGATCGCGACGTAGCGGAGGTTTTGTCCCGTGAACGCTTCCCGCCAGGGATTCACCGCGGTCTGGCCCCTGGCCTTGATCTGCTGAAAGATCGGCGTCTCCTGCAGGCGCCACCGGATGTACAGCGCGACCAGAACGAGCACGAGCGAGACAAGAAATGGAATGCGCCATCCCCAGTCGGTGAACGCGGCAGTTCCCAGAGCGACCTGCGTCCCCGTGATCACGGCCAGCGCGAGCACGATGCCGAGCGTCGGGGAAGTCTGCAGCCATCCCGTGTAGTAGCCGCGCCGTTCGTCAGAGACGTGTTCGGCAACGTACGTGATGGCGCCCCCGTACTCTCCCCCCAGGCATAGGCCTTGTACCAGGCGGAGTATGAAGAGAATGAGCGGCGCGGCCAGGCCGATCGCCGCGTACGTCGGCACGACGCCGATCAGCGCGGTGGACACGCCGATCCCGGTCAGCGTGACGAGAAACGTGTATTTCCGGCCGACGAGATCTCCCACGCGGCCGAACACGAACGCCCCGAGCGGGCGGATCAGGAATCCAATGGTGAAGAGCGCGATGGTGCTGAGGATCGCCGCCGCCGGGTCCGTCTTATCGAAGAATTTGACCGAGAGTATGCTGGGGCCGAGCAAGCCGAACACGTAGAAATCGTACCATTCGATGATATTGCCGACTGCGGCCGCCGTGACGACTCGCCGCAACGCCGGGGGATCCACGCTGGGAGCGGGGTAGGAATTTGGCATGACCGAGCGTAGTCGTCCCTTTCTCACTGCGCAATGGCGCAACCTGATCATCCTGACGTACGCCGTGGACCCGATACAGCTCATCGATCGCGTGCCCGCCGGCACCACACTGGACTCCTGGCGCGGCAAGACGTTCGTCAGTCTGCTCGGCTTTCAGTTCCAGGACACGAAGGTTCTCGGCGTGCCGATTCCGTTCCATCAGGATTTCGAGGAGGTCAACCTGCGGTTCTACGTGCGGCGCGTAGTCGGTGACGAGGTTCGCCCCGGTGTCGTGTTCATTCGTGAGCTGGTGCCGCGTCCGCTGGTTGGTGAGATGGCGCGCCTCCTCTACCGCGAGCCGTACATCGCCGTCCAGATGAGGAGCGCCGTGGAGCCCGGGCCGCCGCCGCGCGTCGCGTACGAGTGGAACCTCGACGTACGGAAGTGCGCGATCGCGGGAGCGGGCGAGGGCGAGGGCACGACCGCCGCTCCCGGGTCGCTCGAGGAGTTCGTGACCCAGCGCGCCTGGGGGTACAACGGTGAGCCGGGTAAAGACACGCTCGAATATTATGTCCACCACCCGCCCTGGCGATTGTGGCCAGCGCGCAAGACGACGGTCGACTACGATGCCGCGGTCCTCTGCGGCGTCGAGCTGGCTCGCCAGCTGGCGGCCCCGGCCTGCCCGATCTCCGCCCTCATCGCGGACGGCTCGGCCGTCACCGTTCACTGGAGGAATCAGATTATTTGAGGACCGGTGCTCGGGGTGTGTGAAAAACCACCGCAGCCGTCTACTTTCCTCATTATGAGACTTTCGCCTCTCCTCTCCGCCGTCCTGCTGTCCGTTTCGTCCCGGACTGCAGCTCAAACTCTGGACACCCCCAGTCCTGTTCTTGAGGCCATGAAGGTAGAGCTGGCGCGCGCGCTTGACGCGCTGCGCGCGGGCCCCACGCCGCCGTACTTTCTCGGCTACGACATCACCGAGCAGCGTGAAGTCAGCGTCACCGCTTCGTTCGGGGCGATCACCGACCGCAGCGACGAACGCCGCCGGGCGCTCGACGTGCAGCTGCGAGTCGGATCGTACGCGTTCGACAACACGCACGCTGTCCGCGGCGAGTTCCCCGATTTTGCGATGTTCTTCAACTCCCCCGTCGACATTCCGATCGACAACGATCCCATGGCGATTCGGGCGGCGCTGTGGTACGAGACACAGCAGCGCTATCGCGACGCGGTCGAAGCGCTCAGTCACGCGCGCACCAATGCCGGGCTGCGGGTGGCGCCCGAAGACTCCTCGCCCGACTTCTCGCGCGAGTCGCCGGAGCACTACATCGAAGCCGCGGAATCGCTGGTCGTCGATCGCGCCGCGTGGGAAGCCAAACTGCGCCGCTATACGGCGCTCTTTGCGCGCGAACGCGACATCTACGGCGCGAATGCGCATTTCAGCGCTACCGTCGAAACGCACTGGTACGTGAACAGCGAGGGGACGGCGATCCAGACGTCGCAGCCGGGCTACCGCCTCTACATCGCCGCGTTCAGCAAGGCCGACGACGGCATGGAGCTGCCGCGCTATGAGTCCTTCTTTGCCGCGACGCCGGAGGGCTTGCCGGACGATGCGACGGTGCAGCGTGCCGTCGATCGCATGATCGCCGATCTCCTGGCGCTGCGGCGCGCCCCTGCGATCGACCCCTACACCGGACCGGCGATTCTATCAGGCCGCGCCAGCGCCGTCTTCTTCCACGAAATCCTCGGCCACCGTCTGGAGGGACACCGGCAAAAGAGTGAAGACGAGGGACAGACCTTCACCCGGCGGGTGAGTGATGCAGTGCTGCCGACCGGTTTCTCGGTGTACTTCGATCCGACCTTGCGGAAACTGGGCAACACCGACCTCGCCGGTCACTACCGCTATGACGATGAGGGCGTGAAGGCGCGTCGCGTCGGCGTCATCGAGCGGGGCATGCTCAAAACGTTCTTGATGTCGCGCATGCCGATCGAAGGGTTCGCGAATTCGAACGGGCACGGCCGGAGACAGGTGGGATTTGCGCCCGTGGCGCGACAATCGAATCTGATCGTGCAGGTCGCGGCGCCCCGGACGCGCGCGCAGCTGAAGCAGCAGCTCATCGAGCAGATCCGCCGCCAACGCAAACCATACGGCATGTTCTTCGACGACATCGAAGGCGGCTTTACGATTACGCAGCGCGGCATTCCCAACGCCTTCGAAGTACTGCCCGTGATGGTGTACCGGGTGTTCCCCGACGGGCGCGAAGAGCTGGTGCGTGGGGTCGATCTGATCGGCACTCCCCTCACCGTCTTCAGCAAGGTCACCGCCGGTGACGACCAAGTCGCCGTGTTCAACGGGATGTGCGGCGCGGAGTCGGGTTTCGTGCCGGTGTCCGCCGTGTCGCCCGGTGTGCTCATTTCGCAGATCGAGATTCAGAAAAAACCGAAGTCATCCGAACGGCCACCCATCCTGCCGCCACCGCCACTCGCCACCGAACGCGACACCGGCAACGCGGTGCTGCGCGCCATGCACGACGAGCTGGCCCGGTCGATGGCCGAGCTGCGGCTCGACACGATGCCGCGGCCCTACTTCCTCTCATACCGGATCGACGACGTCACGCGCTTGAGTGCTGAGGCGTCGCGCGGCAGTCTGATCACGAGCTCCGACAACCGCAGCCGCCGGCTGACCGTCGAGTTGCGCATCGGGGACTACGCGTTCGACAACACGAACTTCCTCGGCTCGCCGTCGGGTATGTTCGACTTGCTTGGAGAGTTCGGGGGCGGCATGGGCGCGCTCCCGCTGGACGATGACTACGCGGTGTTGCGTCGCGAGCTCTGGCTCGCGACCGACGGATCGTACAAAGCAGCGGTCTCGGACCTCGCGCAAAAACGGGCGGTGCTCGCGAACCGGACCCGGCGGACCGATTTGCCCGACTTCAGTCGCGAAGATCCCGTGACGACCATCGATACGGTTCCCGCGCCGCGCCTCGACCGGAGCGCCGTTGAAGGCGTAGTGCGTGGCGCGTCCGCCGTATTCCAGACAACCCCCGACGTCTACCAGTCGGAGGTCACATGGTCGGGCGGCTTTGTCCGCACGTGGTACGTCAATAGTGAGGGGACGTCCTACACCCGCGTCGCGCCGTGGGGCTCGGTCCACGCGAGGGCCAGGACGCAGGCAACTGATGGGCTGCCGCTGGAAGATGGTATCGCCGAGTATCGGGACACGCCCGACGACCTTCCGGGCCGCGACGCGCTGACCCGCCAGGTGCAGCAGTTCGCGACCCGATTCACGAAGCTGCGGGACACGCCCCCCTCCGAGACCTACAACGGGCCCGTTCTTTTCGAAGGGACCGCTGCGGCCGAGCTGTTCGCCTTGGCCATGGGCTCGGACTTCTCGGCCGATCGTGCCCCTGTTTCCGAGAACGGGATGTTCAACCGTGTCGGTGGCATGGGAGAGGGACTGATCGATCAGATTGGCTCGCGGGTGCTGCCGCGCTCCTTCACGGTCATCGAGAATCCCACAATCCGCCGATTCGAAGGACGATTGATCGGGGGCACGCTCGTGGACGATGAAGGTGTCCGGACACGGGAAACGCGACTGGTCGAGCGCGGCGTGCTGAAGACGCTGCTGACGACGCGCGTGCCGGTGACGGGCATCCCACGCAGCTCGGGCAGCCGTCGGGGTAGCGGACCCGGCATCACGAACCTGTTTGTGACCAGCGACAGCGGTCTTACCGACGCGCAGCTCAAGAAGCGCGCGCTCGCGCTCGCCGCCGAACAAGGGAGCAACGGTTACGCGATCGTGATCCGGCGCATCGGCTCGGGCGGTGGCGGGCGTGGAATCATGGCTGCGATGCGCGCGGCCGGCATCGGCGGAGGGGCGGGGGCGGGGGCCATACCGGTCGCCGAAGCGGTCAAACTCTATCCCGATGGCCGGGAGGAGCCGATCCGCGGCGCGCTGCTCGCGGGCGTCAGTGACGCGGCCTTCAAGGATATCGCCGCGGCGTCGCGCTCGCGCACCGCGCTCACGCTCCCGGCCCGAGCCGGCCTGCGAGGCATGTTCACGATGTTCTCGATGCGGCGATCATCGTTTGCCGGTTTCGGCCAGACAGCGACCTATGTCGTCCCTTCGCTGCTGTTCGAGGAGCTCTCCATTCGCAAGCCGACCGGCGATGGCATGGCGCCTCCGGCCTTCGGCCCACCGTGGGCGGAGACCTCGCGCGAGTGATGCGGGGGGCGGCGCTCGCGGGGCTGCTCGCGATGCTGGCCGGGACGGCCCCCACGGCCCCGTGCCAGCAGGTCGTCCGAGGAACGGTGTTCGACAGCCTGCTGCGCGTCCCCTTGTCGGGCGCGGATCTGTGGCTGCGCGGCACCAACTGGCGCGCGCGGACCGACTCGATCGGACTCTTCGCATTCGATAGCGTCGTTCCGGGCGCCTATACCATACTCGTCTCCCACCGGGGTCTCGATTCCGCGGGACTGTACACCCTGCCGTTGCCGCTGACCGTCCGTGCTGGTGACACGGCGCTGGTACGGTTGGCGACACCGGCGCTCGGGAGGCTGTGGGCGCGCCGCTGCGGGCAAGAGTTGACCCCCCGCGCCGACAGTGGTCTCGTCTTTGGCGTCGTGCAGGATGCGGCGACGGGAGCGCGTCTCGAAGGGGCGGGCGTCTTGCTTCGCTGGCTCCGTCTCACGCAGACAGACCCGATCAACGTCACGACGCAGGAGCGCAATCTCACCGTGCGCACCGATTCGAGCGGAACGTACTACGCCTGCGGCGTCTCGCGTGACATGAAGATTGCTCTGCGCGGCTATGCCGGTCACGATTCGACCGGCCTGCTCGATCTGCAGCTCGGGCGCCGCGGCGTGGGTCGCCAGGACCTCATGATCGCGCTTCAACCTGGGCGTCGGCCGGCCGTGTTGCGAGGCAACGCGCTGACCGATGAGCAGACGCCACTGTACGGCGGCCGGGTGTCGGTGCGCGAAGGGCCAAGCACCGTCGTCGAGCCGAGCGGCGGCTACACGGTGCGAGGGGTGGCGCCCGGCACACAGTGGGTGACCGTTCAGGGGATCGGCCGAGCCCCCGTCGGCCGGGCGGTGGATCTTCGCGCCGGCGACACGACGTGGCTCGATGTAGCGCTGGGGCAATTGCCCGTGTCGTTGTCACCCATCCGCGTGGTGGGGCAGCCTTCGCGTATGCTCCAGGATTTCGAGGAACGTCGGCGCGCCGGGCTGGGCTACACCCTGGGGGAGGCCGAGATCAAGGGAGCCGGGTCACTGCGCGGCGTCGTCGGCCAGCTCCCGACGGTTCGCATCGGGCGTGGCTCGGGTCTCAAAGACTTCGTGGTCCTGCTGCCTCGTCCGGGAGCGGACGCTCGCGGCTACTGTGTTGCCACGCTCTACGTCGATGGTTTCCTGTCAGATTACGATCAGCTACAGAATTACCGTCCCGAGGACATTGTGGGCATCGAGATGTATCCCCGCGCGAGTCTCGCCCCGATCCAATTTCAGTCGATCTCGACCGGGTGCGGGGTGCTGATCATCTGGACCAAGTACTTGAAATAGCTGTTATTGCGCCGGGAGTTATCTTAGCGCATGGCTGATAGCAGCTCGTTCGGCTCACGCGGAGGGGGGGGACCGTCATCCGGCCGCCCGTCCCGCGGGGCGGGATCGCTCACGGTGCATCTCGCCGATGAGCTGGACGTCTACTTCAACGAAGTCGCCCACGGCCGTCCCGTTGGATTCGTCGCCTCGCCCAAGTGGAAACCGCGTACCGACGTGTATGAGACCGACCACGAGCTCGTCGTGCACATGGACATCGCGGGAATGCGGGCGGAGGACTTCAACGTCGAGCTGAACGACGGTATCCTGAAGATTTCGGGCGCGCGGACGACCCACCAGCAGGGCAAGCGCCACTACCACGCGATGGAAGTTCAGATCGGCCCGTTCGAGCGACGTTTCCGGCTGCCGGTCGTCGTCGATCCGGCGTCGGCCCGCGCTACCTACGAGCACGGCTTCCTCGAGATCCGGCTGGCCAAGCAACCGCCGCGCTCCTCCGGGGCCCACTCTGTACGCGTCGGGTCGAGCCCCTGATGGAACGACTCCCAATTCTCCCGCTGGGACAGCTCGTCGTTTATCCGCACGTCGTCCTGCCGCTGTCCCTGACTGACCCGAAAGCCGTTCAACTGATCGATGAAGTCATCCAGGGCGAGAAGCGTCTGCTCCTGGGCGTTGTGAAGTCGATGGGCGGCATGGAGCCGCCTGAGGGTGCGGTGATGAACACGCTGCCGCATCAGATCTACGACGTCGGCACCATCGGCACGATCGTCCGGATGCTGAAGCTCGGCGACGGATCGGTGCGCGTGATGGTGCAGGGTCTCGAGCGCGCCAAGCTGAGCGATATCGCGCAAGGCGAGAAGTACCTGATGGCGAACTGCGAGCCGTTGCAGGAAAACTTGCTCGAGGACGCGCGCACCGAAGCGCTGAAGCGCACGGTCATCGCGCAGTTCTCGCGCGTCATCGACATCGCGCCTTACCTCGGCGCCGAGCTGCACGAGGTGCTCGCGGGCATCACCGAGGCCGGCAAGCTCGCCGACTTCATCGCCGCGAATCTCGATCTCGCCTTGCCGGCGAAAGCCGAGTTGCTGGCGATCGACGACGTGACGCGGCGGCTCGAGCGCCTGGGCGAGTTCCTCGTGCAGGAGCTGCAGGTCCTGGAAGTCGGGACGCAGATCCAGGAGAAGGTGAAGAACCGGCTGGACCAGAACCAGCGCGAATACGTGTTGCGCGAACAGCTGCAAGTGATCCGCCAGGAGCTGGGTGAGGGAGAGGGCGACGACGAGTTGGAAGAGCTTTCCAAACGTCTCGAGGAGGCGCAGCTGTCTGCGGAAGGGAAGAAGGTCGCCGAGCGCGAGCTGAAGCGGCTGCGCCAGATGTCGCCGCAATCGGCCGAGTATCAGGTGGCCCGCACCTATCTCGACGTCTTCGCCACGCTGCCATGGGCGCGGGTGACGCAGGATCGGCTGGATCTCAAGGCCGCGCGCGAGATCCTGGACCGCGATCATTACGATCTGAAGACAATCAAGGAACGCATTCTCGAGTATCTCGCCGTGCGGACGCTGAACCCGTCGGCCAGAGGCTCGATCTTGTGCTTTGTCGGTCCACCGGGCGTCGGGAAGACGTCGCTGGGTCAAAGCATCGCGGAAGCCCTCGGTCGCAAATTCACCCGCGTCTCCCTGGGTGGCGTGCGCGACGAGGCCGAGATCCGCGGTCACCGGCGCACCTATGTCGGCGCGATCCCCGGGCGCATTCTCCATGCGCTCCAGCGGTGCGAGTCGCGCAGTCCCGTCTTGATGCTCGACGAGGTGGACAAGATGGGCGCCGACGTGCGCGGCGACCCCACCGCCGCCCTGCTCGAGGTGCTCGACCCCGCGCAGAATTCGACGTTTGTCGACCACTACCTCGAAGTGCCGTTCGATCTGTCGGCCGTGATGTTCATCGCGACCGCCAACAGCACCACGCCGATTCCCGACGCGTTGCTTGATCGCATGGAGCAGCTGACCCTGGTTGGCTACACGCCGTCGGAAAAGCTGCAGATTGCGAAGCGCTACCTGTTGCCGCGTCAGATGAAGGAAACCGGTCTCTCAGGCGAATCCGAGCGTGCCCACGTGGCGGACGGCGCCCTCGAGCGCCTGATCGGCGAGTACACGCGCGAGGCGGGTGTGCGCCAGCTCGAGCGCGAGATTCAAGGAGTGCTGCGCAAGGCCGCGCTCGAGGTGGTCGAGGGCAAGTCGACGATCGTCAGGATCTCGGGAAAACATCTCGAGAAGTACGCGGGTCAGCCCAAAGTGCAGAGCGAAGTCGCGGGACGCGCGCCCGAGATCGGCGTCGCCACGGGATTGGCGTGGACGCCGGTGGGCGGCGACATCATGTTCATCGAAGCCATTCGGATGCCGGGCAAGGGCCAGATCACCCTCACGGGGCAGCTCGGCGACGTCATGAAGGAATCGGCGCAGGCGGCCTGGAGCCTGTTGCGGGCCCGCGCCGGGGCGCTCGGCATTTCACTCGATGCGTTTACCCAGTCGGATGTGCACCTGCACGTCCCGGCAGGCGGCGTGCCGAAGGACGGCCCCTCGGCCGGCATCACGATTGCTGCGGCGCTTGCGTCACTGCTTTGTCGCAGACCCGCACGACATGATGTCGCCATGACCGGGGAATTGACGCTCCGGGGGCGCGTGCTCCCTATCGGCGGCCTCAAGGAGAAGCTCACGGCGGCGGCTCGGGCGGGGGTCACCTCGGTGCTCGTGCCGGAGCGCAACAAGAATGACCTGATCGACTTGCCGGAAGAGGTACGGAAGTTGCTTGATATTCGGCTCGTGGAAACGATCGACGACGTCCTCGACCTCGCGCTGCTCGACGCCCCAGTGGAAGAACGCCGCTCCGGCGGTATTCGCGTCATGCCGTCGCCTTCTGCACCTGGGGCGCCTTCACCACCTCCGCCGTCGGGCGAAATCCGCCGATGAGTGACGTCACCACGCTCGAAATGGCTCTCGCCGAGATCCGGCGGCGCGACGGCAAGTACAACGAGCGCGCGTACGTGTTCGTGCTCGCGGCGCTCGAGTACGCGCAGACCAGACTTCCAGCGCGCCGGCACCTCACCGGCGTCGAGCTGACCTGGGCGTGCCGCGACTTCGCCCTGGAGCAGTTCGGCATGCTCGCCGGGACGGTGCTGACCCACTGGGGCATCCATACGACTGAGGATTTTGGTCAGATCGTGTTCATGCTCATCGACGTCGGGTTGCTGGCGCGCCAACCTACCGATCGGATCGAGGACTTCGAGCGGGTGTACGAGTTCACGGAAGTCTTCAAGGCCGGCGCCGGATATCGCTGGCCGGGAGTCTCATCGGGGTAGGGGCGAAGGGGGACGGGGCTTCGTGGATGATCGAGCATGGCCCCCCTGCAGAAAGTGTCAGCAGGGCATGCTGATTCCGCTGTCGGACTATGGCCGGGACGGGGCGCCGATTACGTACAAGGCCTGGGTCTGCTCCAATCCGGAGTGCGGATTCAATATTCGCATCGACAACGGCGAGATCTCGTTCGGCCGAACGATCGGTCAGAGCTCGAAATAGTTTCCCAGATCCGCGCACCCGCCGTCGCGGGGCGTTTCTATCCCGCTGACCCCACCGAGCTGCGCGCCGTCGTCGCGACGCTGCTCGCAGATGCTCGACGAGACGTTCCACCTCTCCCGTCAGGGAGAGGTGGTCACGGGGTCAGGCCGGCCATCGGCATTATCGCTCCTCACGCCGGTTACGCATACTCAGGTCCTACCGCCGCCATGGTTTTTGCGCGCGTCACTGTCCCCGGTCTC
>Ga0075428_100002258_pt1 | contig 20864 bp, 14 predicted proteins | sample RhiMetdeltSRZDD2_FD_75291 | JGI IMG/M metagenome (GOLD analysis project Ga0075428, IMG submission 75291) | Populus rhizosphere microbial communities from Tennessee, USA - Rhizosphere MetaG P. deltoides SRZDD2 | ecosystem: Host-associated > Plants > Roots > Rhizosphere > Soil | place: USA... | reverse complement strand
ACGCTGGAAGATTGTCGGCGCAACAAACCACTTCCGCCAGGGCGTAACGCTCCGACACATGGGCGAATTGACAGGTTCAGGACTCGTCGTCGGAAACGTCACCAATAACGGTGCCATCGCCTTGCAGTCATCAGCCGCAACCCTTGCCGTGACGGGTGCCCTGCAATTCGCCGAAAGCGGAACGCTCGCTTATGTCGTTGACGCTCCTCCGCAACCGACGACTCCGGGTCTGCTCGTTAGTCAAGGCCCCCTCCGGCTCGATGGAACGCTCCGCGTCACGCTCGCGCCTGGCTATCTCCCCAATCCCACCAGCGTTTATATTGTTGCGCGATACTCTGCGCCCTCGGGCGCCTTCCAAAACATCACGGCTGGCCGCGTCCTGACCGCCGACAATCTTGGCTCTTTTGCGGTCCAGTCCTCCACCACCGAACTTCGCCTGACCGATTATCGCACCGAGGACACGGATGGCGACGGCATCCAGGATTCATGGGCTTCTCTCCACTTCGGTGTCACTCCACTGCCCCCTGGCTCGGGTGTGGGCGCGCGCGACGGCGACGACGACAATGACGGTCTGTCCAATTCACAGGAGTTTCGCCTCGGCACCGATCCACGGGACTCCCAGAGCGCCCTCCACCTCGAAATCACCCGTCACCCCAGTGGCAGCGTCGCCCTCAGATTCCCGTATCTCGTCGACGGGGACTACGAAATCAGCTATTCGTCCGATCTCCAAACCTGGATCACAGTCGCAAATCCGCAGGTGAATATTGGCGCGGCCGGGGCAGCCGAATGGATCGATCCCTCGCCGCCATCAGCGCGGTTTTACAGACTTCTTTTGCGCGATTAGCGAAAGCTCGCAAGTCGGCGGCGGCGGATGAAACACCAGCCCCGGCAGAAATTCCAAGTCCAAACTCCAGGCACCACTGGAAATCCCTGGTGCCATATTCCAATAACCAGAGAGGCGCCAGGTTCCAAAGGCGGCTCTCTCCTGCATTCCCGTCTTCCGTATTACTCCGAAAACCCGTCAAGAACTTTTCGCAGAAAAAATGTCCTCTCCTGTCCTCTCGTGTCACTTCCTGTCCACTCCTGTCACATTCATCGGTGCGAGCCAACGGAAGTCGGAAAAACCCATGCTAATAATCGGCGCCATGAAAGGGAGATCTGCGCCCGCGTTCCCCTCTCCTGCGGGGAGAGGGATTGAGGGTGAGGGACAGACCAGTTCGGCGTCGCTCGCAGCTGGCCCGTGTGCCGGTACTGAGTTCGTGCCCATTCGTGGAATCGGTGTCGCCTTTCCTGCGTTCCTGTTTTCCGGCTATGAATTCAAGACCGAACAAAAATGCCAAGAGTGTGCCCCTCTCCTTCCTGCTTTCCTCTCCTCATGGCTTCCTTATAAATCCGGGTCGTCGAAATCCGTACAGAATCCGTACAAATCCGACCACTTTCGCGAATGTGAATTTTTTACTCCCGTGATATCAGTCACTTACAACTTTAACGCGCTAAAGTGTACGGATTTTTGCTCCAGACGACGACCGGCAAACAAACCCATGACGCTCAAAGCTCTAATACCTGCAGGTCGCTATGCCCTCTCCCTCGGGGAGAGGGCAAGGGTGAGGGACAGACTAGTACGCCCCTCGCCGTCATTCGATTCTTCGCTTCCTTCGCGGGCTTCTGTGAGAAAAGCCCTTCCCGAAAATCGTCAAAAATCGTCGAACCCGCCGATTCTTACCGATTCGACCACGCTGTATCAGGCACTTACGCCAAATCAAAATCGGCGTACGCCGATTTCCCGAATTCGTGCTTTTGGCCTTCTTTCGTCATTCGGAATTCGTCATTCGTCATTGGCACCCCACTTTCTTGTTCCCTTCCCCACCCTGAATTCCTAACCTCCGACATCATGGCCACTATCCCTCTGGAAGACACTTTTACCGATATCATCGGGAAGGCCCGCCGCGGTTTGAAACTCACGGACGACGCGCAGCTCGCCGCAAAAGCCGGTGTCTCTGCCGAAGATGTCGCGAAGGTCGCCGGCGGCGCTGTTGATGAGGACGTATTGCGCAAACTCGCCGAAGTCCTGGCGTTGGGTCAGCAAACGCTCGTTGATGCCGCGAACAAGAAGTATTTCCCGCCACCTCAAAACCTCGAAGGCCTCCAGCAATTCAACACGCCTTTCGAGGATATAACCGTCAACGCCTACCTCGTCTGGGATCCAAAGACCCGCGAGGCGGTTGCATTCGACACCGGTGCAACCTGCCAGCCCATGCTCGATTTTGCGAGGCGCAACAATCTCTCCATTAAGCTCATCCTCCTTACCCACACCCATGGGGACCACATCGCCGACCTGGCAAAGCTCACCACCGAGACGCGCGCCAAAGCCTACGTCGGCGAACTCGAGCCCAGCACCGGCGCCGCGCCGTTCCCGGAAGGTCACCAGTTCAAGACGGGCAATTTGAAGATCGACACGCGCCTCACCACCGGCCATTGCGTGGGCGGGATCACGTACGTCGTTTCCGGACTTGCGCGGCCCGTCGCAGTCGTCGGAGACGCCGTCTTCGCCGGCTCCATGGGCGGCGGCATCGTCTCGTACTCCGACGCGCTCGCGAACAATCGCAAAAAAATATTCACGCTCCCCGACAATACGATCATCTGTCCCGGGCACGGACCCTTGACCACGGTGGGCGATGAGAAACGTCACAACCCGTTTTATCCCGAATTTCAAAAACAATAATTCAACCAAGGCAAAATTATGACCGAGAAAATTGGTTTCGTTGGAGTGGGCCGCATGGGCGCGAACATGGCTCGCCGGCTCAAAGACGTTGGGTTTCCCATCGCTGCTGTTTACGACGCGCGGGCTGAGAGCGCGAAAAACCTGGGCCAGGAAATCGGCGCCCAGGCCTGCGATCGCCTCGCGCGCGTCACCGAATTGTCCGACGTGGTCTTCACCGTCGTCACCGACGACAACGCCATGCGTAAAATCTTCGGCCTCGGCGGCAAGAAAGGCGACAGCCTGCTCAAGAACGCGCGCGGCAAATTCTTTGTGAACTGTGCGACCATCAGCCCCAAAGTCCACGTTGAAGTTGAGAAGGCCGCGCGCAAAGCCGGCGCCGCATCGCTCGAGGCCTGCATGGCCTCGAGCATCACCCAGGCGCGCGAAGGCACTCTTTACCTTATGTGCGGCGGCAACGAAGGCGTGTTCAATCGCCTCAAGCCTATCCTCGAACGGCTCAGTTCGTCGATGCGCTTCATCGGTCCCGCCGGCCAGGCGGCCAACGTCAAGGCCCTCGTCAACATGGTCATGAACATCAACACCGCTGCGCTCGCCGAAGGCCTCGGTCTTGCCGACGCGTTGAAGCTCGATCTGGCAATGGTGCGCGAAGTCTTCTCCCAGACCGGCGCGAACTCCCGCGTGTTGCAAACCGACGGCGAAGACATGCAAAACCGGGAGCACTCCTGCTTCTTCTCCGGCGCGCACGCCGCGAAAGACTCCGGCATCGCGCTCGCCATCGCGAAAGAAAAAGGACTCAACCTCCCGCTCGCGGCGGCGACGAAAAAGCAGTACGACACCATGGTAAAGAAGGGCCTTGGCGAGCTCGACAAATCCGGCATCGCCGAGCTCACCTTTAAAGGCCGCGGCAAACGCAAACGGTAGAGTCCACGCTCCGCGCCGACCGCTGCTTTCAAAACGTGTGATGAAGGCTTGCCTCAGCAGACTTTCTTTGTTGCTCGCGCTCTCCGCCGCCGCGTGCGCGCGCGCCGCCGAACCGCTCCCGCAGGCGCACTCCCACAACGACTACGAGCACAAACGCCCGTTGCTCGACGCGCTCGATCACGGTTTTTGCAGCGTCGAAGCCGACATCTATTTCACCAACGGCGCGCTCCTCGTCGCTCACGATGCCGACAAAGTCGATCCAAAACGCACGCTCGAGGCGCTCTACCTCGAACCACTGCGCGAACGCGTGAAGAAGAACGGAGGCCGCGTTCACCCAAACGGCCCTTCGCTCCTTCTGCTCATCGATTTCAAGACGGAAGCCAAGTCCACCTACGCCGCGCTCCGGCCCGTGCTTGAGAAATATCGCGACATGCTCACGAAGTTTAGAGAGACGGAGACGCGCACGGGCGCCGTGAGCGTGGTGCTCTCGGGCAATCGCCCCATTAACACGGTTGCTGGCGAACGTGAACGGCTGGTTGGCATCGACGGTCGCTTGCCCGACCTCGACGAAAGTCCTTCGCCGCATCTCGTCCCGCTGGTCAGCGACAACTGGACCAAATATTTTGAGTGGCGCGGCCAGGGCGCTCTCTCGGAAACCGAACAGGCCAAGCTCAAGGCCTTCGTCGCAAGGACCCACGCCGCGGGCCACAAGATTCGCTTCTGGGCCGTGCCCGACACCGAAGCGGGCTGGCGCGTCATGCGCGACGCTGGCGTGGATCTTATCAACACGGACAACCTGCCCGGCCTGCAAAAATTTTTGAGCACTCGCTAGTGCCATGTTCTTTGACATCAAAAGTAGTGCGACGTACTGGTTCCTGTGAGCGAGAACCTCTTTCCATCGGGCCACTGGACCGGCTTCTACTCGTACGAGCCGCAGGATAAGCACCGCATGGACATGCACCTCACCTTCGCGCGCGGCAAGGTCGCCGGCGAAGGCAACGACGACATCGGCGTGTTCTTCGTTCGCGGCGGTTACGACACGAACACGAAGGAGTGTTACTTCACGAAAACCTACCCCGGCAGCCACGACGTTTACTATCGCGGCTTCCGCGAAGGCAAGGGCATCTGGGGGAAGTGGGAACTCGACAAACTGACTACGGGCGGCTTCCACATTTGGCCGCGCGGCGAAGGCTCAGGCGACCTTGAAGCCCAGGAAAGTGCGGAATCGAAACCCGTGGACGCGATCGGCGTTCAAGAAGCCACGCCCGCTGGCGAAGTCGTCAAAGCACGAAGCTAACGCGGCGAAAGTTCGAGGTGTGACCACCAATTCTGGATGGCGGCGTGGTTGTTGAGGTCGCTCTCGAGGATGGCTCGCAGTGCTTCCGGTCCGCCGCGGCGCGCCAGTTCAGCGCCCGCAGTTTCCGCAGTTTGACGGCGCTGGTCGTAGCTCTTGAAGTACGGCGCGAGCATGGGTTCGCGATTCTCGAGCTTCGCCCACGAGATTTCTTCGCTCGCGGTGACCAACTCCTTGAGCACTCCAATAATCTCAGGGTCGGAGAGTCGCGACAGCTCGCCCGTGAGCTTCGGGTGCATCGGAAATTCAGTGACCGCCCCTTCCGGCGGCGCTTCTCCAGGCGCGCCCGTGGCCGTGCCTCCGGGCTTCGCCACCGCGAGCGGATCACCGATGCGGCGCATCGCCAGTTGCGCCGCGTTGCGAAGCTCTTCGATTTGCCGCTGAAACTCGGGATCGGGTTCATCGCGAAGCTTCAACGTGTTCACGAGCGCCCAAATCGCGCGCTTGTCCTTGATTTGTCCGAGCGCGTGCGCGGCGGCGGTGCGTACCGTGCAATCAGGGTCGCCCTGGAGCACTTCGACCAATGCTTCAACGGCGCTCGGGTTGCGCATTTCGCCGAGCGCGCGCGCGGCAGTTTTGCGCGTAAGCGCGTCTTCGGAGCGCAAGGTCTCGGTGAGCACGTCGAGCGCGTTCGCACCGATGCGGATCAGCGCTTCAGCGGCGGACTCGTGCACTTCGGGATTCCCCAAAAGGTCCGCGAGCGGTTTGAAGGAGCGCGGGTTGGCAAGCCGCCCCAGTTCGCGCGCCGCGGCGCGGGCCACTCCGTCGTGCCGCGCGAGCGCGGTCACGAGCAAGTCCACGGCGTCGTCGGTCCCCAGCCGGCCCAACTCCATCACCGCTCCGTACGCCTCTTGCGCGTTGCCTTTGGCCTTCAACGCGCTTGAGAACTTCCACGTCTTCAGCGCTTTAAACATCAAATTCGTTCGATCAAAAGCTTCTCCAGCTTCACCGCGTCGGCGTGGAAGTTGCGAATGCCTTCGGCGGTTTTTTCCGTCGCCATCGCGTCTTCATTGAGCATCCAGCGAAACTTTTTCTCGTCGAGCGAAATGCGCTCGAGTTTCGATTCGCTGGCGATCTCGGGACTGAGCTTGCGCTGCACGGGGGCGGTGCTCGCTTTGAGTTCAGCCATGAGCTGCGGGCTGATCGTCAGCAAATCGCAGCCGGCGAGTTCGAGAATCTCTCCCGCGTTGCGAAAACTCGCGCCCATCACTTCGGTCGCGTAGCCGAACTTTTTGTAATAGGCGTAGATCTCGCGCACGGATTGCACCCCGGGATCCTCAGCCGGCGCGTAATCCTTGCCGGTGCTCTTTTTGTACCAGTCGAGGATGCGACCGACGAAGGGCGAAATGAGCTTCGCGCCGGCCTCGGCGCAAGCGATGGCCTGCGCGAGCGAGAAGAGCAGCGTCATGTTGCAATTGATGCCTTCCTTTTGCAGGACCTCAGCCGCGCGAATGCCTTCCCACGTCGAAGCGATCTTGATGAGAATGCGCTCACGCCCGATGCCGTTTTGTTCGTACATCGAAATGAACTGGTGCGCCTTGGCGATCAAGCCATCGACATCGAACGAACGGCTCGCGTCGGTTTCGGTGGAAACGCGACCGGGAATAATTTTCAAAATCTCGACGCCAAAAAGAATGAGAAGCTGATCGACGATTTTGCCCGTCATCGCCTGCCGGCTCACGTTCAGTTTCTTGACGTCCGTGATCGCCTTCTCAACGAGGTGCTTGTATTCGGGCATCTGCGCCGCTTTAAAAATCAGCGAAGGATTGGTCGTCGCGTCCTGCGGCGCATACTCGCGGAGCGTCCCAAAATCGCCGGTATCGGCGACGACTTTGGTGAAGTGCTTGAGTTGATCGAGTTGATTTAGAGTGGTTTTCGTTTCCGACCTTTCGAGTGTCCCTGTTTGTGCCATATACGATTAACGATGCCCCGATTTCGCGAGTTCGGCAAATCGTTTTGATGACTTTGAGCGACTTATCGAAGCTGGTTGAGCGTGTAATATGCCGTCGGATGAAGGAGTTCTGCGCCGTCGGTCGCGCGCAGACCGCGAATGTTCAGTTCGTAAATTTTTCCGGTGACCAACTCTGGTAAGGTCAGAGAGACTCGATTGCCGTCGGCATGAACGCTGGACACCTGCGTCGTCACATTGTCGATCACAGGAGAGCCGTAGGTGGCGTGATAGCGGTAGCGATAGTGTTGGACTGAAAACGCGGTCGCATCAGTTACGCTCGCGCGGTCCACAGGCTTTGTGAAGGTGAGTTCGAAGCCGTTGGTAAGAAGGCGCATGGTTTGGATTTCCATTGGGACTTCGCCCGTCCAAATCAGACGTTGCAAACCCCAGGGCCGGCCGCCGATTGCGCCCCAACCGCGGTCGGTTTGGCCGACGTAGAGACTGCCGTCGGGCGCGAAGACAAGGCGATTGTTGCCGGATTGGAAACCGCGGCGAAATGGGAAGCACGCGCCCTGAAACTCACCGTGCACTTTCTCAAGAGCAACTCGCATAACCGTGCACTTGGACTGGTCGCCGATAAACATCTGGCCGGCGAAGAGGCCGAACTTGCCGGCAGTGGTGTCGATGATCGGTTGCGAAAGCGAGTGACCCATCGGGCCGTAGGGAAAGAGGATCGCAGGCTTTTTGCGGAGTTTGTCGAGTTCCTCGATGGGCGCTTTGAACGGGTCGCCTTTGAAATTTTTGTCCCAGCGCAAACTTACTGGATGTCCATGAAAAGCGCCGGGCGTAACGTGGTGCAACGGCGAGGTGCCAACATACTCGCCCTGGTTGTCTGCGATGAAGACTTCGTCGTCGGGCGTGACGACGATGCCGTTGGAAGAACGAAAACCGGAGGCGACGAGTTCGAAGTCGCCGCTGGGTGTGACTTTGAAACACCAGCCGAGATATTTCGCGCGGCCCGCGTCGCCAAGGCCGGAGATCACGCCCCAGAGATTGCCTTTGGAGTCGCGCACCGGACCGTAAATGTATTCATGGTGGTTGCCGGAAATCTCCCAGAAGGAAGTTACCGTGCTGAAGACCGTCGCGCGGCCATCGCCATCCGGGTCGGAGATGCGCGTCAGTTCGGGACGTTGCATGACGAAGAACTCGCCGCGTTCACCGGGAATAATGCCGAGCGGTTCGTGGAGACCGCTTGCGAACAAGCTCCATTGGCCGTCCTTCACTGCCCAGATGTCCCCGCGGCGCGTCGCGATCATGAGCGCGCCGTCGCGAGAAAAGGTGAGGCCGCCGACTTCGAGGACGATGTCTTTGGGAACCGGGACCGTTTCGAGTTTATAGTAATGATTTTCGCTGACGGTCGGGAAATCGCTGTCGAGTTTGCGCTCGAGCTCGGCGATCTGCGCGGCGCGCACCGGTGACAAGTCATAGAAAAAGTTCAGCGGCGTGCTGCCGACGAGGATGAGCATGTGGTTCGTGCCGGCGTTGAGTTGCACGGTAAATTCGGACTTGCGGTCGGCCATGCTCAACGTGGTGGTAAAACTTTGGACATCAACGCCATTGAGATAGACCTTGATGAAACCGTCCACACCCATGATCAGCGTGGCGTCCTGCGGCTCCGAGGCGACAACGGTGCGATAGAGCCAGCCGATCTGTCCCTGAAGGACGTGCCAGTTTCCGTCGCTGTAACGACTTGCATCGGTCCAATGCGTCGCTTTGCCGTCGACGCCGGTCACTTCAGCGGAAAGATCAAGCGCGCCGTTCGGAGATGCCTTGGCGAGATCACGGCCCGGCGTGCGGCCGAGCGCGTGCCATGGCGATTGTCGCAGCGCAGGGACTGCTTTACGCGTGGCTTCGATTGAGGCACGCCGCGTTTCTTCGCGCGTGTCACGCTTCACGTACATGAGTTGCGACTCACCGGCGCAGAGCGAGGACGCCAGCAACAACGCGAGCACGAACTGGAGAAGCACGGTCCCGAGCTTGCATGAAGGAGAAGTTGCGATGCAAGAGTCGAGCATGCGACCTCAGATGGACCAATGTGGCGCGGTGGACGTGGCTGGAGTATAGTCGAAAACAACCATGACGTTGAATCGCCGCAGGTTTTTGCGCTTGCTGCTTTACGGCACGCCGGTTGGGTGCGCGGCGGATACGTTTCTTGTGGAGCCGGAGTGGGTGCGGGTGAGGCGCCATCGAGTAACAGGAAAAGGGAAGAGAGTTCGGTTTGTTCATTTTACGGATCTGCATTTCAAAGGGGATGAGAGTTATCTCAGGGGCGTGGTGCGGAAGATCAATGCGCTTTCGCCGGAGTTTGCGTGTTTCACCGGAGACATCGTGGAACACAATTCGTATTTGGAAAGCGCGCTGAAGATTCTGAGCGAGATCAAGTGCCCAATCTACGGAGTTCCGGGGAACCACGATCACTGGAGCCACTCAAATTTTTCGACGATCCAAAGTGCGTTCGAAAAAACTGGCGGTGACTGGCTGGTGAATCGCGACACTGTTTTGGAGAAGCAAGGAATTCATGTCGTCGGGATTGATAGCGTGCCAGCGACGATGACGCCCCGACTGCAGCACACATCCATTTTGCTGGCGCACTATCCTGTCTGGGCGGAGCAAGTTGCGCCACATCGCTTCGATCTGATTCTTTCCGGTCATTCTCATGGCGGGCAGGTGCGGCTGCCGCTGATTGGGGCGTTGATTGTGCCGTTTAATGTCGGTCGGTACGAACTTGGGATGTACGAGACGCAAGGCGGAAGACTGTACGTGAACGCGGGGATTGGGACGTTTTATTTGGATGTTCGTTTTTGCTGCCGGCCTGAAATCGCGGTGTTTGAGACGATCGGGTGAGAAAGACTTCCAAGCACCAAAATCCAAGTTCCAGAGAAGTTCCAAGGAGCAGACCGCGTGAATGCGGAACGGCGACGCGGGGTGGGATGCGATCGCCGTTATTGTGAGTGCTTTCCAAAGCGCCAGAGCACTGGCGCATTCCGTGACGCTTCGCGCTCCACGAAAGCCACCCATTATTGTGGAGCATGCACCACGATAAGTGCCCCCTCCTTACGTCGGGGTTACAAGGTTTTTGAATTGCTGAATGGAGATGCTTTGGGCATCGTCTGTGGTTTACACAATATGAGCGATACAGAAAGCAAGCAGTCGTCCGTGACGTCACGTCGCGATTTCATCAAAACTACCGGCAAGATTGCCGCTGCGTCGGCATTCGCCGGGATGGTTGTCCCACATGTCCATGGTGCCGAGGGTGGCACGTTGCAAATCGCGCTGGTCGGCGCCGGTGGGCGCGGCACAGGCGCGGCGGGCAACGCGCTTTCGACCAAGAAGGGCCCTGTGACGCTCAGCGCCATAGTCGACGTCTTCGAGAATCGCCTCGATACCAGCTACAAAGCGATCAAGAAGGAACACGGTGACCTGGTGGACGTGCCGAAGGACAAGCAATTCATTGGCTTCGACGGTTACAAGCACGCGATGGATTCGCTGAAAAAGGGGGACATCGTGATTCTCACGACACCGCTGGCGTTTCGATGGGTGCACTTCAAGTACGCGATCGAGAAGGGCCTGAACGTTTTTATGGAAAAGCCGGTGACGGCCGACGGCCCGACGAGCCGGCGCATGTTAGAGCTCGCGAAAGAGGCGGACGCCAAAGGACTGAAGTGCGCCGTGGGCTTGATGTCTCGGCACGCGCGGCACCTGCAGGAACTGCACAAGCGCGTGCAGGACGGAGCCATTGGCGATGTGTTGCTGATGCGCGGTTATCGAATGCACGGGCCGGTGGCATCGGCGTTCTCCAAGCGCTGGCCGGGGAAGCCGAGTGAATTGCTGTGGCAGATTTCGCGGTTCCACAGTTTCATCTGGGCCAGTGGCGGCTGTTACAGCGACTTTTACATCCATCATATCGATCACCTCTGCTGGATGAAAAATGGCTGGCCGGTGAAGGCGCAGGGGCTGGGAGGACGGCATTATCGAACGGATCAGAATGGCGAGCCGTGGGTCGATCAGAATTTCGATTCCTATGCCGTCGAGTACACTTTTGAAGACGGCGCCAAGTTTTATATGGATGGTCGCTGCAACAGCGGCGCGGCCCCGATGTATTTCAGCCACGTTCACGGCACCAAAGGAATGGCGATCGCCGCCAGGCAGGGCGACTACAGCGGCCCGTCGAGCATCCATACCGGCCAAATGCCGAATCGGGATAATATGACCTGGCAGTCGAAAGTGGAGCGCGCGGAGAACGACCCATATCTGAACGAGTGGAATGATTTGATGGACGCGATCCGCAACGACAAGCCCTACAACGAAGTGCCGTTCGGCGTGCAAGCCAGCGTGGTCACTTCCATGGGGCGCATGGCGGCGCACACCGGCCAGGAGATTACATACGATCAGATGCTGAATCATCCGCATGAATACGCGCCGGGGATCGACAAGTGGACGAACGATTCGCCACCACCGGTGACTGCTGATAAGGATGGCAAGTATCCGGTCCCGATGCCCGGGTTCAAAAAGGATCGCGAGTTCTAAGCGAGAGAAAACAATTGCGAGAAAGGCGCGCTGTGACGGCGCGCCTTTCTGTTTCCTAGGGAGCGGCGCGGTAGAAGCGGCGCGGTTGTTGTTCGCGATCGATGTGGGTGAAGGTGCCGTCGGCAGAGGCGGCTCCGCGCGCGAGGGTCTCCCAGTTGGAGAGATTGTCTGAGGCCTGGAGTTCGATGATTTGGCCGGGCTCGGCGAGGACCCGAACGAACCAGCCACTCAACGGACCTACGCCGAGTGTGACGTAGGGTTGGAGTTGGCCGGATTTGACGATCATTTCGTTGTTGCCCACCGCCCAGAGCGCGCCGCGCGCGTAAATAATTTGCCGAAAGGAGTTGCGGGTGAGGAAGCGATGTTCCACCCAGTTGGTCCCGTTCGTGGAAGTCATGATCGTGCCGGTGTCGCCCGCGGCGATGAATTGGCCGAGCACGTAAATGACGCTTTCAAGTTCCTGGCCATTGCCGGTGAAGCGCTGCGTCCATTGCATGCCGTCGGGTGAAGTGAAGATGCGGCCGTTGGAACCAACGGCGACGAACAAACCATTGGTGTAAACGATGGCTTCGAGATAGCCCATGTATTCGTTGTGCCCTGCCTGCCAATGCACGGCGTTTGTAGAGATGGCGTAATTCCCTCGTTGACCGGTTGTGACGTACCGGCCGCCACCGTAGGCGATGCCCTGGAGACGCCAGCCAATGTTGGCGAAGGTGAGAGTCCAATCCTGGACGTTTGTTGTGACAAGCACACGACTCAACTCGCCCACGACGGTGAAGTGGCCATTGGCAAATGCAATTCCATAGAGATCATTGGTGACGAGCTTGAGGCTTTGCCAGGTAATCGCATCGATGGAGGTCAGGACAGTTCCAGCATCGCCGACCACGACGTAGTGGGCGTTGCCGAAAGCGATCGCGCGCAGATTGTTGGTGGTTGGTGAAGTGACTTCAGTGAAATTCACGCCATCGGTCGAATTCCAGATGACGCCGTCGTTGCCGACGATGGTGAAACGATTATTGGCATAGACGAGGGCGCGGAGGTTGTTGCGCGTGCCGCCACCGACCTGGGTGAAAGCGGCGCCATCGGTTGTGACAAAGATCAGGCCCTCATCGCCGACGACGATTGTTTCGCCGGGACCGCCGGCGGCGGAGGTGAGCCGCATGCCGCCTTCGCGCTGCGGTATGCGTTCGGTCCAGTTTCGGCCGTCGCGTGAGGTAAGTAACTGGGTGCCCAGGGCATAGAATTGGCCAGCGACGAAACGGACGCCGTAAAAGTAATTATTGATGGTAGCCGCCAGGGTCACTTGCCAATCGAGCCCGTTTGTAGAAACGAGCAGTTGGCCATAATTGTGCGCGACGAAAACCCCATTGCCAGCGGCGACCGACGGGAATGCTCCGCCCACGGGGTACTGCACCCAGTCGATTCCGTTGGAAGAAGTCAATGTGCCGTTGTACGCCGGAACGAGGAACAGGCCGTTGCCATAAGTGATGGCGGTATATCCTGACGGCGCGCTAACGGTGTGTTCAATCCATGAAATGCCATCGTCGGAGCTGACCAGCGCCGTGCCTACGCCGACAAAACGACCGGCCCCGAAGGCGAGCCCAAGAATATGGGCGGACGCGGGCAGCGCGCGATTGGTCCAGGTAATGCCGTCGGTCGATGTGTAGAGGAATCCATCCGCCACCGCGACGAAAAGACCCTCACCAAAGGCGATGCTGGTGAAACTGCCGTACTCTGCCGTGCGCACTGACCAGTCGCGGCCGTTAATTGAGACGATGACGGTTCCCTCCACGCCCACGGCGACATAACGGCCATTGCCATAGGCAACGTCGGTCAGTTCGTTGCCCTGAGGCAGCGGACTGCGCCACGTCCAACGGTCGATCGGACCGCGCGGGGAAACATTGATCTGCAGCGGGTTGCTCATGGCATCGCCCCATGGATTTCGGGCGACGAGAACGTACGAGCCCGAATTATTGGTCGTAACATTCGGGAGGCGAAGCTGCAGGTTGGTTTGGCCCACAAGGTCCACGCCGTTGAAACGCCATTGGAAACGCAGGGGCAGATCGCCCTCGAAAAAACCACTGATAAAGACCGTTCGGCCTTCGACCACATTTGAGGTTGTCGTATAAATGAACGCAGTGGGAGGAACGCGAACAGTCAGGCGGGCTTCGGGCGTGGCAGTCACACCCACAGCATTCCTGGCGCGAACGGAGTATTCGCCCGCCTGGCTGCGAACCGCCGCGACGGAGTAGGATTCCTGGGTGGCACCGGGAATATCGAGTCCGTTGAAGCGCCATTGATAGGTGACCGGAGTTGGCGATTCAACGGAGACGGAAAAGGTAACGTTCGGCTGCCCCTGGATGACTTCCACGTCCTGGGGGCCGGCAAGGATTTCAGGCAAGCCGTTGATCGCTTGCTGTTCGAGTTTAAGCGTGAGGATGTCGGGACCGGTGTCCAATTGATCGGTCGAGCCCGTGAGGAAGACGGTGCCCGAAGGGCCGAGCGAAAAGTCGTAAAGGAAGTCAGTACTGCCGGCCTCGTCATGGATGAACACCCACTTTTGGTTGCCGTTGGAGTCGTATTTCAAAGCGAGGAAATCGTGCTGGCTGCCGCCCAAATAGCTGTAACCGGCGACGTAAACAGATCCGCCGGAATCAACTGCGATGCCGCGAGCGACTTCAGTGGAATTGGCCTCGCTGTTGTAGCGGCTGACCCACCCTCGCGTGCCGTCGGCATTGAATTTGACGGTGACGATGTCGTGCGAGGCGGCGCCGGAACTGATGCCAGTGAGGTAAACGTTACCCGACGAATCCACGGCGATGTCACTGAGATTGTCACTGAATTGGCCGGTGCCGCGGTAAGTGCCCGACCACAGCAAGGCGCCGGCCGGACTATATTTTAGAACGAGCAATTCGGGAGTTCCATTGCCGCGGCCCGTCGCTCCGACGTACGCGTTGCCGGAACCGTCCAACTCAATGCGTTGGGCATAGGTCGAAGATGGGTAAGCCACGCTCCAGAGAAAAGTGCCGTCGGTGTCGTACTTGATGGTGAAAGTCGAAGATCCATTTTGCGCGAAAGACACACCCGTGACATAAACCTGGGCTGAGTCATTGACGGCGACATCACCGGAGAAGTCGCCGCCCGAAATGCTCCCGCCTGCAACAGAATAACGGCGCGACCAGACGAGATTGCCGGCGGAGTCATATTTTAGAGTGAGGAATTCAGATGAAGTGGGATTTACAGCGACTGCGGTCAAATAGGAATTACCCGCGCCATCGATCGTCATCTGAGCAGGATAATCAATTGAAGCCGCATCAAAGGTGCGCATCCATTGCTGGACGCCCGCGGCGTTGAACTTGAACAGCGCCAGGTCGGAAGATGAGACAGTGCCGGTGGAACCGTAAACATATACATTGCCTGCAGAATCGACCTTGAGATCGGTGGGATACTCGATCGTCGCGCTTCCGCCGTAGTTGTTGACCCAAAGTCGATTTCCCGCCGGGCCATACTTAATCGTGACGATGTCAGGCAAATTATCAGTCGTTTGGACGCCGGCGACATAGGCATTGCCGGCGGGGTCGACGACGATCGCGCGGGAAGTGTCCTGCGAGTTTGTGGGCCCGGAATAGCGGGAGGTCCAGGAGGCAGACACCTGGGCCTGAGCGGCCAAGGTGGAGACGAGGAGAGCGGCACAAACGAAGCTCAAGATACGACGCATACTGCAAGGTCTAACGGTGTTAAGGGGAAAGTCTTTCAGGAATAGTGGCGGGCTGGAAGGCAAAAAGGGAGGAGGAAATGGAAATGGAAAATGCAAATTGAGAGCGCGCGAAGCGGCGAGGAATCCGTGACCACATGCGGACGACCGAAGCGCCCTCCCTACCCTACGGGCGCGATTTTTGAATACGCCTGGCGGATGGGCGCGAGGTGTACTATTTGACCAGCGCTGGAGGCTTCGTACCCGTCGGGGATGGAGTTGTGCCGGGCGACGCGGTGGGTGCCGGAGCGTTGGCATTTAGTTCGGCGAGGACTGCTGCGGTAAGGTCGTTATCGCCACTCGTGTACATGACGACCGGGGTTTTGTTGATAGTTTCGGCGGCGCTGTCGACGACGATAGTGTAGCCGGCCGCTTTGGCCTTGTTATTTATGAGGGTGCGGATTTCGCCGAGAATGCGGTCGCGATATTTGCGCTGCTCTTCTTCCAGGGTGGAGCGGGCCTGGCGGTCGAACTGGCTGATCTCACCTTCCAATTTTTTAATGTCGAGCAGTTTTGATTCGGCGGTTTTCTTGCGCTTCTCCCGTTCATCGGAGGAGACAGCCTGATCGTTGGCGCCTTCGAGAGCGGCTTTGTAGTCGTCGGTCGCCTTTTGATACTGGTCCATCATGGTCTTGCGTTCGCGATCGAGGTCAGCAGCATGGTCTTTCAGGTGCGCGTCGGCGGTTCTGGTTTTGTGGTAGTCATCAAAGACCTTGCGCAAGTCAATGATGCCGACTTTGCCTTGCTGAGCGGTAGCGGCGCAGACAAAAACGATGAAAAAGGCGAGGGAGAGAAATCTTGTGTTCATGAGCTTAATTAGAAGTCGTGGGCGTAACCGGCGCTGAATTGGAACCGGCCGCTGCTGTCGTTGTGGGGATCGGCTGTAATGGGAATGCCGTAGTCAAGGCGCAGCGGCCCGATGGGCAGGTCCAGAAGGACGCCGACACCCCAGTTGTCGTTGTAGTGCGAAAGGTTCCAATGGAACGCATCTTCATACACCATACCGATGTCGTAAAAAACTGCGAACTTTAATCGCTCGATAATGGGGATCCGGTATTCGATGCTGCCGAACCAGTATGTGCCGCCACCGACCGGCTCGTCGTCGCCGTCAAACGTTTTTTCCTGTGGTCCGACTTCGCGGAAGCGATAGCCGCGGAGAGAAGTGATACCGCCGAGGAAGAACCGGTCGAACAAGGGGACTTCATCGGAGTCGCCGTAACTTTCAACGAAGCCGGTGCGGCCACGGACTTCGAGCACGTGACCCTTGAAGAGGCCGGGGAAGAACCAGGCGGTGCCGATCTCCAGTTTGTAGAAGTCGGTTTCTGCGCCGAAGGGGCCGCCAGCGAGTTCGCCGCGCAATTCGGTGCGGCTGCCGCTGCTGGGGTTAAGGGCGTGGTTGCGCGTGTCGTAGGTGAGGGATAGGCCAACCTTTGAAACCAGCCGATCACCCTCCTCGGCCTGGATCGACGGCGGCGCGTTGGTGTCCACATCGAAGATGCCGACATTTTCGAGGGTGTAGCTGACGCCGCCGATAAGGAAATCGCTGCCGAGGGGTCGGCGCAAGCCGAGGCGCGTGCCGGTGCGGCGCTCGTCGTAAAGGCCGTTGATACTGACGTAGCGGAGTTCGCGGTGGTAAAGGTCGGTGCTGAATTCGAGTTTGCGTCCGAAGAAGTAGGGTTCGATGAAGGTGAGTTGATAGTCGCGCACGCGAGCGCCGATCTGCGCGCGCAGGCGCATCTTTTGACCGCCGCCCATGAATTTGGGCGGGTTGAACAAATCGAAATTGCCCTGCGTGATTTCGACGAAGCCGAGGAGATTATCGATGGAACTGTAGCCCGCGCCGACGGAGAAGTTGCCGGTGTTCTTTTCAGCGACGGAAACGATGAGATTCTTGCGGTCCGGGGGCAGACTCGGATCGGGCTCGGCTTCGGTGTCGACGCGCTCGAAGTAATTGAGGCCTTCGAGGCGCTGGCGACTGAGCTTGACGCGAGTCATGTCAAAAACTTCGCCCGGCGAAACGGAGAGTTCACGGCGGATGACGCGATCTTTGGTTTTGGTGTTGCCACGGATTTCGACTTTTTCGATGTAGGATTTGTTGCCCTCCTCGACTTCGTACGTGAGATCGATCGTTCCGGTTTGGGTGTTGGGCTTTTTGATGACGCGCAAGGTGCGGCCATATTGCACGTCGATGTAGCCTTTGGCGCCGTAGAGGTCTTCGATAGCGGTGATGTTTTGGTTGAAGCCCTTCGGGGTGTAGGTCGCGCCGACATTCATTTTGAGGCGGCGGGAGACTTCGTTTGTTGGGAAAAGCGTGAAGCCTTTGAAGGCGATCGCGCCGACCTTGTATTGGCGGCCTTCGTGTATTTGGAAGTACACGGTCATGTGACGCGCGTCTTCGTAGAGGTACTTAACGTCGAGCAACTCGAAATCGATGTAGCCTTCGTTGCGATAGAATTCGCCGAGGCGCTCGCGATCTTCATCCATGACGTCCTTTTTGAGCACGCCGCTACCGGTGAGCCATGAGAACATCCAGTGCTCGCGCGTCTTGATGACCTTGCGAAGTTTTTTCTGCGAGAAGGCGAACGCGCCGTCAAAATAGACCTGGTTGATTCGCACCTTGGGGGTCTCGGTGACTTCGAAGGTCACGCTGGCGCGGCCGGTGCGATTATCGGTGCTGGGGATGTATTTGACCTCCGTCTGCGGGTAGCCGGATTTCTGGTACATCTTCCTGATCTCTTCGGCGTCGGTGAAGAGTTTGTGTTCGTCGAGCGGGTCGCCCACTTTCGTAGTGAGTTTTTTCTGTATGCGCCGCGTGCTGAATTTCTTGTTCCCCGTAATGGTGATGTCGGTGATTTTGGGTTTGCCAAGGAGAATGTAAGTGAGGTTCACGCCGGCGGTGGTCACATCATCGGTCACGCGCACGTTGAGGAAGTAGCCCGTCTTCATCAGGTTCAGCACGTCGTCGTTGACCGCCGCGCGCACATAAGGATCGCCTTCGCGAACGCGGATGTTGGCGCGAATGAGCGATTCACTGGCGACCTGAGGGCCGATGTTGGTGATGGTGATTTTGGCAACGGGAAGCGGCGCGGGCGCCTGGGCGAAGAGGGAAATCGTTCCGAACCAGGCGAGGATTAGAAGCAGAAAGAAACCGACCGGGTTATTCACCCGGCACGTCGTCGCCGCTGATTTTGGCCGCACTCTCAAACCGCGTATATGACTTCAAAAACGTCAGGTGCACGTCCCCGGTGGGACCATTCCGCTGCTTGGCAATCAACAAGTTCACCGGCACAGCATCCTGCTCCTGTGGGGCGCCATCGTCGTCCTCGCCGCCGCCCGGCTTGTAAAGCAGTGCGACCAAATCGGCATCCTGCTCGATCGCGCCCGATTCGCGCAGGTCCGACAGCCGAGGTTTGCGATTTTTGTCCTTCTCCAACTCGCGATTCAACTGACTCAAAACGACGACGGGAACTTTGAGTTCCTTCGCCAGGGCTTTAACGCCGTTGGAGATGTCAGCAATTTCCTGCTGCCGGTTTTCAGCTCGGCGCGCAGTAGAATGGAGCAGTTGGAGGTAGTCAATCACGAAAAGCTTGATGCCGTACTGCTGGGCCATGCGGCGCGCTTTGGCGCGGAGCTGGAGGATCGAAAGACCGGGACTATCATCGATGAAGAGTGGCGCGTTGGCGAGTTTGCCGGCGGCACCGGTGAGCTTCGGAAAGTCGCGCTCCGCGAGAAAACCATCGCGAATGTTGCGCAGGTTCACGCGCGAGCGGGAGCAAAGCATGCGCAGCACCAGTGATTCGGCGGTCATTTCCAGGCTGAACACGCCGACGGGAAGCTTTTGGTCGATGGCGACGGCTTCGGCAATGTTCATCGCGAGCGAGGTCTTGCCCATCGAGGGACGAGCGGCGATGACGATCATTTCGCCTTCGTGGAAACCACTGGTCATCTTGTCGAGGTCGAGGAAGCCGGTGCCGATGCCGGTGAGCATGCCCTGGCGCTGATGGTAATCCTCGATGGTGCTGATGGCGGTGCGAACGAGGTCTTTGATCGTGCTGCTGGTATTCTCAGTGCGTTCCTCGCTGATTCGAAGGATATCGCGCTCGACTTCATCGAGAAGCGCGTCGACCTCGCCTTCGTGCTCATAAACACGACTGACGACGCCGCTGCACGCCTGGATCATGCGGCGCAAAATGTACTTCTCGCGCACGACATTGAGGTAAAAGCCGAGATTCGCCGCGGAAGGAACGCTGTCAGGCAATGACGAGAGATACGCGATGCCGCCGATGGCGTCCAATTGCTGGCGATCGCGCAAGCGTTGCTGAACCGTGATCGAGTCGATGGGTTCTTTGCCATCGTACATTTCCACGAGAGTTTCGTAGATGGTTCGATGGCGAAGATCGTAAAAGGTTTCGGAGCCGGTCTTTAGCTTTTCGATCGTCTCGCCCATGCAATCATTGGGCGAAAGAAAAATGGAGCCGAGCACACCCTGCTCCGCCTCGATGGAGTGAGGAGGAAGGCGGTCGAGTTTCGCGGGATCGATGAGCGCGGGTTTTCTGCGGCGGGTGCGCTTTAAGTCTATTCCGCCCAGGGCGGTCTCAGGCAGGACAGAATCGATCATAACACTACGTGCATTCTTCGTTGCTCGTCCGAATAAAGCCGGCGGCGCTGCCGCGAGGGTAAGAACGTAAACGAGCGAAGCAAGAGCAAACGACAAAGGCGAACGAGAAACAATGTTAGGTTATCGGAAACTTCTCACACGATGCTGACACGTTGTTAACCACGTCCATTTGCAGTGAAAGCGGCGCGGCAGCGCACGTGCTCCAGGACGCTGCCGCGGAATTTGAGACCGACCAAAAGTTACGGAGTGCCGAGGGGCGTGCGCTCGCGGTTGATCGTGCCGCGAGGCTGCTCGCGCGTGCGCGAGGTGCCCAGGGAACGATTGATGTCCACGCCGCTGCGCGGGAGCTTGATTTTTTTTCCCGCGGGGATGGTCTGGCTCATCTCGACCTGGTTCAGGATCGCGATGTCCTGCGCCGTCATTCCGGGAACGTCGCTCGTGGGCAGGAAAGAGGCGAACGGCGCGGTGCGATCGGCAGTGACGACGGCGAGTCGGGAAGGTCTCACGGAGACGACATCCGAATCGGTCACACGATTGAAGCCGGTAATGGCACGCTGAAACTGCGGCGTGTAACTGCTGAGGCGCTGCGCGCTGGTCATGCCGCGGAAGCTGTAAACGCGGCCATTGTATTCGATGAAATAGTTCATCAGACCGACGGTCCCCTGCTGCGTGTTGCCCTGGCCCACGACCGCCATGGCGTTTTGCCCGTTAATGCGCGTGGCTTTGCTGTCGACAACCTGGAGTCCTTCCGTGGCTGCGAATTTTTGCGCCGCTTCCTGCGCGGACCTTGCGCCGGTGAGTTGGAACACCATGGCGGCATCGCGATTGGGCGACATCATCATGACCGCCGTGCGCTCATTTTGCACCTTCCAACCCTGGGGAACAGGGAATTGGAAGCGAAGTTCGGGATGGTAAAAGGTGTTGCCGCGGACGAAGCCCTCGCGTGGGTCATCGCCCACGATGACCCCATCGACGTGCTTGAGGAATTCGTCTTCGCCCTTGGAAAGAATCGCGCCA
>Ga0075428_100002253_pt1 | contig 20883 bp, 16 predicted proteins | sample RhiMetdeltSRZDD2_FD_75291 | JGI IMG/M metagenome (GOLD analysis project Ga0075428, IMG submission 75291) | Populus rhizosphere microbial communities from Tennessee, USA - Rhizosphere MetaG P. deltoides SRZDD2 | ecosystem: Host-associated > Plants > Roots > Rhizosphere > Soil | place: USA... | reverse complement strand
GAAGCGGTCACGATTGTGCTCACCATCGTGCCGCTGAGCGGCGGAAGATCGGCGACGGTGACCGATTCGATGCCGGGCAGCGACCGCAGGCGAGTGATCAGATCGTGACGGAAGGTTTCGCGCCGCTCGTTGGGATAGTTCTGGAGCGTAAGGTCGTATGACGCGGTCAACAATCGTTTAGCGTTGAACCCCAGATCGATGGTCGCAGCTTTTTGAAGCGCGCGGAGACTCAGTCCCGCACCGAGCAGCAGCACCAGTGAGAGTGACAGCTGCATCACGACGAAGAAGCCTTGCGTGCGTGAACGGCCGGTCGCTCCTGCGGTTTGACGGAGTCGTGGTAGAAGTGCGCGACGGGTGGACGTGAGGGCCGGCGTCAGCCCGAAGATGCACGCGCTCGTTACCGCGAGCGCCGACGTAAACAGCAGGACGCGCACATCCACGGTGGACTCCAGCCCGCCGAAATCCAGTTCTGGAAGTCGAGCGACCAGCAGATCTGCCGCCCAGAACGAGAGAAGCAGGCCGCCGGACGCTCCGGCCAAGGCGAGCACGAGGCTTTCCGCGAGCAGTTGGCGAACGATTCGCCAGCGCGAGGCCCCGACTGCGGCGCGGATGCTGATCTCGGTTGCCCGTGCCGCTCCGCGCGCGAGCAAGAGATTGGACACGTTCGCACAGGCGATGAGGAGCACCAGCCCGGTCACGATTAGCAACAGCCCGGCAACCGGCAGCAGTTCTGCGCGCTCTGACGGCCGGACTCCGGAGGCTGCGCTCGACACGATCGCGCCACGATTCTTATTCGTGTCTGGGTGTTCAGACTCGAGGGTCGCGGCGATTCCGGCGATCACCGCCTGCGCTTGCTGAATGGAAACGTCAGGATGACGTCTTCCGATCGCGCGCAGCCACAATGTGCCACGCTCGTTGAGCCACGTGGCCTGTGTCGTGTTGATGATTGGAAGCACGGAGATCGGGATCCACATATCTGCGGATTGCCCGAGTTCCGGACCGACGAAGCCAACTGGCGCGATCCCGACGACGGTGACCTGCCGGCCGTTGACCACAATAGGGCGATTTGGAACGTGTCCGCCGAATCGCTGCTGCGCAAGGCGATGGCTGATGAGAGCGACCGGCAAGGCGCCAGCCTGATCGTCAGTTGATTGCAGTGCTCGCCCCTCGATGGCGGTGACTCCGAGCGTTGCAAAGTACGAAGCGCTGACGAGGTGCCCTCGGATCCGCTGCGGATCGCCGCCGCTGCCGAGACTGAAAGACGCTGGCGCGAAGGCCAGCACGCTGGAGAACACATCAGCCGTTCGAGCGGCGTAGTCTTGATACTCCAAATACGATAAGCCGCCGGTACGTCCCGTGGTCCGAGAGACTGCGGACAGCCAGACAAGTTCAGATGGTCGGGCGATCGCGGGCATCGATCTGAAGAGCGCGTTATTGGCGAGCGTAAAAATCGTGCTGTTGACGCCAATGCCCAATGCCAGGGTCGCGATCGCCCCGAACGCGAATATCGGACTGCGCGAAAGCGACCGGACGGCGTACTTGAAATCCTGTGTTATCGGCACCGGGGTCATTCAGCGCGAAGTGACGTTAACGGATCAACCCGAGTCGCGCGGCGTGCAGGGATCCAGCAGGCGAGGATTGCGACAACGAGCAGCAACCCCGTCACAACGACAAAGGTCATTGGATCGAGGGGCGTCACGTGAAACAGCAGCTTTTCCATGAAGCGCGTGACGCCGATGGCAGTCAGGACGCCGAGGCCGATGCCCACGGCGATCGGCCGCATTCCCTGGCCGACGACAAGCGTGAGAATCTCGCGCCGCTGAGCACCGAGTGCCATACGCACACCTATCTCGCGCGTGCGCTGGGCCGCGACGTAGCTCACCACACCAAAGATCCCAACCACAGCCAGCAGGAGGGCTACTGATCCAAAGACTGTCGCGATCGCTGTGTACAGCCGCGGCCGCCCGACGGACGCTGACATCACGTCGGACATCGTTTTCACCGTGATCGGCAATGCTGGATCGGCCGCGCGAATCCGCTCACGCACCGCGCGTGTGAGTTCGGCCGGAGCGGCCGCCGTGCGGATCACCACCGAGACTGAACTCCAGGGTTCCTGATTGTGGGGCAGATAGATATGAGGGTAGCTGGGAAGATCGAGGCCGTTGTGATGAATATCGCCGACGACGCCGACAATCGTTACCTCGGGACTGAACATCACGCGAATGCGCTGGCCGATCGGATCGGTGCCCGGCCAGAACTGTTTGGCCGCGCTCTCACTTACGACCGCAATCGGCGCGGCTTGCGGGTTGTCGTACCCGGGCGGAAACGGCTGTTGCGGAAACCAGCGGATCAGCGGCACCGATTGGCGTGCGTCTCCGTCGTTGAACAGCCGCCCGCGGTGAAGCGGGATGCTGAGCGCTGTAAAGTAATGCGGCGTCGCAACGCGAAATGGCGCGTACGGCTCCTGACCGGGTTCGGGTTCCGGCCGGCTGACCAGTCGAAACGGCATCCAGTTCTCGGCTCCGCCGAGCGGCAAGTGCGATACCGCGCCGGCCGATTGCACACCAGGGAGGCCTTCAAGGCTCAGGATCAAACGATCGAAGAAACCACGGCGTTGATGCGCTTCCGCATAACGAGACGCGGGCAGATCAACTGGAACGACAAGGACATCGGTTGTTCGAAATCCAGGATCGACGTCGACGAGCCGCGCAAAGCTCGTGATCATCAGCCCCGCGCCGACGAGCAGCACGAGCGTGAGTCCCACTTCCGCCGCGACTAGTCCATTGCGCAACGTCCGTCCACCGCGATCCTCTGAGACCTGGTGACTCTCACGCAGCCAACCAGGGTGGACGTACGATGAACGCAACGCCGGAACGATCCCCGCGGCGAGTCCCGTAATCAATGATATTGCGGCGGCCAGCAATAAACCGGCCCAGCCGAGCCGCGCCGTTTCCAGGAGCGGGATGCTTATCGCCGACAGCCTCGGTATCAGATCGATGATCCACGCGGAGATCAGCAATCCGACGGCGCCGCTCAGCGCCGCTAAAACCAGACTCTCGACGATCAGTTGCTGCACTACGCGCGCGCGACCGGCACCGAGAGCGGTGCGAATCGCGATTTCGCGCTGACGATTTGCGCCGCGTGCGAGCAGCAAGTTCGCGACGTTGGCGCAGCCGATTAACAGCACGAAACCAACCGCCGCGACCATGAGCCACGAGGTGAGGCGGAACTCGCCCACCATGTCTTCCCGGAGGGACGTGATCGCGACCAAGTGGCCTGTATTGTCTCGAGGCATCTGCAACGCAATTCGATCGGCAATCGCGCTAAGGTCCGACTGAGCCGCCGCCACCGTCGCGTCCGAACGTAGACGCGCGACCGCATAGAGGTTGTGCCGGCCGACAGCACGTATCTCCGCCGGCATGTCGAGAGGCAGGAGCACGTCTGCCGTCAATGACGATGGCAACGGTCGCAGAACGCCGACGACCGCGTACGCTTCATCGTCCAACGCGATCGTTCGCTCCATGATCTGCGGGTCGGCGCCAAAGCGGCGGCGCCACAGACGATCGCTGAGGATCACGACGCGACTCTCGCCTTCGACAAACCCACGTCCGAGGGCGGGTGAGAGACCGAGCGTCGGCAGATAACTCGCCGAGACCTCGATTACCTGGATCTTTTCGGGTTCTCCGCCGCCGGTAAGATTGAGCCCGTTTGGACGATAGAGAGCCATCTGCTCGAACACGCTGTTTTGATCTCTCCACGCGGCGAACTCATGAGCGGAAATCGGGATGTTGGTCCTTCGAGTGGTGGGACGTCGTTCGGCGATTGCCACCAGCCGGTTGGGATCGCTGAACGGGAGAGGATTGACGAAGACAGCGTGGGCCAGGCTCAGGACGGCAGTATTTGCCCCGATTCCCAGCGCCAGCGTGAGAATCGACACCGCGGCGAACCCGGGCGCCTTCAAGAGTCCACGGACGCCATGGCGGAGGTCGTGGAGCATGCCAGGCACGCATAGCGAAGCGTTTGCCATCTGTGGCGCCAGCTGGCAACTTGTTGAAACTGTTACTACTTACGCAGTTGCGGCTCCGCGCTGCTTCTCGTCACACTGTTCGCAAACGGGCGAGTGCGTCCCACAAATGTTCAATGCCCAATGTTTAATGTTCAATGTCTAGTATGAACATTCTGATTGGCACGTCGGGGTACAACTACCCGGAATGGAGAGGCAGTTTTTATCCGGAAAAGCTGAGCACGGCGAAAATGCTCGCGTACTACGCCGAGCGTTTCCCGACGGTCGAGATCAATTACACGTTCTATCGCATTCCGACGGAGAAGCTGCTGGCCGGATGGGCTGAAGGGACGCCGGAGAACTTTTCATTCACGTTGAAGGCGCCGCGGCGAATCACGCACGATTCAAAACTGCAGCGCTGCGAGGATCTCCTGCAGACGTTTTGTCGCACGTCGCGCACGCTTGGACCGAAACTGGCAACACTTCTGTTTCAACTGCCACCGACTTTCAAGAAGGACGCACGTGTCCTCGGCGAGTTTGTCGATTTGCTGCCGGAAGGGACACGCGCGGCAGTCGAGTTCCGTCACGCGTCGTGGTTCGATGCTGAGACTTTTGAAACGTTGAGGCGCCGCAACATCGCATTATGCGTCGCCGACAGCGACAAACTGCACACGCCTGTGGAAGTGACCGCCGACTATGGCTACTTCCGCTTGCGCGATGAGGGCTATCAGCAGCCGGATATCGAGCGATGGGCACAGACGATTCGTGGTCTTGGCCTTCAGGACGTCTTCGTCTATTTCAAGCACGAAGAGCAGGGGTTGGGCCCGGATTTCGCGCGCCGATTGACGACCGCGCTTGGTAGAGGAAACGAAGGGGACGGAGGGAGCGGAGTCTAAAACGGAGGAACGGAGTAAACGAAGGCAAACGGAGGTAAGCTGCTCCCGGTCATCCGCTTCAAATGCTGAATGGTGCGGATGACCGGGAGCAGCTTTGCTTCGTTCGTCTCCGTTTACTCCGTTCCTCCGTTTTGAACTCCGTTTCCTCCGTCCCCTCCGATAACTTCGCTCGCAAACTCGACGATTTGCCGCTCGGCCCAATAGCCGTCATCGACGCCGTTGGCATTCGAGACAAACCCGCAGTGTCCACCGTGCCTGGTGACGACGACCTTGATGTGCGGATTCCCGCGGAGCTGAGGGGCGCGAAAGATCTCGACTGGGACAAACGGGTCGTCCTCAGCGGTAATCACGAGCGCAGGGATGCGTATGCGGTCGACGACGCGCATCGCACTTGCCCGAAAGTAGTAGTCATCGGCACCTTCGAACGCGAAATGCGGCGCCGTGAAGTACTCGTCGAACTGCCGCACGGTCCGGACCATCGGCAGCCGCTCGAGGAGGAATTGTCCTGGATGCGCGGCAGCCTTGCGACGCATCCGAGCCTTGAGTCCGCGAACGAAGTTCCACTGATACACAAAGTTCGCGCGGCGTTCGAGCGCGCTGACGCACTCAGCGAGTTCGATGACGGGAGAGACGGCGCAAACCCCCTTCAGTGACGGCGGCGGTGCGTCTCCGTAGTCGCCGGCGAGCTTCAGCGCGAGATTTCCTCCGAGTGAATATCCGGCGACAACGACGCGATCGATCCCTTCGCGGCCGAGTTCGGCGATCACGTGCGCGGCATCGGCGGTGAGACCGGAATGATAGAGCCCCTTCGACAGCGCTTCTGTGCCGCCGCAGCTACGCTGGTTCAGCAGGACGACATTGAATCCGCGGCCGTACGCCTTCGCCGCGATTCCCCTCATGTAGTGCGCCGCGCTCGATCCCTCGAGTCCGTGCAGCGCGATGAGTGCCGGATGGGCTGCCGGATCGCGTTGCCAGTGGCAATGCGCGAGCACCCGCGTTGCCGGCTCGATCTCGAAGTGCCGGTCGGTCGCTGGCGGCAGCGCCGGGAAGCCTCGCGGCTTTCCCCAGCAGTAGACGGTCATCAGGTGACCGTTCGTCAGGCCGCGCTTCGGCACGTAGTCGTTCATCGCAGCCGATAGACCCGAAGCGGGCCACTCGAAAAGGCCACCGGAAGTTCGAGCGGTTGAACGGTGACGACAAAGTCCATCTGATAACGGGCGCCCAGCGCCCTCGCCCGCTCCGGGGTCAGCGTATCGAAATCGCGCAGCTCGTCAAGGCGGTCGCGGGTGCGGATCGCCACATCCCGTTCGTACATGCCAATGGCTGCGTCTTTGATTCCTTCAACAAAGACGTCGCGTTCACCTGCGACTCTCAAGCTCGTTCCGTATTGCACGGCGTGGCCAGGGTGGGCGAGCCAGGCGGTATCGTGCGGCGTGCTGCGTACCCATGCCATGACCCGTCCCCAGTCGTTGTCGGGCACGCCGACCTCGGCGATTGGCCGATCGGGAAACTTGACGAACTTGATATAGGCGCTGCGGGTCGCTGACGCGAGAGCGATCACCAGGCACGCGATCCGGGCGCGGCGCGCCGACGGTTTGAGATCTTCGGCGATCAGCCATATCAAGTAGGCAATCGCAAGGAAATCCAGCATCCAGAACACACGCGGTACCTGTAGCTGGATCACGAGCGCGAGCCGGGCGGCGTTCAATGGGAGCGCGATCGCGAACACGACGACAAGCGCGAGGCAACCCCAAACCAGCCCGCGTTCACCGGGTGCAAGGATTCCGGCGGCCGATCGCCGCTTGTAGATATAGAAGATCGTCGGCGCGTAGATGAGATTGAGGACCCAGGCAGAAAGCGGCCATTCGAGCGGAAACAAGTAATCCTTGGTCTCCAACGTTGCCAGCCATTCCTCGTCCATCGTTACCAATCGGCCGGCGAGCGGCCCGGCCGTGAGCATCCAAGCGCCCGCGATCGCCACCGCCACTGCGGCAACGATCATCGGCAGCCGCCATCGACGATCGTTCACTGAGGCCGCAATCGCAATCCAAATTGAAAACCATAGCGCTGTCGTTGGATGAAGCAAGCCGCCGGCGATCACCAGCGCGGCACTGATGAGCACGCGTTGATGCAAAAGCGCGACGAGGGCAAGAACACCAAGGCTGAATGCGAGCTGCCGGGGGTGGAAGTAGCCCTCGAGTGTATTCGTTCCTGATTTCGCGATGGCATGTCGCAGTGTCAATGCGGCAGCGAAGGCCAGCGCCGCCCACTCTGTTCGATAGAGTATGCGCGCAAGCAGAAGAGCACCCGCGAGCAGCAACGCGAGCGTCATTGAATACAGCGTTGCGAAGAGAGACGGAAGTCCAAGACCGGTGATTCGCGAAAGCGCGGCGATGGTCTCGTCGATCATCGTCAACCGCGCCTGCGAGGCGATCAATGCACCGTCACGCGGGAAGAGCGATGGGTCGAGACGTTCCAACGCTGCGGGAATGTAGAAGGCAAGATCGGACGCGCCGTATCGGTAGCCGGCGGAGTTGAGGGTGGACAGAACCAGGAAAGGGAAAAGGCAGAAGGCAAAAGGGAAAAGTACCCTTGTCCCTTGTCCCTTTTCCCTTGTTCCTTTCTGATTCACCTATTGTTCGTCGGCGGTTGGACCGTAGACGGAGGGTAACGGTACGTTCTTCAGCCGCAGGTATACGGTCAGCTGACCGCGATGATGAATCATGTGATTCATGACGAACGAACGCAGTGCCGCCGCACGCGGCATCGTGAACACCACCTGGCCGTTGTTCTTGAACGTCCACGGTGCGAGGAACTCCGGGTCGGTCATCGCGACGATGCCGGTTCGGGCGGCCCCGACATTTTTGTCGAACTGCAACAGCAGCCAGCCCGTTGACTCGGGCACCCGTGGGCGGGTGTCTTCGGCATCAGCCAGATCGAACACCGTGTTCTGGACGATGGCGGCGACCCAGTGTGGAATATTCGCGACATGTCCGGCCAGCTGGCCGAGGTTGAACGACTTTTCGTGGGGCTTCCAGGCAAACTCTGCGTCAGGGACGCGTTCGAGCACCCGGCGGGTCGTCCCCATTTCGTGATCGAATTCCGGGAGCAACGCATCTTTCAGGGCCATGCTAAGAGAATATGTCGTCCTTCAGCGCCAGTTCAACCGTCAGAACGCCTGAACTATGTGCCCGTTCTTGCGCATCGCGTCCCGGATCCCGGACACCGGATCCCGACTGCGAAGCCTCAGGACGGACTGAACCCACCCGATGGCAGTGCCGTCTTGCTTCTGGAGCTTGAATGAATGACTGGGCAGGCGGGTTTTCCGGGACGTTTGTGACCCTGGACGAGGATCTCGAACGGGAGTTCGAGGACCGCCTTCGCGAATCGACAACCCTGGCGTTCCGCGTCGCGTACGGCGTGCTGCGACATCGCCAGGACGCCGAAGACGTCGCGCAGGAAGCATTCGCGAAGGCCTATCGCAGCTTCACACAGCTCCGCGATCGCGATCGATTCCGTGCGTGGCTCATGCGGATGACCTGGCGGCTGGCCATCGACAGGTGGCGGTCGGATCGCCGCCGCACGGCGCGCGAACAGGCGGTCAAAAACGGTGAAGAGCCAAGCACCGAGGAAATCGCCGTGTCACGCGAACGTGCTGAGCGGCTCTGGGAAGCGATCGATACGTTGCCGGAGAAGCTGCGCATCGTCGTCGTCCTCGGCGCGATCGAGGGGCACGACATCCGCACGATGGCGCGCCTGCTGAACTTGCCGGAAGGCACGGTGAAGTCGCGGTTATACCTGGCCCGGAAGGGGCTGGCGGAGAGTCTACGATGTCTCGCACCGAGCGATTAACAGAACTGGACGAACGCATCGTGGCGGCGGCGGAAGCGGATCTTCGGCAGTTGCTGTCGATCGAGCCGTCACCGGAACTTACTGCGAAGGTCCGGGCGCGGATTGACGACAAGCGTGAGTCACGTGCATGGAAGTGGTGGGGGTGGATTGGTTTGGCAGTCGCGACCGCGGCAGCGGTCATCCTCGCGGTAGCGCTTCGGCCGGAGCACACCGCGGCGCCAAACGGAGGGGTGGTTGCGAACGCGCGACCGGACGATAACTTGCGGGCGCCGTCTCGGACGGACGACACAACAGATCCGGCACCGAAGACGACACTTCACCCAGTCGCGCGTCATCGAAGCCCAGCACGGGCGGCAGAGCCCGGACCAAATCCGGAAATCATCATCGATCCCGAGATGACCGATGCGATTCGCCGGATGGCGATCGCGCTGAGGAACGCCGAGCCCGATGCGTCGACTGCCGAGCAGTTGCAGATGCAGATGGGCGAACCGGCGCCGTTGACGATTGCGGAACCATTGAACGTTCGCGAACTCGTACTCAAACCTGCCGAGCAGAACGGCGGAAACCAGGAATGATTCGATCCATTTTGAGGAGTGAACCGTGACTAGAGTTTCAAAACAGTTCCTTGCGATTGCTATCGCGCTGGCATCAACCGCGACGCTTGCCGCACAAGACGGTCAACAGCCCGCCGCATCGTCGTCGCGGCCGGCACCAGGGGCACCGACCCCTATGAAAGTGTCCCTCGTTTTCTCGCGGTATCAGGGAGACAAGAAAATCAGCAACGTGCCGCACGTCCTGTGGGTTACGGCTAACGACGGTAACCGCCCCACAAGCCTGCGCCTTGGGACACAAATTCCGGTGACGAGCACGGTGTTCGCCAAAGACGGCGAAAAAACGCAGTCGTACAACTACCGCGATGTCGGTACGAATATCGATGTGACGGCCAACACATCGCCGATTGAAGGCGCGTTCAGGCTGTCGATCACGATCAACGATTCTTCGGTGTACTATCCGGATCAGTCCGATCCGGCAGCCAGATCGATGAGTGCGGCGACAGGCGCGCCAGCCTTTCGCAATTTCAACTCGACCTTCGTTCTCTTGATCAGGGACGGCCAGACTGTTCAATCGACGGCCGTGACCGATCCGGTTAGCGGGCAGGTGATCAAACTCGACGCGACGGTCAACGTGCAGAAGTAAACGCTAGCCACGAAAGAGCAAGAGACAGGAAAAGAGAAAAGAGAACGGAGAAAAGAGATTCTCCGTTCTCTCTTCTCCTTTCTCCTTTCCTGTCTCGTGATCTGATCGCAGCGTGACAGTGAAGCATGTTGATTGGAGACGATCCGTCAACTGCAAATCCTCACTGCAAGAACGTCGAATCCGCTTCAACCACGATCGTCTTCTGACCGATCACCTTGTCGCCGATCATCAGCTTCACGAGATAGGTTCCAGCGGCAACCGGTGGACCGGGGAAACCTCCGCGCCCACGTCCTCCGCCACCACCCCCTGCAGGTGCTGCGGCTGGTGTGGGAGCCGCGCCTCTTCCGGGTGCGTCTTCGTCCGGCGTTGCCGGCGCAGCGGGTTGCTGCGCGGAGGGTTGTTGCGTGCCGGGTTGCGGCGTCGTCGGCGCTCCCGCTTCAGCCGGGGCGGTTGCCTGTGCGGTCCCGCCTGCCTGACCGCGTCCACGGCCGCCGGCTGCAGCGGCCCGCATATCCCACTGGACGCGATTCAGGCCGGCATTCTTCGTCCCGATGAGATTGCGAATCTCCCGCCCCGTGACATCGCTTACGGTCACGCGCACATCGGATGTCGGTGCGCTCTTGAGCCAGTAACTAATGGCAGAACCCTGCGCCGGATTTTGTGCGCGAAAGGATTTTGCCCCTTCCACCGTAATCGCCTTTTGAATATCGCTCACCCATGAAACCGCCGGACGGATGTCAAACAGAACCGCGTCGGACGAAGTCGTCGAATCTGACAACTGCTGCAGGGCAGAGATGTCATCCATGACGTAGATGCTGCGCCCATGCGTGCCGACAATGAGATCGTTCTCGCGCGGGTGCACCAGGATGTCGTCGATCCGCACCGTCGGCAGGCCATTCATGAACCGCTTCCAGTCACGGCCGCCGTTCAGCGATACGTAAAACGCGTACTCGGTTCCGAGATACAACAGGTTCTTGTTCTTCGGATCTTCGCGAATGACGTTGACGTTGCCTTCAGGCAGATTCGATGACATGGATGTCCACGTTTCGCCGAAGTCTGTCGTCTTGAAGACGTACGGCTTGTGATCGTCGGTCCGATGTCCGTCGAACGCCACGTAACACGTGCCGGCATCGTAGTGCGACGGCTCGACGCGCGAGACATGCGTTTCTTTCGGCAAGCCGGAGACTTTGTCGACGACGTTCTTCCAGGTGTTGCCGCTGTCGCGGCTGACCTGAAGGTTGCCGTCGTTGGTGCCGACCCAGATGATCCCCGGCACCAGCGGTGATTCGCCAATGGTCACGATGTTGCTGTAGGACGCCGCGCCGTCATGCTTTGACGCCATCGGCGCCGATCCTTCGATACCGAGAATCGGACGGTCGTTGCGTCCGATGTTCTTCGTCAGATCGGGCGATGCGACCCACGTGTCGCCGCGATCGTACGACCGGAACAATCGATCGCCGCCGAGATACACCGTTCGTGGATTGTGCGGCGAGAGAATAAACGGCGTGTTCCAGTAGAAGCGGTAGAACGTGCCGGACGGCGGTGTCGGAACGACGTTGGGGTTCTGATTGGCGCCGAATCCGAATTGCGGTGCAGCTTGAGCAGCGGGATCGGGAGTTTCACCAGCCGGCGGGGCACCGCCACCTCGTCCCGTCTGTCCCGGACCACGCGGCCGGATGCTGTTGCTGCGTCCGGTACGCAAATCGAGGCGATTCGTATTTCCGTCCTGCGACTCCGAGTACACGACCGTCCAGTCGGACGCGTCGTTTTGTGTGTAGAACCCGTCGCCGCCGCCGACGCGATACCAGTCTGAGTTCAAAATCCCGTTGGCGCTGCGCGTCGCGCTGGGACCGCACCAGCTGCCGTTGTCCTGCAATCCGCCGCAGACGTAATACGGCTTCCGCATATCGGCACTAATTGCGTAGAACTGGGCGACTGGCACGTTGTTCACGTACTCCCACGTGTCGCCGCGATCGTAGGTGACGTCGAAGCCACCATCATTGCCGAGCAGGATGTGTTTGCCGTCGCGCGGATCGATCCAGATCGCGTGGTGATCGCTGTGCGGGATTCCCTGGACGGTGTTCCACGTTTTTCCGCCGTCAGTGCTCTTGAAGAACGGTGCGCCGCCCTGATACGCGATCTCCGGGTTGGTTGGATCGACGCGGATCTGACTGTAGTACATCCATCGATCCCCCTGATTCGAGAGGAAGCGCCAGCTCTTGCCGCCGTCATCGGTTCGCCACACGCCGCTCTTGCTTGGATCCGGCGGAGGTGCCTGACCCCGTCCGCCACCGAACCCTCCGCCACCGCCACCACCGCCGCGCTGTCCCGGAGGCACGAGCGTGCCATCTTCATTGACGCCCGCTCCGGTCCCGCCGCTCGGTCCAACTTCAATCGACGCGTAAATCGTCGATGGTTTCGAACGCGCGATGTCGAGGCCGATGCGGCCAATGATCGGATTGTTCGGCAGTCCATTGGTCAGCTTCGCCCAGGTCTTGCCGCCATCAGCCGTCTTCCAAATCCCGCTGCCCGGTCCTCCGCCGTTGAACCCCCACGGCGCGCGGCGCCGCTGGTACGACGCGGCGATGAGCACGTTCGGATTGCGCGGGTCCATCACCACGTCGGTGAATCCCGTGTTCTCGTCGATGAATTTCGTATTCGTCCAGGTTTTTCCACCGTCCGTCGTTTTGAAGAGTCCGCGTTCCTTGTTTGGACCGAAAAGATGTCCGACGGCGGCGACGTAGGCGATGTTGGGATCCTTGGGGTGGACGACGATCCGTCCGATCGACTGCGTATCCTTCAGGCCAGCTTCCTGAAACGTCTTCCCGGCATCGACCGATTTGTAAACACCGGCGCCAAACGACGAACTCTGCCGATTGTTCGGCTCACCGGTGCCAACGTAAATGATGTCCGGGTTTGATGGCGCGATCGCGATGTCCCCGATTGACGAGACGGGATACGTATCGAAGATCGGCATCCACGTCGTCCCGTTGTTCGTGCTCTTCCAGATTCCACCGGTAGCAAAGCCAAGATAGATCGTGCTCGGATCGCTTTCGACCACGGCAATGTCGTCGACGCGGCCGCCCATGTTCGCGGGGCCGATCGGTCGCCAGACGAACGGCTTCAGGATCGGATCGTCCGACTGATTGATTGGCGGCGGAAGTGGCGGCGCCTGAGGCGGCCCCTGGGCGACCAGCGCACGCCCGGCGACGAGACACAAGCCGATGCCGAGCCATGCGAGGACACGCACGCGCAGAATCTGTGGCTTCACACTTCACTCCTTACGCAATCACGTTTGGGTGAATTATTTACCGAAGTCGACTTTCGGAGCTTGTTTCGCCTCTGGAGGGACTTCCCAGTATGGATGTTCCTTGAAGCCGAACATCTTTGCCGTGACGTTCGACGGGAACCTTCGCCGCTGCGTGTTGTAGGCCTGCACTGCTTCGTTATACCGCATGCGCGCCACCGTCAGCCGGTTCTCGGTGCCAGCCAACTCGTCCATCAGGCGGGTGAACTGTGCGTCCGCTTTCAGCTGCGGATAATTCTCCACCACGGCGAGCAGCCGGCCAAGCGCAGATGTCTGCTGATTAGCCGCCTGAATCGTTTCCTCCGGACTCTTTGCCGCAAGCAGCCGCGAGCGCGCATCCGCGATGGCTTGGAACACGCTCGACTCGTGTGCGGCGTAGCCTTTGACGGTATTGACCAGGTTCGGAATGAGGTCGGTTCTACGCTGCAACTGGTTCTGCACTTCCGCCCACTGCGCGTTGATCGCTTCTTCCTGGGTGGAGAACTTGTTATAGGAGCAGCCGGAAACCGAAACCGTCACCGCAATAATCGCAATAGTCGTCGTCAACCGATTTAGTTTGTGCATTTGGTTCTCATTTCTCACTTGCGCGTGGGGCCCCACCCCCACGCGCTCGCGCTCGGCGACTTCGCGCCTCGCGCTGGCCGCAGGCGCTTTTACCAACCGCCCGATGCCCCACCGCCACCGCTGCGGCCGCCGCCAAATCCGCCGAAGCCTCCACCGCCTCCGCCGCCGCCGGATCCACCTCCGCCGAAGCCGCCAAAACCGCCACCGAAGCCGCCGCCGCCGAACGGTCCGATTCCACTGTTCCAGCCGCTCCACGGTCCGCCGCCCCACATCCGGCGCCGCCGTCGTCGGCGGTTGCTCGCGACGACGATGATGATCCAGAGAATGATGATCCACCACGGAAAGCCCGAGCCGGTGGTTCGCCGAGGAGCTGGAGGTGGCGGGACGTCTTGTAGGGTGACGCCACGCCCTTGCGCGATACGATTGACGATCACGGTCGTGCCGGCTAGCAGTCCGGCGCCGTAGTTGCCGTTACGGAATTCCGGCGTGATGACGTCGCGAATCGTTTCCCCCGCGAACCCATCGGTGACGAACTGCTCGAGATCGTATCCGACTTCGATTCGGATCTTGCGATCGTCGACGGCGACAACGATGAGCAGTCCGTTGTCTTTCCCTTTGTCACCGACTCCGCGGCCTCCGTTCTCGAACATCCTCACCGCGTACTCATCGATGTCGGCGGACGGTTTGTACGAGGGAACGGTTGCGACGACAACCACGTCGCCGGTCGCGGCCTTGAGCGCGCGAATTTGTCGGTCGATCTCCCGCTCCGAGCTGTCGTCGATGGCGTTGGCAAAGTCGTTGACCGGTGCCGTCAGCTGCGGAATGGCTTGCGCGTGCGTCGGTGTTGTGGCCCCGACGAAGACAAACCACACCAGCACCAGGTGAACGACGATAGTCCGGGCGCAGCGCATTAGGCGTGCGCCCGCCACATATCGACGTATTCCCAGACTCGCTCGGATGCGGCGATGTAGCGCGAGAGAAGCGCCGTTGGCTCGGCGATGGCGCTGCGCGTGCCCGCAGTGTTCATGACCTCGCGTACGAGATCGGCGGGGATTCGAATCTGACGTTCGGCGGTTCCTGGCAGATCGGACGGGTCATCGTCTGTGAGCAGCGCAATGTTGCGAAGGAGTGCGACAAACGCAGGCGCCGACCGAGCAATCAGCATGACCACCGCGTCCGGCCGGCCGCCAGTTTCGAGAAACCCCTCACGCAGGTGAATCAGGTGACTCTTGGCGCTCAGTTCACACGCCCGCCGGCGATCCGCAGGGGCAACACGGGCGGTGGCAAATGGATTCGGTCCTGAGATGATCACGTGATGCGCGATGATGTCCCCGTACTCGAGAGGAAAGACATCGAGCGTGCGCAGGAATTCCTCCAATTCCAGAATCAGCGGGACGGCGAGCGATCGACGTCGCCAAACTGGCACGTAGGGAAGGCATTTGAGGAGATCCTCGAACGCAAGTCGATCGACGAGCGCTAACGTGTGAAGAAGCCTGGGGGCCGCCGGTGTATCAAGCCCGTAAGCGACGACCGATCGCAGTCGGACGCCGAATACGCGGCCGAGGTCGGATGCGAGACTGTTCAGCACAGATCGTTCGTCTGCGGATAACGGCACAGAATCCATGCACGTGATTATCTACGATGGCGGGATCCGTTGTCCGGTCCGGCGGGATCCGTTGTCCGGGATCCGGAATCCGAAGCGAGTCGCCGATCGTGCCCGAAAGTTTGCTTCGAGATGGAGAGCGTTCGACATTGCAGGGCCGGGTCTTAAGACCCAGCCTGCGCGTACGGGAAACCGACACTGTCATAATCCGGAGATTCATGGAACTACGTCCACTCAACATCGGGTGCTTCGGCGGCGGCACGGGGTTGCCCAGTCTGCTCGGTGGACTGAAGAACAATCCCTGGCTCAACGTCAACGCGGTCGTCACGATGTTCGACAGCGGTGGCAGTTCCGGGCAGCTGCGCGACGAACTCGGAGTGTTGCCGCCCGGCGACGTGCTGAAGTGCGCACTTGCGCTCGCGCGTAATGAGCGCGAGGCACGCCGTGTCCTGCTGTCGCGCCTGCCAATGCTCGAGCACTCGCGACTGCGTGGACATACCGGTGGCAACCTGCTTCTCTCGATGATGGAGCAGTACGCGGGCGATTTCCTTGCAGCAGTCGACGGATTGCGGGCATTACTGGGATGCACGGGACGCGTGTGGCCCGTCAGTATCGAGAAGGCGAGCATCTGCGCCGAATACGGCGACGGCACGAAGTCGCGCGAAGAAGTCGCCGTGGATGCAGGGCAAACGGCGGGAAGCGCAATCGTCCGACTGTGGCTCGAGCCCGAAGTCCGGCTGCACCCGGTCGTCGCCGAGGAGATACCACGATTCAACGCGGCGATCATCGGCCCCGGCAGTTTTTATACGAGCCTGCGTCCGATCTTTCTGGTGAAGGGGGCGGCCGAAGCGATTCAGCAGGTCAACGGTCCGGTGATACTCGTCACGAACCTGCTCACCGAAGGGCGCGGGATGTCGAACTTCACCGCCGGCAACGCGGTGCGTGAGATGAGCGCGGCGATTGGACGGCCGATCGACGTGGTGCTCGTCAACACGGCACGGCCGTCGGAAGAAACGCTGGCCCGCTATCTCGCCGAGCACAAGCAGCCGCTCGAGGCTGGCGACATCCCCTCGTCGTGTGAAATCGTGCGAGGGGATTTCTGGTGTGGCGAGATCGCTCGTCACGATAGGCGTCGGCTCGCGCAGGCCGTGTGGGCGGTGCTGGCGCGCAGATTGTTGTGACTCAATCCGGTCGGCTCGTGTGGGCCTTCGCATTCGACAAATGCGCGCACTGCAGTCCACAATCAGCAACTGCGCTCGTGCCTCTCCTCACTCTCGACTCGGTCTCCCTCGCGTTCGGCCATCTTCCGCTCTTTACCTCGGCCGACTTTCGGATTGAATCCGGCGAGCGCATCGCGCTCATCGGACGCAATGGGGCGGGGAAGTCGAGCCTCTTGCGAGTGATTTCCGGGGAAACCCCGCCGGATTCGGGGACGGTCTCCCGTGCGCCCGAGCTTCGCGTCGCCCGCCTCGAGCAGGACGTGCTGGCCTACGCCGGGGGTCTGGCAGATTCTGGAAGTCCAACGGTGTTCGATGAGGTGGCCAGCGGTCTTGGAGCGTTAACCAGGCTCGTGACGGCCTACCACCACGCCGCCACGCGCGTGGCTGAACGAGGCGACGATGCCTCCATCGCCCGCCTCGGCGATCTCCAGCATCAGCTCGAGGAACGCGACGGTTGGCGACTCGAACAGAAAGTCGAACTCGTCGTTTCGCGGCTGTCGTTGCCCGCCGAAAAGCCGATGCGTGAGTTATCAGGCGGGTGGCGGCGTCGCGCGCTCCTTGGCAAGGCGCTCGTCTCCGAACCGGATCTCTTGTTGCTCGACGAGCCAACCAATCATCTCGACATCGACGCGATTCGCTGGCTGGAAGACTATCTCGCGGGATTTTCTGGTGCGCTCCTTTTTGTCACTCACGATCGCGCATTCCTCTCGCACCTCGCGACACGGATTGTCGAGCTCGATCGCGGACGACTCGTGTCGTGGCCAGGGAGTTATCCTCGCTATCTCGAGAAAAAGGCCGAGGCCGTGAACGCCGAGGCGCTCGCCCTCGAGCGGCTCGACAAGAAGCTCGAGAAGGAGGAAGCCTGGCTTCGTCAGGGTGTCAAGGCACGGCGCACCCGCAACGAAGGACGCGTGCGCGATCTCATGAAGCTGCGTGCCGAGCGTGCCGCCCATCGCGGCGAAAGTGGATCGGTCCGCATGTCGGTCGACGGCGATGCGTCCGGCCAGCTGGTCTTCGAAGCGAGGCATGTCAACAAGACGTTTGGTGATACACCAGTCATCCGCGACTACTCGCAGCGGATCCTTCGTGGCGATCGCATCGGTCTGATCGGTCCCAACGGGTCAGGCAAGACCACGCTGCTGCGATTGCTGGTTGGCGACCTCGAGCCGGACGCGGGAACCATCCGACACGGTAGTCGGCTGCAGATCGCGTACTACGATCAACAGCGCAGCGAGCTCGATCCGGATCGTTCTGTCGCCGACACGGTCAATGATGGAAACGATACGGTTGTGATCAACGGGGAGTCGCGGCACGTAATCGGCTATCTTGCCGACTTTCTCTTTCCACGCGAGCGGGCCGTCTCCCCGGTGAGGCTGTTGTCTGGCGGCGAGCGGAACCGCCTGCTGCTCGCGCGTCTCTTCGCGCGCCCGACGAACGTGTTGGTGATGGATGAACCGACCAACGATCTCGACATCGAAACGCTCGAATTGCTCGAGGAGCGCCTGGCCACCTTCGACGGGACCATTCTGCTCGTCAGCCACGACCGCGTGTTCCTCGATCACATCGTGACCAGCACCGTGGCATTCGAGGGGGAGGGACGGGTAACCGAGTATGTCGGAGGGTACGAAGATTATCTGAGACAGTCGGGTTCCGGGATCCGTGATCCGGGATCCACGACGCCGCGCATGAACATTCTGAATCGCAAGTCTTCAGTGCGGCCTGAGGACGACTCGATTCCCGCCGGATCGCGGATCTCGAACCCCGGATCCCGACAGCGAAAAAAACTCAGCTTCAACGAAACTCGCGAGCTCGAGTCGCTGCCAATGCGCATCGAAGCGCTGGAAGCGGAGCAGTCACGGCTGCAGGCCGAAGCTGCGTCGGAGGATTTTTACAAGCAGCCTGCCGAGCACATTCGTGGCGTACTTGCGAGGATCGACGCGATTGCCCCCGAACTGGATGCAGTGCTGGTGCGGTGGATGGAGCTGGAGGAGAGGCAGTGAGAGCCGCTTCGCGACACTACACCGGACTGGCGCACAGAACGACCCGCGAAGGACCCAGTTCCGCGAGGAGCCGAACCTTGTAGCCTTGGGTCTCGAACCACGCGTTTACCTGGAACACGGCGCTCGCAGAGTGGGTCTCGACGATCATCGTTGCGCGACTATTCTTCATCGTCTCCGCGGCCCCGCGCAGGACGAGTAGCTCAGCGCCCTCGACATCAATCTTGACGACATTCGGCCGCGGCTCCCGGCCAAGCGCATCCGCGGTTCGCACTGCCACGACGATGCGGTCCCAGCGAGCAGACGTGGCTGGATCGACCGATGAGGCGGTGCCATCGAGAAAACTCATGCTGCTCGCTCCCGAATCGATATCGTGACTGAGTGCGAACACACAATCGCCCTCTCGATCGGACAATGCGCAGCGATGAATCTCGATGCGCGCCGCGAGATCAGGATTCCTTTCGAGGTTTCGCTGCAACCGTTCACAATTTGATGGATTCGGCTCGAAGCCCACAACCCGCCCGGCCGGCCCGACGAGGGTGGCGAAGCCCAGCGTGTGAAATCCTATGTGCGCTCCGACGTCCCAGATGATCCCGCCGTGAGCGGGCAACGCCTGCCCGATCGCGTCATAGATTTCCGCATCGAACCGGCCTGCAAGCATGTCTTCCCATGCCCCGCTGCCGCGGCGATCGATGAGGATTTCTCGTCCTGCGAGTGGTCCGGCAACCACGCGCTCCCAGCAAGGTTGGCTGGCGTTAAGAGATGAAAAGCCGAAGCGCCGTCCGATCCATTTTCCGGCTGTGCGGGGGGACGCGTTCAGCAGCCGGTTGAACAGAGAAGGGTTCACAGCCCCAATGCGCGGAATTCTATGGTTCAAACGATTTGGTAAAGAGATCCTCAATCGCGCGCTTCCCGTTGTCGCGGATCTGACGCGTGCCCGTTCCGGTGAAGTGTGGATGAGTGATCGTGGGCGCCGTTCCTCCGAGCGCTGACCAGTCGCTGCCGGTCCAGCGAAACCAGCCGTCCCTGTCCTGGTCAAACACGAAGAGCGGCTTGTTGCAAAGCTTCGCGAACTCTGCGCCCCAACCGGTTCCCCCGCGAACGGTCCTGTCGTCCTGGATTCTGCCGATGATGTAGATCTCCTGACCGTGATTCACCTGGTACCACAGCGTCTGAAGGATCTTCCGGATCGTTGGACCGTCCACGTAACGGCGGTTCATGAGGCGGGACACGTATTCAAGGCTCACGTCCCCCGCCTGCAGCTCTTCATGATTGAGCACGCGGATGCCGCGCCGGCGGGCTTCGGTGTGGCCATCGAACGTAAAGTTCACTTCTTCGATGCCGTGACGTTCGGCACACGCGCCGAACTCTGCCTCGGCGCCAGGAGCGGCGCCGCTGAAAAGAATGAAATCAGTCTTGTTCATGGTTTGGTTCTACGAGCTCTCGTCTTTGGTTGGGTCTTTTTGCGAGCTTTCTCTTCAGGTTCGCTCTCTCCCGCCTTTAGCCGCGCCGCCCGCTCGATGATCTTGGCCAGCATCTCTCCCGCTTCGCCGCCTTTCGCCGGACGGTGCGATTTCCAGACGTCGGGCTGATCTGCCGCGAGAATGTCTTCGAAGTCGCCGTCACTTTTCACGCTCTTTGGCGCGAACTCGACGATGTCGACATCACCAGCCCAGTCATCACGATGCTTGATGAGGAGCCAGCTGCGGCCGTCGCCGCTCCCCCAGCGGCCACCGGTGCGCACCAGCACCCACGACCCCTTCAACTTATAGCCGTCCAGTGTAAATTTCAGGTCACCCTTCTTGAGCGCCGCATCCACGTCTGCTGATTCCGGCTTCCACGTTCCCTGATCCCACAACATGACGATGCCGGCGCCGTAGCCCTCAGGGATGACGCCTTCGAACGTTCCGTACTCAATCGGGTGATCCTCGACGTGCATCGCGAGCCGTTTCGTTTTCGGATCCAGTGAGGGGCCTTTCGGTACAGCCCACGACAAGAGGACGCCCTTCCATTCGAGCCGGAAATCGTAGTGCAAGTGACTCGCGAGATGTTTCTGCACGCAGAAAAAGAGTCCCTGGTCTGGTTTGGCCTTCTTCGCGCGTTCTTCGGCGACCTTGACGTCCCCCGACGGCTCGGGCGTCGATTTGAAGTTGCGTTTCTGTTTGTATTTTTCGAGGACCATGCTTAACTCTGGCGGGTGGCGGGTGGCGGGTGGCGGTTGGCGGCTGGCTACTCCGCAATCAC
>Ga0075428_100002251_pt1 | contig 20895 bp, 25 predicted proteins | sample RhiMetdeltSRZDD2_FD_75291 | JGI IMG/M metagenome (GOLD analysis project Ga0075428, IMG submission 75291) | Populus rhizosphere microbial communities from Tennessee, USA - Rhizosphere MetaG P. deltoides SRZDD2 | ecosystem: Host-associated > Plants > Roots > Rhizosphere > Soil | place: USA... | reverse complement strand
GGCGAATTTCGGTGGCTGACGGTTGGCCCGCGCGGCCAGGACGACGTTTCGATCGTGCTGATGGCGGTGCCCGGCGAGCCGGTGATGGATGAAGCGACACGCAAGGAGGTGCTCAACCTCACCGCGAAGGGCTTCGCCGGCACCGTCTTCCTCACCACCGAGGACTGCCAGGCCAGCTATGAGGAAATGAAGGCCCGCGGCGTCGAATTCACCGAGGAGCCACACCAGATGCCGTACGGCATCGACTGCGGATTCCGCGATCCGTCGGGCAACAGTGTGCGACTGACCCAATTGACGGAGATCCCGGCCAATACTGGATAGGTGCGAACTTCCACCGCAGCGGTCGGGTCGGCGGCCTTCTTTCTGGTGGCCCCCGGAACTTTCGTTGGGCTGGGCCCCTGGTTGATCACCCACTGGGAGATCCCGGGGTCCAGCCCACCTTTGCGTGTGGTCCTCGGCGTCGTGTTGATCGTCTTGGGCCTTATCCCGCCAGTCCACGCGTTCGTCCAGTTCGCCAAGGCCGGCGGCACGCCGATGCCAGTGGCGCCCACGGAGCGTCTCGTCGTCACCGGGTTCAACCGATTCGTGCGCAACCCGATGTACGTGGGCCTGCTGACGGCGATCCTCGGTCAGGCGCTGCTGTTCGACAGCCCCTGGCTGGTGCTCTACGCAGTGATCGGCTGGATCGCGACGGCCTCGTTCGTGCACTGGTATGAAGAGCCGACGTTGGTTCGCACATACGGCGAGCAGTACGAGGAGTACCGCCGCAACGTGCCTGCGTGGACTCCACGGTTGACACCGTGGAAGGCGCAGGGATAGCGGTCACATTCGTGGCGGCCGGTTCGTCACATCTGTATGTACCGTTCCGCCGCGTATTGGACCTCAACCCTCATCGTTGCCGCCGAATGCATCGGCGGCGGAGTAATGGGCGCCCTGCAGCTGCGACCGTTTCGCGACACGGCAACGCAGCTGGGTTATCCCGTGTACTTCATGTCGATTCTCGGTGTCTGGTACATATCTGCCGGCTTGATCGTGTTGGCGCCAGGGCTACCCCGGCTCAAGGAGTGGGCGTACGCGGGCCTCGTCATCAATTACACCGGCGCCGCGGCATCGCACATCGCGGTCGGCGACGACGCTGAAACGCTTCTGGGGCCGACGGTCTTTCTCGTCCTCACCGCCGCATCGTGGTGGCTGCGGCCACCTGCGCGTCGTCAGATCCCCCCTGCCACCGGCACATCCAGGCCCGGCCGCTTCGCCGCCTATTGGGTCACGACGGCATTGGTTGCCGCGGAACTCGCCGTCGGTGGGATCTGGGACCTGCTGCGGATCGACTACGTCCGCGGCGTCATCGAGCATCTTGGCTATCCGCCATATCTGTTGACGATCATGGGCGTGTGGAAGCTCGCAGGCGCAGTCGTGCTGCTGATTCCCCGGTTCCCGCGCCTCAAGCAATGGGCGTACGCCGGAGCGACCATCAATTATGCTTCCGCCGTCGCATCCCACTTGATTGTCGACGGCACACCCGCACCGCTGATTGCACCACTGGCGCTGCTCGCGTTGACCGTTGCCTCATGGGCGCTATGTCCACCCAGGGCTGCCGCACTGTCGAAACCGACTGCGGCAGAGTCGAATACAACTAGCTGCAGTCAGAACGGCGGTGGTTCGTAGTTGGCGGCGAGCCAGGCTTGGCGTTGGCGTTCTTCTTCGGCGATGAGTTCGGTGCGTTCGCGCCGTTCGGCATTTATGCGGTCGCGGCGATCCTGCTCGCGAGTTTGCTTGCGGCGCGGCATCATCACCGACCGATCGGTATCTGGCGGCATCAAATGCGGCGGGATGTCCACCTCACCCGTGGATTGTCCAAGTGCGGGAAACATGTGGGCGCCGTGTGCCTCGGTGGTGTAGGCGTGCCCGGTGGGTGCGGTCAAGATAATAGTGCCGTCGGGCAGCTGCTGATCCGTCCAACCACCCGGCCCGCCGAAGAAGGTCTTGATCAGGTGATGACACCGATTGGGTGAAGAACACTCTGGTGTGAGCCGGGCGACGGCTATTTGTGCTTGCTGCGTATCAACGATCTAGTGGGACGCGCGGCTCTCGGCCAGCCGCCCGCAGTGTGCCGTCGTCGCCTCAAAAGTCTTCCGCAGTCTTCCGCCGACTAAACGCGCGGCTATCGAAGCCAGCGGCCCGGTAAAGACGGTGCGCTCTGTGATCAAAGTGCCCGAGTCAGTGGGCTCGATGAGATGATCGATGGTCTGCGTCAATCCCGGCGCTTTCGCCACTCCCGTCCACAACATCGGCGGTTCGATTCGGGTGACGGTCGATGTCAGCGGCGGGTAGCCCTTGACCCGAGTGGTGATCTTCGCCCCTACCGCGAACGGGCCGTCGATCTTGGCCATCGCAATGACATCTCCTGGCCACTCGGACGGGTTCGTCCATACCGCCCATACATCCTCGGCGCTCGCCGAGGAGTGGGACGACCCGCCGAACGGGCCCTTCGCTTCACCCATGTCGGTCATCTTCCCTCTCTCAAGCGCTGCCGCTCTGTAGAACGGAGGAACCTGAGCTGACAGCGGCAATACGGCTTGTTGTTCGACGGATGCGTCGGCCGCCGTGGACTCATCCCTGGTCGCCTCACTCATCACATCGATGAGCTCAGCATCCGCCACAACTTCGAACATGTGTTCGAGTATGCCATGGCCCTACGACAAATCTCACACGCCGATCCCCCGCCTCGTCTACAAGGTATGAACACCCGACATGCGGTAATCGAAAGCCCGCTCGGCGAGCTCACCCTGGTCGCCGAGGACGACGCGCTGACCGGCCTCTATTTCCGGCACCACTGGTATCGACCGGCCGCCGAATCGCTCGGCGAGCGGGTCGAAGCCAAATCCGACGGGCTACTCGCGGAGGCACAGACCCAGCTGACGGACTACCTTGCCGGCCGCCGGCACGGCTTCAACCTGCCAACCAAGCTGAACGGCGACGAAGCCCAGCGGCGTGTCTGGCACCTACTGAGCACCATCCCGTACGGCGAGACGATCACGTACGGGGAATTGGCTGACGCAGTGGCGGACGGCACCACCGCCCGGGAGGTCGGGCAGGCAGTCGGCCGTAACCCACTGAGCATCATCGTCCCGTGCCATCGGGTGGTCGGAAAGAACGGCCAGCTGACCGGATACGCGGGCGGGCTCAACCGCAAGCAACTACTGCTGGAATTGGAAGAGCCAAGCGAAGTGAAGGCGGCGAGGTTGTTCTGATGGCTCAGACGAAATGGCAGAAACGTGTCGACTCTGGTGACTGGGACGCAATCACCGCCGAAGTCAACGACTTTGGCGGTGCACTGCTTCCCCGGCTGCTCACCAAGGCCGAGGCGGAGAGGATCCGCGGGCTCTACCCGGACGACCACCTGTTCCGCGCGACGATCGACATGCGCAGATACCGATTCGGCGACGGCGAGTACCGGTACTTCCAGCAGCCTTATCCCGAGCCCATCGAACAGCTCAAGCAGGCGATATACCCGCGACTGTTACCGATCGCGCGGGACTGGTGGACCAAGCTGGGCCGCAAGGCGCCCTGGCCCGACAGCCTCGACGATTGGCTGGACATGTGCCACGATGCGGGCCAGAAGAAGTCGACCGCGATCCTGCTGAAATACGGCGAGGGCGACTGGAACGCGCTGCATCGGGATCTATACGGCGACTTGGTGTTTCCGCTGCAAGTCGTGATCAACCTCAGCGAACCCGGGGTTGACCACACCGGTGGCGAGTTCCTGCTCGTCGAGCAGCGTCCGCGCGCACAATCGCGCGGCACCGCAACGCTGCTTCCGTTCGGTCACGGCTTCGTCTTCACGACGCGGGAACGGCCTGTGGAATCGACCAGAGGCTGGTCGGCATCGCCGGTCCGGCACGGCGTCTCGGCCGTGCGCTCCGGTGAGCGCTTTACACTCGGGCTGGTCTTTCACGACGCCGCCTGAAATATGAAGCACTACACACTAATCGGCTCCAACGGCATACCGATCGACTCGGCCACACCGGGCACGCTCGGAGGACACAAAGCGACGCGGATCTACGGCCGGCTGGACTGTCCGTCGGCGCTCCGGGCGCTCGCCAAAGGCGGCTACGTCACCCATCGCGAGTTCTTCGCCGACGAGGCCACCGCCATCGCCGCGGGCTACCGACCGTGTGCCAGATGCCTGCCCGAGCGGTACCGAGCGTGGAAGGCCCGCACCTAGCGCCGACGCAGAACGATCACGTTGTCGAACCAGGTCGCGGTCTGCCCGTCCGGTGTGGTCACCTCTCGCTCGACGGCTTCCACACGGACCCGCTCCCACTCGCCATCGTCGAGTTCGAGTGAGCCGATAACTTCCTCCGCGCTTGGGAACTCGTGGTGATGATCGAGCTTCGACGCCCACGGCGGCGGCCCAGCGTGGTCAACGATCAGCAACGACCCACCGGGGCGAACGGCGCCTGCCGCGCGCTTGAGCACCCGCGGTCGATCGAACGGAATCATGGAATGCAGAAACTGCGCCGAAATCAGATCAAAGGTGCCGGACGGGAATCCATCCGATAGGTCCTGCTGGACGAACTCGATCCGGTCACTCAGCCCTCGAGCGTCGGCTTCGGTAGCGGCGCGCTGCAACGCCGTGTCCGAAATGTCGACGGCGACAACGGTCCAGCCACGCTCGGCAAGCCACCACGCGTCGGCGCCTTCACCGCAGCCCAGATCCAGTGCAGTGCCGGGTCGAAGCTCCGCGGCCACCTCTGGCAGGCGGACGTTAACGCGACCGCTCCAACGACGGTCTCGCTCGCCGTAGTGCTGCTCCCAGTGCTCCTTGGCATCAGTCGTGTTCATGTCTCGAGCTTGCACGCGCCCAGCTCCGCCTGCCAAGCTGATTTGCCATGGAGGCAAAGTCCGAGGATGGCGTCGACCTTCGGGTCCGTCGCCGGCTTAGGGAACTGCGTATGCAGCGCGGATTGACGCTGGAGGATGTCGCGAGCCGGTCGAGCATCGACGTGTCCACCTTGAGCAGGCTGGAATCCGGCAAGCGCCGGCTCGCACTCGACCACCTCCCCCGACTAGCCGCAGCGCTGTCGGTAAGCACCGACGAACTCCTGCGGGCGCCCGAGGCGCAGGACCCGCGCGTCAAGGGCGGATCGCACACGCACAACGACGTGACCTACTGGCCACTGACCCGCCACGGCCCGGCGGGCGGATTGCATGCGTACAAGATCCGAGTCAGCGCCCGTCGGCGTAACCCGCCTGCCGAACTGCCGGTGCATGAAGGCCAGGACTGGATGTACGTACTCTCCGGCCGGATGAGGCTCATCCTCGGGGAGAAGGACTTCGTCATCAAGCCCGGTGAGGCCGTGGAGTTTTCGACGTGGACCCCGCACTGGTTCGGGGCGGTCGACGGGCCCGTCGAGGCGATCACACTGTTCGGGGTGCACGGCGAACGGCTCCACCTGCACAACTGATTACAGGTAGGCCGTTTGATTCACCAGTCGCACCGACGCCACGCCGTCCGGATAGAACTCCGCGATGGAAAGCGATGCAAGGTCGAGGTGCAATCGGTAAAGGATGCCCGGGCCGGCGTCCAACGCCATCCGGAGCAGCGTCTTGATCGGGGTCACGTGCGACACCACCAACACGTTCTGGCCCGTGTGTTCGTTGATGATTCGGGCCTGGGCCCGACGAACGCGTTCGGCCACGCTGTCGAAACTCTCCCCGTCGGGCGGCGTCACGCTGGTGTCGCGCAGCCATCGCCGATGCTGATCTGGGTCGCGCTCGGCAGCCTCACCGAAGGTCAGCCCTTCCCACGCCCCGAAGTCCGTTTCGATCAGGTCGTGGTCGACGGTGACGTCGAGGCCGAGGGCCTTCGCCGCCGCCGCCGCGGTGTCGTAAGCGCGCTGCAGCGGTGAGGTGATGACGGCCTCGATGCCGCCCTTCTGCGCGAGGAATTGTGCCGCGGCCTCGGCTTGCCGCCGTCCGACGTCCGTCAGCGCGGGATTGCCACGGCCGGAATACCGCCGCTGCGTGGACAACTCAGTTTGCCCGTGGCGAAGCAACAAGAACCGGGTGGGCGCGCCGCGGGCACCGGTCCATCCGGGGGCTGACGACGGCGTCGACGATTCCTTGGGTGCCTCTGCGGCAGTGTCCATTTCGGCGGCGGCATCCATCGCCTCGTTGGCCAGCCGGTCGGCGTGGCTGTTCTTGGCACGCGGGATCCACGTGTAGCTGATGTGCTCGAACCGCCCGGATAACGCCGTGGCCTGTTGATGCAGCGCGGCGATATCGGGATGCTTGACCTTCCAGCGGCCCGACATCTGTTCCACCACAAGCTTGGAGTCCATCATCACGTCGACGTCGGTGGCGCCGAGCTTGACGGCCTCCTCCAGTCCCGCAAGCAGCCCGCGGTATTCGGCTGCGTTGTTGGTGGCCCGTCCGATCGCCTGCTTGCTTTCCGCCAGCACGGTGCCGTGGTCCGCCGTCCACACCACCGTCCCATATCCGGCAGGTCCCGGGTTACCGCGCGACCCGCCGTCCGCCTCGACAATGACCTTCACGCGCCGGTCCCCTTGACCCGCAACAGAATTGCCCCACACTCAGGGCATCGCAACACGTCGTCCTCGGCCGCTGCGGCGATCCGTGCCCGCTCACCCTGGTCGATCTCGATCCGACAGGCCCCGCACCGCCGCCCCTGCAGCAGGCCGGCGCCCGCACCGCCGCGGGAGCGTTGACGTTCGTAGAGCGCAACGAGGTCGGCGTCCAACGAGGCGACGAGTTCGTCTCGCCTCGAGATGGATTGATGGCGCGACTGATCGATCTCCGTCCGGGCCTCGTCGCACGCCCGTTGGGCTTCGGTCAGCTTGCTCTGCAGCTCGTCGATCTCGGCAAGTTTGGCGGCCTGCTGACCTTGCAGCTCCTCGCGGCGCTCCATGACCTCCAGAAGCGAATCCTCCAGGCTGGACTGGCGCCGCTCCAACGTCTCCAGCTCATGCTGCAAGTCGGTGAGCTGCTTGGCGTCCACGGTGCCCGACGACAGCATCGACCGGTCGCGGTCCTCACGCTGTCGAACCGCGTCGATCTCGGACTCGAACTTGGCCACCTGCGCGTCAAGGTCTTCGAGCGCGATCTGCACCGCGGCCAGGCGGTCATTCGCTTCACCGTGCGCGGTCTGCGCCTCCTCGAGTTGCTGCTGCGCCGGCAGATTCTTGGCCCGGTGCTCGATGCGGCTCAGCTCTGCATCGAGCTCCGCTAGCTCGAGCAGCGAACGCTGTTGAACTACTTCAGCTTTCATGTCTCGTTTCTCTCGACATTCCACGGATCAGTGCGTATTGCCGACACCCGCACCGGCAGCGCGTCGCCGAAATGGCTTCGCAGCACATCGGCCGCCTGGGTACACCAGGGGTATTCGCTGGCCCAGTGCGCGACGTCGACCAGCGCGACATCCGATGCGCGCCTGTGCTCGTCAGCGGGGTGATGCCGCAGATCGGCTGTGACGTAGGCTTGCACACCCGCGTCCGCAACCGTGTCGAGCAGCGAGTCGCCCGCTCCCCCGCATACCGCAACCCGAGACACCATCGCCTCCGAGTCCCCCGAGGCCCGCACGCCCCACGAGGTTCCGGGCAGCGCATCGTGCACGCGGGAAACGAAGGCGGACAACGGTTCCGCTCTCGGCAACAAACCGACTCGGCCCAGCCCGACACCGGCGGGGACAGTGGCCAACGCATAGATGTCGAACGCGGGCTCCTCATTGGGATGTGCGGCGCGCATCGCTGCCAGCACATGCGCCCGCAGCCGTGTCGGCGCAGTCACCTCGACCCGGTCCTCAGGCACCCGCTCGACGGTGCCGACGCTGCCCGCGCCTGCCGCGGACATCGCGTCCCGCACCGCGTCGGCGCTGTCGGCGGGCACGAAGACAATCCACTTGTCCAAACCGGCGCCCACCGAGATCGGCTCCAACACCTCTTCGACAGTCAGCCCCAACACGTCGGCGAGCGCATCCGAGACTCCGGGCGACGCCGAGTCGGCATTCGTATGGGCCGTGAACAGTGCCCGGCCGGTGCGAATCATCTGGTGCACGAGGGCGCCCTTGGCCGTGCTGGCGGCGACGGTGTCGACCCCGCGCAGCAGCAGGGGGTGGTGCGCGAGCAGCAGCCCGCGATCGGGCACTTCGGCGACGACGGCAGCGGTGGCGTCAACGGCCACGGTGACGGTCTCGACGGTTTCGTCGGGGTCGCCGCAGACCAGGCCCACCGAGTCCCAGTCCTGTGCCAGCCGGGGCGGATAGGCCGCATCGAGTACGTCGATGATGTCGGCCAACTGCACGCTCATTGCAGCGCCTCGACAATCCCGTCGGCCAGCACCGGCCAGTGCGGACGTACCGCGGCGCGCAGAAACTCGCCGTCGAACCCGACGAACGTGTCACAGCGCCGCACGGCGATGCCCTTGCCGTCCAAGTGCTTTCGCATCAGTTGGGCGTCCGGCACGGTGAACAGAACAAAGGGTGCGCAGCCGTCGATGACATCCAGGCCGATGCTAGTCAATCCGGCCACCATCGCGGTGCGCAGTGTCGTCAGCCGCCGCGCCCCGCCCTCGGCCTCGGCGACGGCCTCCGGTGAGCAACAGGCGGCGATCGCCTCGAGCTGCAGCGTGCCCAACGGCCACTGCGGGCGCCGCGCAGCCATCCGGTCCAGCACCTCGGCGGGGCCCACCGCGTAGCCGACGCGCAGCCCGGCCAGCGCCCACGTCTTGGTCAGGCTGCGCAGCACCACCACATCGGGAAGCGCCTCGCCGGCCAATGACTCCGGTTCACCGGGTACAGCGTCGGCGAACGCCTCGTCGACCACCACAATGCGACCCGGCCTGCGCAGCGCCAGGATCTCGTCGCGAGGGTGCAGCACCGAGGTCGGATTGGTCGGGTTGCCGACCACGACCAGGTCGGCCTCATCCGGCACGCAGGCACCGGCGAGTCCGAACGGCGGCGACAGCACCACACGCCGAAAAGGGACACCGGCCGCAGCAAGGGCGGCTTCGGGTTCGGTGAACGACGGCGCGATCAGCGCGGCCAGCCGGGGACGCAGGTTCGCCAACAGCGCGAAGCCCTCGGCCACGCCGGCGAGCAGCACGACATCGTCCACGCTTCGCCCGTGCCTGGCAGCGACAGCATGCACCGCGCGGCACTCATCGGCGGCGCTCGGATACCGTCCGACGTCGGCCAGCCGGGCCGCCAACCGGTCAACCAGCCACGACGGCGGCTCCGCGGCGCGCACATTGACGGCGAAGTCCCGCATTCCGGGCGTTGCGGCCTGGTCGCCGTGGTAGCGGGCGGCGGCACGGGATTGACTGGCCACTCCACGACAGTAGACGTCGGCGACAATGGAGTCGTGACAGAAACCGTGCGCAGTGACGTCGCGGCGCGCCCGCAGCTGGTGATCTTCGACCTCGACGGCACCCTCACCGACTCGGCGCAGGGCATTGTGTCCAGCTTCCGGCACGCACTGGCCGCAATCGGCGCGGAGGTGCCCGACGGTGACCTGGCCAGCCGTATTGTCGGGCCCCCGATGCATCACACGCTGCGCGAGATGGGTCTCGGAGCGGACGCCGACGCTGCCATCGCCGCCTATCGTGCGGACTACACCACCCGCGGCTGGGCGATGAACAGGCTCTTCGACGGCATCGACACGCTGCTCGCCGACCTGCGAGCCACCGGGGTGCGGTTGGCGGTGGCTACGTCGAAGGCCGAACCGACTGCGCGGCGGATCCTCGCGCATTTCGGACTCGACGGGCACTTCGAGGTCATCGCCGGCGCCAGTCTCGACGGCTCACGCGCCACCAAATCCGACGTCGTCGCGCATGCGCTCGCCCAACTGCGCCCGCTGCCCGACCGTGTGCTGATGGTCGGCGACCGGTCGCACGACGTCGAAGGCGCCGCCGAACACGGCATCGACACCGTCGTGGTCGGCTGGGGCTACGGACGTCAAGACTTCGCCGACCCGCACGGGGTGAGCGCGTCGGCGCACGTCTTCACCATCGAGGACCTTCGCGAGGTGCTCGGTGTCTGAGCCTCTGCACATCACCTTCATTTGCTCTGGCAACATCTGCCGGTCGCCGATGGCCGAGAAGATGTTCGCCCACCAGATCAAGGATCGTGGCCTGGCCGACGCGGTGCGAGTCAGCAGCGCCGGGACCGGGGGCTGGCATGCGGGCGATCCCGCCGACCGGCGGGCCTCGCATGTGCTTCGCGAACACGGCTATCCCACCACCCACTGCGCCGCCCAGATCGCTGACGAGCACCTTGCGGCCGACCTAGTCGTCGCCCTTGGCCGCAACCACGTGCGGATGCTGCGCGAATTGGGGATTCCCCCAACCAAGATCCGGATGTTGCGGTCATTTGATCCGCGGTCCGCGGCGCATGCCCTCGACGTCGAAGACCCGTACTACGGCACCCAGGACGATTTCGAGGACGTGTTCGCCGTGATCGAAGCCGCCCTGCCCGGTCTGCACGACTGGGTGGACGAACAGCTGGCCAGCCGGGGAGTCGCGAGCTGATGCGCCGCTGGGCCTTTCTGCTGCGGCCTGCGTGGCTGGCCCTGTTCGTCGTGGTGATCGCGTTCGCCTACCTGTGCTTCACCGTGCTGGCCCCCTGGCAGCTGGGCAAGAACACCAAGACCTCGCGGGAGAACACCCAGATCTCGCAGTCGCTCAACGCCGACCCGGTGCCGCTGACAACCTTTCTGCCACACCAAGATTCGTCGGCACCGGATGATCAGTGGCGGCGGGTGACGGCGACCGGCCGGTACCTGCCCGATGGTCAGGTGCTGGCACGGCTGCGCGTCATCGATGGTGATCCCGCGTTCGAGGTGCTGACGCCGTTCGCCGTCGACGGCGGACCCGTGGTGCTGGTCGACCGCGGATACGTGCGGCCCGTGCAGGGCTCGAAGGTGCCGACGATTGCGCCCGCACCGACCGAAACAGTGACGATCACCGGGCGGCTGCGCGACTCCGAACCGGTTGTGCAGGACAAGGGTCCATTCCGCCAGGATGGCGCGCAACAGGTGTATTCGATCAACACCGCGCAGATATCGGCGCTGACCCGCGTCCCGCTGGCCGGATCGTATGTGCAACTGGTCGAGGATCAGCCCGGCGGCCTCGGCGTCATCGCCCTACCCCGCCTCGACGCGGGTCCGTTCCTGTCGTACGGCATCCAGTGGATCGCGTTCGGCATCGCGGCCCCGATTCTGTTGGGCTACTTCCTGTATGCCGAAATTCGGCAGCGCCGACGAGAGAAAGCCGCCGCACCACCCACTCCTGCCGCGCCACTCACGGTCGAGCAGAAACTCGCCGACCGATACGGCCGACGACGCTGAGGCAGACCGTGACGGCCGCGGCCTGTACGACACGCGACAATCGCACCGCCCGAGCTAGATCCGAGATCTCGGGGACTCGGCCGTCACCGAGAGTCGGTCTTATCTCGAGTTCATGCGCGTACTGTGTCGGCCCGCCGAGCCGCACGCCCAGCGCTCCGGCGAACGCCGCCTCCACCACACCCGCGTTGGGGCTGGGATGACGGGCCGCGTCGCGGCGCCACGCACGTAACGCTTCGGCGGGCGATCCGCCGACGACAGGCGCGCACGTCGCCACCAGCAGCGCTGTCACGCGAGCCGCGACGAAGTTGGCGGCGTCATCGAAACGCGCTGCGGCCCAGCCGAACCGGGCGCAACGCGGCGACTTGTTGCCGATCATCGCGTCCAGCGTGTTGGTGCCGCGGTACACCAGCACCGCGGGCACCCCACCGACCGCTGCCCACAGCACGGGCGCGACGTGCGCATCGGAGGTGTTCTCGGCGACCGATTCGAGCGCCGCCCGCGTCAGCCCGGCCGAATCGAGCGCGGCCGGGTCGCGGCCGCACAGCGACGGCAACAGCCGCCGGGCGCCGTCGATATCGCCGGCGTCCAGCAGCCCGGCCATCAAATGGCCGGTGCGGCTCAGCGAGGTTCCGCCGAGGGCGACGAACGTCGCCGCCGCCGTGACCGCCGCCGTCCACCCCGGGCCGCGCCGCCGGGCCGCCCGTTCCAGGGCGACGCCCAGGACGCCGAGCGCGCCGAGCAGGGCCCCGGCGTGCAGTGCGCCGGCGCGCCGGGAATCGCCGTAGGTCAGCTCCTCCAAAGCCGCTGCGCCGCTACCGAACAACGCGACCGGGTGCCCCCGCCGCGGATCGCCGAACAGCAGGTCGGCGACGTAGCCGGCCGCGATCCCCGCGCACCGGTCTCGCCATGCTGGCGCAAACACCCCGGGAGCCTCTCACAAAGTGGTCTACTCGAATTCATGAGGCTCGGTCCACCGGTGCACCCGACCCGGGTCGTCGATCTGCTCAATCCTGCCGCGGTGCTGCTGCCTGCGGCGAACGTGATCATGCAGCTGGCATCGCCTGCGGTCGGCTACGGCGTGCTGGAGAGCCCGGTGGACAGTGGCAACGTCTACAAGCATCCGTTCAAGCGGGCCCGCACCACCGGGACCTACCTCGCCGCCGCCACGATTGGCACCGACGCGGACCGAGATTTGATCCGCACTGAAGTCGACCGGGTGCACGCACTGATCCGCTCGGTGGAGTCAAGCCCGGTGTCCTACAACGCATTCGATCCACGGCTGCAGCTTTGGGTGGCCGCCTGCCTGTACCGCTACTACGTCGACCAACACGAGTTCTTGTACGGGCCGCTCGACGATGACTCCGCCGATGCGGTGTATCTGGACGCCAAGAAGCTGGGCACCACGCTGCAGGTCCGCGACGATATGTGGCCGCCCGACCGGGTCGCGTTCGATGAATTCTGGAAACGGTCGCTCGACGACCTTCGGATCGACCCACCGGTGCGCGAACATCTGCGCGGAGTTGCCGCGATGGCGTTCCTACCCGCCCCGCTGCGACTGCTGGCCGGGCGATTCAACCTGTTCGCGACCGCAGGGTTCCTGCCGCCGGAGTTCCGCTCACAGATGCGGCTGTCCTGGACCGCCGGTCAACAACGCTCGTTCGAATGGCTGCTGAGGGCGCTGCGGCTGGCCGATCGGGTGATTCCACGTGACGTCTGGATCCTCGGCTACCAGCTGTATCTGCGCGATATGCGGGCCCGTGCGCGCCGCGGCAGACCAATCGTGTGAACCGGGCGCCGCCCGGCCACGTATCAAGCACGACTTCGCAATGTGAACAGTAAGGAGTAACGAATGGCTTTCCCGGCCCTCAACCATGTCGCGCTCACCGTGCGCGATCTCGGCGTCAGCGCCCCCTGGTACCGATCCTTGATCGGTGCTGACCCCGTGCTCGACGAGCACACCGATGCAGGTTTCCGGCATCTGGTCTGGGCGTTCGACAACGGCACGCTCTTCGGCATCCACCAGCACGACCGCGATATCGAAGGTGGGCAATTCACGGAGTTCCGGGCCGGCCTCGACCATGTCAGTTTCGGCTGCGCCGACCGCGCCGAACTGGAGGAATGGGCCGAGAAGCTCGAGGGCCTCGGCATCGAACACGGGAGAGTCGTCGATGCGCACTACGGGTCGGGCGTGAGCTTTCGCGACCCCGATGGCAATGCGTTGGAGTTTTTCGCTCCGCCGGAGTGATCGGTGGGCGCGGACGGTATCGAACCGCCGACCGCTGGTGTGTAAAACCAGAGCTCTACCACTGAGCTACGCGCCCTTGCCGGGCAGGCTACAGGCCGATGACCTGCAGGGGGAAATCCGTCAACCCGACTGCATCGCTTTGAGCGCATCTGTCCACACGGCCTGATCGCGCTGCTCCCCGGGCTGCTTCATCTCGGTGAACCGGATGATGCCCGAGCGATCGACGACGAACGTGCCGCGGTTGGCGAAGCCGGTGTCGTCGTTGAACACGCCGTAGGACTGCGCGACCGCGCCGTGCGGCCAGAAGTCGGACAGCACCGGAAAGGTGAAGCTGCTCTGCGTCGCCCAGACCTTGTGCGTCGGCGGCGGACCGACAGAGATCGCCAGCGTGACGGTGTCGTCGTTCTGGTAGGAGGGCAGGTCGTCGCGGATCTCGTCCAGCTCGCCCTGGCAGATGCCGGTGAATGCAAGCGGGAAGAACACCAGCAGCACATCCTTGACTCCGCGGAAGTTGCTCAGCGTGACGAGCTGGCCGTTCTGGTCCTTCAGCGTGAAGTCCGGCGCCTCGGTGCCGACGTCCAGCACTACCGGCGCCCGGCAGCTTTCGACTTCGGCTGCACCAGCCGGCTGGCTATCCAGTCGCCGAGGTTGGCCGACGACGTCTGCATCAGGCCGGCCGTCGGCGCCGATTCGGCGATCTCGGCGGGCTGCACATGGCCGGGCTGGCCGGTTTTCGGGGTGACTACCCAGATGACGCCGTCGTCGGCCAGCGGTGTGATGGCATCCATCAGCTGGTCGACGAGGTCGCCGTCGCCGTCGCGCCACCACAGCAACACGACGTCGATGACCTCGTCGGCGTCCTCATCGAGCAGCTCGCCGCCGCACGCCTCTTCGATATCGGCCCGGATGTCGTCGTCGACGTCGGAGTCCCAGCCCAACTCCTGCACAACCTGATCTTTTTGGATGCCCAGTCTGCGGGCGTAGCTCGGGGCGTCATCCGCCGCGACCACGGTCGGTCCTCCTTCAGCCGGCTCGGGCGCACGATGCGCTCGGCGATGTCCTGAGCCCTATCGTCGCACGCCGAGACCTAAGACCGATGCATGGCGGCCAGGTTCATCGATATGCCGCGTCACAGAGGTCCAGCGCCGTGGTCTTGGTGTCGTTCAGCTTGGTGATCGCGGCGTTGAATTCGTCGGGCCCGTAGTTGCCTGCGATCGCGGTCGCCAGCCCCCGTGCGGCGTCGACCCAGGCGTTGAGCGCATCGCGCAGGTCGGCGCGCAGCGCGTCGGAGACACTGCGGGCGACCAGGTCGGCGCTGTGGTTGAGCGCATCGATGGCCGGGGGCGCCTTGGCGCCCGCGTCGGCGGCGTTTCGGTTGAAGGCGTCGACGTAGTTGTTCACCGCGGTGATGGCGTCGACGCTTGACGAACTCAACGCTTCACACGATGAGTGGATCGCCTGCGTGGTCAGCGACGCCTGGCGCTCCGATTCACGGGAGCTCGAGCTGGCGGACGACTCCTCCGCCGACGCCGACACCGAGGCCCGATACGCAGGCGCATCGGCGCGGTCGATCTGGGCTGTACCTTGAGTGACGCTGGTGCAACCGACGATGATCCCCGCCACCGCGGCCATGCTGCCCACGGCCAGGGCGGCGATCCGCAGCCGCATTCGGCCCAGCCCACCGGTCAGCACGGTCTGCAGACGTTACCGCCTCACGCCGCTGATCGTCTGTTCATTCCACTCGGCACACCCGGCGGTGCAAGTGCGGCAGGATGGGACAAAGATGGAGGCAGCTTCGCCGATCGCGGAGCACCTACACCGCCTAACAAGGAGCGGAAGTTGACCACCGAGTTCGTGCGCCAAGACCTGGCCCAAAACTCCAGCACCACAGCCGAACCCGATCGGGTTCGGGTGATTCGTGAAGGCGTCGCATCGTATCTGCCCGATATCGATCCGGAGGAGACCGCCGAATGGCTGGAGTCGTTCGACGAGTTGCTTGAGAGGTCGGGGCCTGCGCGGGCGCGCTACCTGATGTTGCGGTTGCTGGAACGCTCTGGCGAACAGCGGGTGGCCATTCCCGCGCTGACGTCGACCGACTACGTCAACACCATCCCAACCGAACTCGAGCCGTGGTTTCCCGGCGACGAAGACGTCGAGCGACGCTATCGGGCATGGATCCGCTGGAACGCCGCGATCATGGTGCACCGGGCGCAGCGCCCGGGAGTCGGTGTGGGAGGCCATATTTCGACGTACGCGTCCTCGGCGGCGCTTTACGAAGTCGGCTTCAACCATTTCTTCCGCGGTAAGGCACATCCGGGCGGCGGCGATCAGGTATTCATCCAGGGCCACGCGTCGCCGGGCGTCTATGCCCGCGCATTTCTCGAGGGCCGGCTAACCGCCGACCAACTCGACGGTTTCCGTCAGGAGCACAGCCACCCCGGCGGCGGGCTGCCCTCCTACCCCCATCCGCGGCTGATGCCGGACTTCTGGGAGTTTCCCACGGTGTCGATGGGTCTCGGCCCGATGAACGCGATCTACCAGGCCCGGTTCAACCACTACCTGCACGACCGGGGCCTCAAGGACACCTCCGACCAGCACGTGTGGGCGTTCCTCGGCGACGGTGAGATGGACGAGCCGGAGAGCCGCGGGCTGATTCAGGTGGGCGCCAACGAGGGTCTGGACAACCTGACCTTCGTGATCAACTGCAACCTGCAGCGCCTCGACGGTCCGGTCCGCGGCAACGGCAAGATCATCCAGGAGCTGGAGTCGTTCTTCCGGGGCGCCGGCTGGAACGTCATCAAGGTGGTGTGGGGCCGCGAATGGGATGCCCTGCTGCATGCCGACCGCGACGGTGCGCTGGTGAACCTGATGAACACCACGCCCGACGGTGACTACCAGACCTACAAGGCCAACGACGGGGCCTACGTCCGCGACCATTTCTTCGGTCGTGACCCACGGACGAAAGCACTCGTCGCGGACATGTCCGACGCCGAAATCTGGAACCTCAAGCGCGGCGGCCACGACTACCGCAAGGTTTACGCCGCCTACCGTGCGGCGACAGAGCACAAGGGCCAGCCGACGGTGATCCTGGCCAAGACCATCAAGGGCTACTCGCTGGGCGCGCACTTCCAGGGCCGCAATGCGACTCACCAGATGAAAAAGCTTGCGCTGGAAGACCTCAAGTACTTCCGGGACGCCCAACGCATTCCGGTCAGTGACGCGGAGCTCGAAGAGAACCCGTACTTGCCGCCGTACTACCACCCCGGCCCGGAGGCCCCCGAGATCCGCTACCTGCTGGAGCGCAGGCGGGCGCTGGGCGGCTTCCTGCCGGAGCGTCGCACCAAGTCCAAGGTGCTGACGCTGCCTGGCCGCGACACCTACAAGGCACTCAAGAAGGGCTCAGGTACCCAAGAGGTGGCCACCACGATGGCGACCGTGCGCACCTTCAAAGAACTCTTGCGGGACAAAGAAATTGGCAAGCGGATCGTGCCGATCATCCCGGACGAGGCCCGTACGTTCGGCATGGACTCCTGGTTCCCGAGCCTGAAGATCTACAACCGCAACGGCCAGCTCTACACCGCCGTGGATGCGGAATTGATGTTGGCGTACAAGGAAAGTGAAGTCGGACAGATCCTGCACGAAGGGATCAACGAGGCCGGTTCGACGTCATCGTTCACCGCGGTGGGCACCTCCTACGCCACGCACAACGAGCCGATGATCCCGGTCTACATCTTCTATTCGATGTTCGGGTTCCAACGCACCGGCGACGGCTTCTGGGCCGCGGCAGACCAGATGGCGCGTGGCTTCGTGCTTGGCGCCACCGCCGGCCGCACCACGCTGACCGGTGAAGGCCTGCAGCACGCCGACGGACACTCACTGCTGCTGGCGGCGACGAACCCCGCCGTGGTCGCCTACGACCCGGCGTTCGCCTACGAGATCGCCTACATCGTGGAAAGCGGCCTGCACCGCATGTACGGCGAGAACCCGGAGAACATCTACTTCTATGTGACGATCTACAACGAGCCGTACGTACAGCCCGCCGAACCCGAAGGGGTCGACGTCGAAGCGCTGCTGCGCGGTATCTACCGCTACCGGATGGCGCCGGAGAAGCGCACACACGTCGCGCAGATCCTGGCCTCCGGTGTGGCGATGCCAGAAGCGGTGCGGGCGGCCGACCTCCTGGCCGAGGAGTGGGACGTCGCCGCCGACGTGTGGTCGGTGACCAGCTGGGGTGAACTCAACCGCGACGGCGTGGCCATCGAGAAGGAACGACTGCGCCATCCCGAGCGGCCGGCCGGCACGCCGTTTATCACTAACGCGCTGGCCGATGCGGCAGGCCCGGTGATCGCGGTGTCCGACTGGATGCGCGCGGTTCCGGAGCAGATCAGGCCGTGGGTGCCGGGCACCTACATCACGCTGGGCACCGACGGCTTCGGCTTCTCCGACACCCGCCCTGCGGCGCGGCGATACTTCAATACCGATGCCGAGTCGGTCGTCGTCGGCGTCCTCGAGGGCCTCGCGCGCGACGGGAACATCGATCAATCGGTCGCGGTCGAGGCGGCGCGCAAGTACAAGATCGACGACGTGATGGCCGCCCCAGAGCAGACGTCCGACCCGGGAGTCGCCTGATCGCACGGCGCAATTGTAGAGAACTAACAGCTGGATCGCGTAGCTTTTAGGGATGACCGACAATCGGTTCATCCCGCCGAAGTCCACGCTCGAAGTGCTGGAGACCGTCCCCGAGTCGGTGCTGCGCCGGCTGAGCAACTACTCCGGCCGGCTGGCGACCGAGGCAGTGCGCGCGATGGAGGAGCGGCTGCCGTTTTTCGCCAACCTGGAGGCGTCGCAGCGCGCGAGCGTGCAACTGGTGGTGCAGACCGCGGTGGTCAACTTCGTCCAGTGGATGCGCGATCCAAGGAGCAATGTCAGCTACACGGCCCAGGCGTTCGAGGTGGTGCCACAAGATCTGCGCCGGCGCATCGCGCTGCGACAGTCGGTCGAGATGGTCCGGGTCACGATGGAGTTCTTCGAGGAGTGGGTGCCCGTGCTGGCACGGTCCGAGGAACAAGTCACGGCGATGACCGCCGGAATCCTGCGCTACAGCCGGGATTTAGCGTTCGCAGCGGCTACCGCCTACGCCGACCAGGCCGAGGCGCGCGGTGCGTGGGACACCCGGATGGAGGCCAACGTCGTGGACGCCGTCGTCCGTGGGGACACCGGGCCCGAGCTGCAGTCGCAGGCCGCTGCGCTGAACTGGGACGCCACCGCGCCGGCCACCGTGATCGTCGGGCTGCCCCAACCCGACCGCATCGACCTCACCAGTGACGACGTCCATGACGTCGTCACTCGCAACGGGCGCGCCGCATTATCGGACGTCCACGGCACCTGGCTGGTGGCCATCGTCTCCGGCCCGCTCGCGCCGACCGACCGGTTTCTCAACGAGTTGCTCGGGGTGTTCGCCGACGGGCCGGTGGTAATCGGGCCGACCGCGCCGACGTTGGGGGCCGCGCACATCAGCGCCACCGAGGCGATCGCTGGGATGAACGCCGTCGCGGGTTGGAGCGGGGCGCCACGACCCGTATCGGCGCGAGAGTTGCTGCCCGAACGAGCCCTGCTAGGCGATGCGACCGCGGTCGCAGCCCTGGAAGCCGAGGTAATGCGACCGTTGGCCGACGCCGGCCCGGCGCTAACCGAGACGCTCGACGCGTATCTGGACTCCGGCGGCGCGATCGAGGCCTGCGCCCGCAAATTGTTCGTTCATCCAAACACCGTCCGTTACCGGCTGAAACGTATCGCCGACTTCACCGGCCGCGATCCCACGCTCCCGCGCGACGCGTATGTGCTGCGGGTCGCCGCAACCGTGGGGCGGCTGGGCCGTCACGCGTACCACCCCAGCACGTCAAATGCCTCGTCAGAAGTGGTCAAGTCCGACCATCAGAGGCCACAGGGAGTGCATCGCGCCGGGTAATAGGTTGCGGAGCGGTATCGGTGGAGTCAAATCACATGCCGTTTTGTGGAGGTCCTACAAAAACATAAGACGAGGTTCATAATCTCTTACACCGCGCAAAACCGTCTTCACAGTGTTCTCTTAGAGACGTGCTTGCATTGCTTGCGCCCGGACAGGGCTCCCAGACTCCCGGCATGCTCGCCGAGTGGCTCGAGCTGCCCGGCGCTGCCGAGCGTCTCGCAGCCTGGTCGCAGATCAGCGGCCTGGACCTGGTGCGCCTGGGGACCACCGCGACCGCGGAGGAGATCACTGACACGGCTGTGACCCAGCCGCTCGTGGTGGCCGCGACGCTGCTGGCCCACGAGGAACTGACCCGGCGCGGGTCCCTCGCGGATAAGGAAACGGTTGTGGCCGGCCATTCGGTCGGCGAGATCGCTGCGTACGCGATCGCCGGCGTCATCTCCGCCGACGACGCCGTCAAGCTCGCGGCCACCCGCGGTGCGGAGATGGCCAAGGCCTGCGCGCTCGAGCCGACGGGGATGTCCGCCGTGCTCGGCGGCGATGAGGCCGAGGTGCTGGCCCGCCTGGAGGCACTGGATCTCGTCCCGGCCAACCGCAACGCTGCCGGTCAGATCGTGGCCGCCGGTGCGCTGTCCGCCCTGGACAAGCTCGCCGAGGATCCGCCGGCCAAGGCCCGGGTCCGGCAGCTGGCCACCGCGGGCGCTTTCCACACGCACTTCATGGCCTCGGCCACCGACGGATATGCCAGTGCCGTTGAAAAGGTAACGGCCGCTGAGTCCTTGAGGCCCACCGCGAAACTCCTGTCGAACGCCGACGGCCAGCCCGTCGCCTCGGCGGCGGACGCCATGACCAAGTTGGTGGCGCAGCTGACTCGTCCGGTGCGTTGGGACTTATGCACGGAGACAATGCGTCAAAGCAATGTGACGGCGATCGTCGAGTTCCCGCCCGCGGGCACCCTGGCGGGCATCGCCAAACGTGAACTTCGGGGGGTGCCGACGCACGCCGTCAAGTCCCCCGCTGAGCTGGACGGGCTAGCTGAGCTCTAACCAGTACAACCACATATCGAATCGTCAATCCGAAATCGTTTCTCCGCTCCGCGGAGGGCATGTAACAACCCGATTAGAAGGAGCCACTGTGGCCACCACTCAGGAAGAAATCATCGCCGGTATCGCCGAGATCATCGAAGAGGTCACCGGTATCGAGCCGTCCGAGGTCACCCCGGAGAAGTCGTTCGTCGACGACCTGGACATCGACTCGCTGTCGATGGTGGAGATCGCGGTGCAGACCGAGGACAAGTACGGCGTGAAGATCCCCGA
>Ga0075428_100002250_pt1 | contig 20901 bp, 16 predicted proteins | sample RhiMetdeltSRZDD2_FD_75291 | JGI IMG/M metagenome (GOLD analysis project Ga0075428, IMG submission 75291) | Populus rhizosphere microbial communities from Tennessee, USA - Rhizosphere MetaG P. deltoides SRZDD2 | ecosystem: Host-associated > Plants > Roots > Rhizosphere > Soil | place: USA... | reverse complement strand
GGACCGTGGCGCTGACATCAATATCTGGAAGCGGCAGGACACCGCGGGACGCACGCCGCTGTTCATCGCCGAGGGCTACAAGGCGGGACGACCGCAGCCTTCGAAGCCGACCATTGACGTACTGCGTCGTCTCATGGTGGCCGCCGGCGTGCCCACCGACGGCGCGCGGCCGCGGATTATCGACATCTACGAAAGGGTGCCCGAGCCTTCCAAGGACCAGCCGAAACCATAAGAAGACGAGCTTTCCACGCTTTCTTCTATCATCTGGCCGGCTGCGTGCTCATGTCCTCAGTCCCGCCATGCTGAAACGCGGTGAGGATGAGGTGCGCAATCGGGTGGTGGCCCATGAGCGGTAACTGGAAACGCAGAGGAAAGATCAGCCGCCGCGCCTTCGTCGAGCGCGCGGGCATCGGCGCCGCGGCGTTCACCGGCGCGTCGGCCATGTCTGGACTGGAGTTGCAGGCGCAGCAGGGGACGCAGACTCCACTTCCCGCCAAATGGGATCTCGAGGCCGACGTGGTCGTCATCGGCTCCGGCGCCTGCGGGTTGCCCGCCGCGATCCGCGCTATCGATCACGGCGCGTCGGTCATCGTCGTCGAAGCCAACTACGACATCGGTGGGCACGGCATCATCAACGGCGGCCAGGTGCCGCTGGGCGGTGGCACAAGCGCCCAGAAGAAGCACGGCATCGTCGATTCGCCCGACATCCTGTTCAAGGATCTGACCGACTGGTCGGTCGTCGAGACCAACGGCATGCCGGAGTACCGCTACAACGATCGCGGTGTGCAGCGGGCGCTCGCCGACAACGAGGCGGCCGCGTACGAATTTCTGCTCGAGAATGGCGTCACGTTCAATGACGATCCACCCGGGGTGCAGGGCGGACATGCGATCGGCATCTCGGCGCCCCGCGAAAACTACGCGATCTGGGAGAAGGGCCAGAGCGCCGAGAGCCCGCGTGGCGGCGGCGGCACAGTCGTCTATCGCGCGCTGGAAAACAGCGCCAAGAAGAAGGGCGTCCGCTTCCTGCTGAACTACCACATGGACGTCATCTACCGCGAGCGACCGTCCTCGGGTCGCGTGGTCGGCATCCAGGCGAGCTACGCGCCGAAGTTTCTGCCCGGTAGCACGACGCCGATGCGTCCCTTTCGGAGCGACGGCCTGATCGCGATGACCGCGAAGACTGTGGCGGTGCGCGCGCGGAAAGCCTTAATCGTTGCCACCGGCGGCAGCAGCAGCAACGTCAATTTCCGCCGCATGTTCGATCCACGGCTCACCGAGGAGTATCAGGTCGCCGGCGAGCCGTATTCATCGCAGGACGCAAGCGGGGAACTGGCGGCGATGGCCATTGGCGCGTCGCTCTGGGGCACCGCGAACCAGACACTCGAGCGGAACGGCGCACTCCGCAAGCGGCCGGTCATCGGCGCCCAGCACATCTACCCCGAGTGGACGCCGCAGAGTCCGGTATTCCCGCTTGTCAGGGCCACTGGGGTCGAGGTGCACGACTGGCAGGACGTGATCCTGATAAATCAAGTCGGCAAGCGGTTCTACGATGAGACGGCGGGCGGCTGGCCGTACGGCACGCACCATGGATTCCTCGACCCGTATATTCAGGGCGACTGGCGCAACCCGCAGCGGATCATGTACAAGGCACAGAACTTCCTCGACGCGGCGCTGGCGCCCAACGAGGGATCGCAGCCGCCCGATTATGCGGCGGGACCGATCTGGGCGATCTTCGACGCCGACGCGGTCGAGCGCGAGAAGTGGAACGTGGCGCCACCCTCGACCGATCCGCTGTACTTTTTCAGCGCAAGCACTCTGGCGGAACTCGCGGCGCAAATCCGGAAGAATCCGTTCTCGAGAGTTGACATGCCCGCGAAGAGTCTCGAGGCGACAGTCGCGCGCTACAACCAGATCGTCGATTTCGGGTACGACCCCGATTTCGAGAAGCCGAACCCGAAACACAAGATCCAGAAACCGCCTCTCTACGCCGCGTGGGCGACGCCGGTCGTCCACGACACCTATGTTGGCCTGCGCATCAGCATGAAGTGCCAGGTACTTGACTTCAAGGGACAGGTGATTCCGGGACTCTACTGCGGCGGTGAATCGGCAGGCGGGTGCAGCCAGCACGGCCAGGGGCGCGCGATCACCCAGGGGTTCATCGCCGGCAAGGAAGCGGCAAGTCAGCCGAGTTCGACCTGACGCGAATAGACAGCTGATCTCGTGATCTCGTGTCAGCGCGCCATCAGCGCGGCGGCGCGCGCCTCGAGTTCGTCCTGCGTGATCGGCTTCGCGCCGAGCTTCAGCAGTAGCGCCGCCGTGCGCTCGTGCGTGCCGTACTGGCCGCGGTAGCGCAGCACGGTGCTAAGCCCCGCGGCCATGCTCCACGGTGTTTCGCCGCGCTTGTCCTGCGGGTCGATGGCCGCGCCGCGTTCCGCCAGCAGCTGCACGGCGCCGTCCGCACCGGTGAAGGCCGCGAGATGCATTGCGGTCTGACCGTCGTCGTTGACGGCATGAACGTCAGCGCCGGACTCTATCGCCACCCTGACCGCTTCCAGCGCGGCGGCTGCCGCCACTGGATCGGTCTCGAGATTGGCGCCACGGAACTCGCATGATCCCGTGCAGGCCGATCGGGCCGCGGCCATCAGCGGCGTGGCCCCGCCCTCGACGCCGATTGTCGGATCGGCGCCGCTCCTCGCCAGCAGCTGCATCAGCGTCGCGTCGCCCGCTACGGCGGCCAGAAAATAGGGCGTCGCGCCGCGCATCTCAAACGGGGTCCCATCGGGACCCCGCGTGTCGTTTGCCGAAATGCGGGCGTTGGGATTAGCGCCGCGCTTGAGGAGCGCCGCCGCCAGGTCCGGCATATTGGCCGGCTGGAGGCGGTACGACTCGTCGAACCGCATGCCCACGAGCGAGGTAAGACCGTGCTGCATCGCATTGTGGAGCGGAGTAATGCCAAACCGGTCGGCAGCGTTCGGATTGGCGCCGCGTTCGAGGAGCAGCTGTGCGAGGCGCTCGTGTCCTCCCGCGCTCGCCAACACGAGCGCCGACCCATGTTCGGGCGTTGCCTCATTGACTTCCGCCCCGGCATCGATCAGTAGCCGCGCCGACTCCTCGTCACCTGATCGCGCTGCGAACAGGAGCGGCGTGAAGCCACCCTTTGAGCGGGCGCGAACATTCGCGCCGCGACCGATCAGCAGCTTCACGACTTCGGGATGCTTTCCGGCAGCAGCCCACATGAGCGCGGTCTGGCCGCTTTGCGCGTGCGCCGCATCAATGGAAGCGCCGCGGGCAAGCAGCGATGCGACGGCCGCGGCCGCACCCGTACGCGCACATTCCATGAGCGGTGTGACGCCGTTCGTCTGCGCCACGTCTGGATTGGCCTTTGCCGCAAGCAGCCTCTCCACAATCGCCGCATTCCGATTCGTGCAGGCCAGCGCCAGCGGCGTGACGCCATACTCGTTGGCGGCGTTCACGTTGGCGCCCTGCCGAATCAGCCGGTCGACCAGGCCGACGTCGTCCCGGTGCGCCGCCCAGTGCAAGTCCGTCGCGCCTGTATCGGCAAGTCCTAGATCACCTTGCCCCGACACGGGGACAGCTGCCACCGACAGCGCGATCGCGAACACCGCGCCGTACGCGCCAGGCACCTGTGGCACTCTAGGCACGTTAGGCACCGAGATCGAGCCTCCCCGTGCTGTCGCCGAACCGATCGAGCCTCACGCCGACCATATCCATCAGCGTGAGGTATAAATTCGAAATCGGAGTTCCCTTCGCGAACCTGAGATGACGGCTGCCCTTCAGGCGACCGTTGCCGCCGCCGGCGACCACAATCGGGAGGTTCTGCAGTAGGTGGTCGTTGCCGTCGCTCATCGAGCAGCCGAACAAGATGGTCGCGTGATCGAGCAGCGATCCGTCGCCTTCGCGCGTCGTCTGGAGCTTCTCCAGGTAATAGGCGAACGTCTTCGTGTGATGCGCGTCGATTTGCGCGATCTTCGAGAGCTTCTCCGCGTCGCCCTGATGGTGCGACAGGCCGTGGTGCACGTCCGGCACGCCGATCTCCGGGTACGCTCGGTTGCTCTGCTCAGGGCCGAGCATGAAAGTGATCACGCGTGTCAGATCGGCCTGGAGCGCGAGCACCTGCAAATCGAACATCAGCTTTGCGTGCTCGTCGAAAGTGGCCGGTATGCCAGCGGGACGGTCGACCGCCGGGATCTCACGCACCGACTGCTCCTCGGCGCGCTGAATCCGCCGCTCGACGTCGCGCATGCCGTCGAGGTACTCCGTCAGTCTGGCGCGGTCCGCGGTTCCCACCGATCGTATCAGCCGCGTCGCCGCCTCAGTCACGGAGTCGAGCAGGCTCCGGTCTTTCTGTATTCGAGATCTGCGTACGGCGGGATCGGTACTGTCGCTGTCGCCAAACAGTCGCTCGAAGACGGCGCGCGGCCGGTATTCGACCGGCAGCGGCGTCGTCGGCGTCCGCCACGATAGCGTATTCATGTACGCGCAGCTCCACCCCTTCTCGCATTGTCCGACGATCTCGTTGGCGTGGAGGCCGAGTTCGAGCGAGGCGAGCTGCGTCTCCCGCCCCAGCTCCCGTGCGAGCACCTGGTCCATCGACGTCCCTGCCCGCCCTTCGCGCTCGGGGTGGACGCTCGTCAGGAAGACGCCGCCGGCCCGCTCGTGCGGCGCCGACTCGCCTTCGCCGGGCCGCGCGTCGCCAATGCTGTTGTCCATTCCACTTAGGATGAGCAGTCGATCGCGGAACGGCGCCAGCGGCTTGAGCGTCGGACTGATCTGGAACGTGGCGCCTTCGCCGGTCGGCGTCCACGTGGCCATGTTCATGCCGTTCGGTGAAAAAACTATCGACAGCCTGTTGACCGACGGCAATTGCGACGCAAACGCCGGCAGCATGCCGTCGAGCAGAGGCAGCGCCACGGCCGCGCCGATGCCACGCAGTACCGCTCGCCGGGGGATCGCGCGCCTGGTGATGATCATGGCTCTTCCGCCCTTCGCATCTGGAACGGCATGCTCGTTACCACATTGAGAACGAGCGACGAGAACCGATAGCCGCCAGGCGCAGCGTCAGCGACGATGCGCCGCACCACCGGGGCGTCGTAGTGCTCGAGACCACGGCCGAGTGCGTAGGTAAGCAGGCGGTCCGCCACCGTCGACACGAACATCTCGCGCCGCCCGTCGAGCAGCACCTGGCGGAACTCCGCTGGCCCGCTGAATTTCGTACCGTCAGGCATCGCACCCGATGCATCGATGGACGCGTTCGCGTCGGTCGTCCGCCACCGCCCGATGCCATCGAAATTCTCGAGCGCGAAGCCGAGCGGGTCCATCACGCGGTGGCAGCCGGCGCAGGCCGGGTTCGACCGGTGCTGCTCCATCTGCGCGCGCATCGACAGCACCTTGCCCTGCCCGTCGCGCGGCCGCAGCGCGGGCACGTTCGCCGGCGGGGGCGGCGGAGGTGCGTTCAGGATGTTGTCGAGAATCCATTTGCCGCGGACGACAGGCGATGTCCGGTTCGAGTAGGAAGTGACGGTCAGGATGCTTCCGTGGCCCAGCAGTCCGCTGCGAGTGCCGTCGGTCAGCCGCACGCGCCGGAAGTGGCTGCCGTACACGCCCTGAATCCCGTAGTGCTGGGCGAGCCGCTCGTTGACGAACGTGTAGTCGGCGTTCAACAGATCGAGCACGCTGCGGTCCTCGCGCACTACGCTCTCGAAGAACAGCTCGGTTTCGGTGCGGAATGCGTCGCGCAGGTTCTCGTCGAAATAGGGGAACCGCTCCAGGTCCGGCGCGGCAATCCCGAGATTACGCAGGTGCAGCCACTGCGCGGCGAAATTGGTGGTGAGCGAGCTCGCGCGCGGATCGGCGAGCATGCGCCGAACCTGCCGCTCCAGGATGGCGGGATCCTTCAGCCGGCCGCGCTCGGCGAGCGCCAGCAGTTCCTCATCCGGAATGCTGCTCCAGAGAAAAAACGACAGCCGCGACGCGAGCTCGATATCGCTGACGCGATGCGGTGTGCCCGCCTTCACCACCGACGGCTCACGCTCGATCCGAAAGAGGAACTCAGGGCCGATCAGCACGCGCTCGAGGGCCAGACCGATGCCCGCGTCGAATCCACCCCCGAGGCTTCCGGTGCGGTAGAACCCGACGAGGGTCTGGAGATCCTCGTTGCTGACGGGCCGCCGATAAGCGCGGCGCGCGAGTGTCGTCAGAATTTTCAGCGCACAGGGTTCCTCTTCAGCGGGTCGTTCCGCCTGGCAGACGAAAATCCTCTGGCGGCTCGTCGTCGCGCTGACGCCCTTCGCGTCGTAGGGGCCGTCGATCCCCAGGGTGGCGACGCCCGGCTCCCCGCCCTTGTACTGCGAGTAGTCGTACATCGTCATCCGCGGTTGCAAAGGAGCTTCGATGACGGAGCCATCCTTCACAAACGCGGCGGTGACATGATGCAGACCCGCGGTGACCCACTGGCGGACGTCGAGCGCCTCGTCGGCCGTCCGCTCGTACCGTTCCTGTGGGACGTCGCCCATCGCCGCTGTCGAGAACATGCCTGCTGATCGGCCGCGTCGTTCGCCGCCGATCGTAAATCGCTGGATACGCCGGCCGTCGAGCCGCAGGTCGAGATCGTGCGCGGCTTGCAGACCGCGAATGTACTCGCGGGAGTTCCGCTGCAGGCGGACCTTGAAGACGTACTCGCCGTCGGCCGGGAAATGATGGCGCACGGCAATGCCGCCGCGCGTGCCGAACGGCAGCTCGTCGCTGGCACGATCGTCCTGCAGCAGCAGGCGCGAGACTTCATAGGTTTCGAGCGCCGGGCCCGCGTCGGGATCGCCCAGCGCGAGCCGGCGGACGTGGCGCGCCACGGCAAGATACCGTTCCGTCAGGAGCGGCGACAGCGTCAACACGCTCCCCACATTGTCGAAGCCGAACCGCGAATCGTCTGCGGGTAGAAGTGACGCGGCATCGATTTCGACGGCGAGCAGGTCGCGAATCGCGTTGCGGTATTCAGTGCGCGTGAGACGCCGGAGCACGGACCGACCCGGATTCGGCTGTAGCGCAGTGGCGCGATCGAGCGACGTCTCCAGGTGCGCCACAAGTGCGGTAGCGGCGTCGGGGGTGGGCCGCGGCATCCCGACGGGCGGCATCGTGCCGCTCCGCAGCTTGCGGATGACCTTCTCCCACGCATCGGGCGCGTCGCCCGGGCGCGCGACGTCGAGCGCCTGGAGCGACAAACCGGCGGTCCGCAGCCGGTCGCTGTGGCACGTGACGCAGTACTTGTCGAGCACTGCGCGGTGGTCGGAGGAGCCGACGGACTGTCGCGCGAACGGGGTCCCCAAGCCACCTGAGGCGTGAGGTGGGACGGCGGGCACAGCCGCAAATAACGCAAACGCAATCACGCCGGCCAGCCTGCGCGACATGTTGAATGCGCGCCGATTATAGCCCGCGACTATGGGACGCGACGCGTGGTTGCCTGTCGTTCACTCTGTTCCCCAATCTCGTGCTTGCTCGTCGCCGGAATCGCTGAAGCCCAACAGCCAACCGTGGGGGGCCGGCCCTGGTCAAATCTGGTTCGCCGCCACCGCCGCAACCGTCTTGTCGACCAGGCGCAGGAACGCGTCGAGCGTCGCCTCGAGATCGGCCTCAGGCGTGTCTTCTTCCTTGCAGTGCGACAAGCCGTTGGTGGAACTGGCGAACATCATCACAGCGGGCATGATGCGGCCCATCTCGACCGCGTCGTGCAGCGGTCCCGAGGGGAGTCGGGGTGCATGCCCCGTCACCTCCTGCACCGCGGCGGCGCACAGGTCGACCAGACGCGGATCGAACCGGAAGGGATCGATGCGCCACAGGTGCCGCCACTGCACGGTCACGCCGTTGGCCATGGCGGCGCGCGATGCCGCCTCGTGCGCATCGGCGAGTGCCGTCCGCAACGTCTCGGGCTCGAGGGCCCGCTGATCGAGCGCGATCTCGCACACGCCCGGTATCGCCGTCACGATTCCGGGCTCGACCGAGACCGTGCCCACTGTGCACACCATCCCGGCGTCGGGCGTCGAGTGCCGCCGGGCGATCTCGCGACAGGCGAGCGCCGTCTCGGCGGCGGCGAGAAATGCGTCACGCCGCATGGCGATTGGCGTGGACCCCGAGTGCGCGGCCTGGCCGACGAACCGCAGGACGTGGCGCTCGACGCCGTAGGCGCCGATCACCACGCCGGTGGATCGCCCCATCGCTTCGAGGACGGGGCCTTGCTCGATATGGAGTTCGAGGTAGGCACGCGGGTGGCGCCGGTCGAGCGACCCACGCGCCTCGGGCATGCGGTCCAGGTCGACGCCGTTCTCGGCCAGCGCGTCCACGAGCCGCACACCCTGGCGATCTACCAGCCCTCGCACGCTGTCGGGCACGAGACTCCCGCTTGCACCCGATGACCCCAGGAGGCTGCGCGAGAAACGCGCGCCCTCTTCGTCGGCGAAGTCCACGACGGCCAGCGTCACCGGAGGCGTGGTGCCCTTGAACCGGCGGAGTGCCTCGACGCCCGCAAGTACTCCGAGCGGGCCGTCGAGCCAGCCGCCGTTGGGCACGGAGTCGAGATGGCCGCCGATGATGACGGTATCCGTGCGCGCGCCTGGTACGGTGATCCAGTTGTTGCCGGCGGCGTCGGATTCCTTGCGCAGCCCCTCTTCTGCCAGCAGGTCGTCGAGCCAGCGGCGTGCGTCACGCCAGACCGAGCCCCACGCGACACGCTGGGCGCCATGGGCGTCGCTGGTCCGCGCCGCCAGAGCACGAAGGTTCGCAATCACATCACGCGCGCTCACGCGTCACCTCCAGGCGCCGATCATAGTGCCAGCACGGGACGCGCCAGCTTGAAGGGATCCGTCGGCGGGAAGCACCCGTCACTATAATGACCGGCTTGTGAATCGAGTCCTTTACTTGAGCCGCGCCGAAGTGGAGCGCCTCATGGACGTCGACGCGCTGCTCGATGCGCTCGCCGGCGCGCTCGTAGCCTTCTCCGCGGCGACGACATCCGTCCCACCGCGGACCGCTGCCCATGTGCCCGACCGTGGATTGTTGGGCGCAATGGTGGGCTACGTGCCGGGCGCCGGGCTGGGGGCGAAGCTTGTGTCGGTGTTCCCGCAGAACGACCAGCAGGCACTGCCCTCTCATCAGGCCCTAATCGCGATCTTCGATGAGAAAAACGGCACACCGCTCGCTCTGATGGATGGCACTTACATCACCGCCATGCGGACCGGCGGAGCGGCCGCGGTTGCTGCGCGCGCGCTCGCACGAGAGGACGCCAAGGTGCTCGCCATTCTTGGTGCGGGGGTGCAGGGCGGTTCGCATCTCGAGACGTTTTCCCGCGTGAGAGAGTTTGCGGAAATCCGGGTGGCGTCGCGCGATACGCGGAAGGCGGCGGCGCTCGCGGCACGGCACCCCCGGGCGCGTGTCGTCGCCTCATTCGAGGCTGCGGTCCGAGGCGCTGATGTCGTAGCGTGCTGCACCGACACGCGCGAGCCGATCATCCGCCGCGAGTGGCTCAAGGCTGGTGCCCACGTCAGCTCGGTGGGCGGCACCTTCGGGCCCGAACTCGACGCCGGCACGATTGCGGAGGGCAGTGTCTTCGTGGAATGGCGGGGAGCCGCCACCAACGCGCCGCCCGCCGGCGCCCGCGAGCTCCAGGGCTTTGATGTCGATCGCTTGACCGAGGTGGGCGAAGTACTCTCCGGTGCGCGCCCTGGCCGCCGGTTCGCTGACGAATTGACGGTGTACAAGTCGACTGGTCACGCCGTTGAAGACATTGCGGCAGCTCGCCTCGTGTACGATCGCGCGAATGCGGAGGGTGCCGGCATCCATTTGCCGCTGTAGCCTCGCGGGCGCGCGCGACGCGCGCTCGCTTGGTCTTCCGTGCCACTCGCGGTGGTTGTAACAACTCACATGGAGGGATCGTTCTGCACGGCGGTGCTCTACGCACGAGATATGGACCGTGCCACGGCCTTTTATGGGCAGCTCGTAGGCTGGACCGCTGAGGATGTGCCTGGCACACACAGCCATCGGTTGCTGCAATCCGGCGGAAAGATCGTCGCCAGTCTTCACCAGATCATCCACGGCCACGACATCTGGGTGCCGCAGGTTTCCGTCTCGAACGTGCACGGCGCAGTGGCGGATGCGCAAACGCTCGGAGCGACGCTTCAGGGCAGCATTGAGATTCCGGGCGTCGCGAAACTCGCGACTTTGTGTGACCCGGAGGGCGCGCTCCTCGGCCTGTGGGAACCCGCACCGCATCAAGGCGCGCAGCTTACTGATGAAGCCGGGAGCCTCTGGTGGACCGAGGTTCTGTCGAACGACGTGGCTCGTGCTCGCGACTTCTACGGGCGCTTGTTTGGCTGGACCTCGGCCGACACGTCCTTTGAACCGTTCGCCACGTACGGGGTGTTCAGGCGCGGCGATGTGCAAGTGGCCGGACTTCTGCCGATCGGGCGGGACTGGGACGTGTCGCCGAGATGGAATGCGATCTTCGCCGTTGCGGATTGTGACGCTACGTTGGAACGCGCGGATGCGCTTGGCGGCTCCACGATGTTCGTTCACACCGTGCCGAAATACGGACGAATCGGAAGCCTCGCCGACTCAGGGGGCGCGACGTTCGTGATTCGCGGCCCGAGTTAAACGCACAGATGGCATCGACATCCGCTCTACATGACGAGAGGCGGTGGCAGAAGTACGATCGCCTGGCCGAAGCTAAGGCGCGGCGGATTGGGCACAGTCTGGACCGTAACACGTGGTTCGCCGTCTGTGGACTCGATGCGCCGTGCGCGTTCTTTTTGAGGGTCTCGGATCTGTCTCTGACGACGGCCTGAGCGGGAACGACCGATATGTGCTGGACCTCTGGCCGACGACGTTTGCGAATTTACACGTCGTGAAACAGTGGCAAGCCGGCGGGCTAACTTGAAATTGCAGCTGACGGGGTCGCCAGCCCAACACGAGGTAATGGTGGACGTCTATCAAGAGATCTTGGACCCAACGTTCAACCAAGCGGAATGGCTTCCGGCTCGCCGGCGCCGGATGGCGTTGGTGGCCTACCTCGATCTTCTAGTTCTCTCCATTCCTGCGGGAGTGTTGGTGCTGGCGTTACGCCAGTTTTTCCCTAACACTTCCACACCCCTTTGGTTGACGCTTTTGGCTTTTGCCATCGTTGAACTGATACTTCTTCGTTTCGTCGCCTGGTCTCCCGGTTGTGTCCTTCTAGGTGTTCGACTCGTGCCGGCTCGCGGTTACGGATCCGCAGCTGACCGGATCTGGGAAGGCCACATGCCTTATGTGTCGCGTGAACTGAAATTGCGCGAGTCGTGGTTCACGCTGGTGCTCGGTACGTGGATTCTCAATGACGCCACGAAGTCCCTCATTCGCTGGGCAATGTGGAATCCGCCGATGCCCATGTTTGGATACTCGACAGATAAGATCACCGGAGCCATCGTATCGGTGGCAGGCGGCGCCATTGAAGCGGCGATCGCGTTCGAGCTGTTTCGTGTGAGCGTTCGAGCGGTGGCAATCGGCATCCCGTATTACGCGGTGCATCTGGCTTCCGCGGCGACTAGTTGGCGACTCTGGGAGGCGTGGGCCGGGGAGATGGTCGTGCGACGACGCGCGTACCAAGGCCTGCCGATCAGGGCCGGGGAGGTCGAACAGGTACAGGCAAGCGCGGCTCTTATTGCTGTGGGCGCAGGAGTGGCCATGATCGTACTCCTGCTCATCGTACTTCCACGCCTTCGTCGTCGTGCTCCCTAACCTCGCGCTGGAACCGGCCGCGATGTGCTTCTGGGCGCGATCTGCGAATATTTGGAGCGCCGCGGTTCAGCGCTAACGTTCCCCACCACACTCTTGCGGACCTGCATCTCGACTGTCTTACTGAACAAGTGATCCGCGTCGGTCGCGGGATGTCGTGGGTGTGGAAGCGAAGCCCTGCTGGCGATCTCTTTCCATCGCGTGACTTGCCACAGGCTTGAAGCGTACGGAGGCACGGCAGGGTCTTTGCCTCGCTTCCGCGATCGCAATGCACATCTACTACTGTCTTCGTCGTTGCACTCTTGCGTTGACCGTGGCGGCAATCGCTGCCACAGCCGCTGCTTCAAACGTCGCACTGCACGGGCAGGATGAGCCGCGCTTTCGAAGTGGGATCGATCTCGTGAACGTGACGGCAACCGTGACCGATCGTGCGGGTCGATTCGTTTCAGGATTGAACCAGAACGACTTTGTCGTCTATGAGGACGACCGGCCAGTGGAGGTTGCGTTGTTCAGCGCCGAGCGAGTGCCAGTCAGCCTCGGCTTCGTGCTCGACACCAGCGGCAGCATGGCAGGGGACAAGATCGGAAATGCGTTTCAAGCCATCGATCGATTTCTCGATTGGCTGGGTCCGGACGATGAGGTGTTCCTGTACAGCTTTGGGCACGACGTCGAGCTCCTGCACGACTGGACGACGCATCGTGACGAGGTCCGAGACCGCCTTCGGCATCTGTACCCCGTCGGCGGTACTCCCATGTACGATGCGATGATCGACGCTTTGCCCCTGGCCCAAACGGGCCGCAACCGCAAGAAAGCCATCGTGCTCATTTCAGATGGGAACGACATGGACAGCCGCAACGATATTGGTGACGTTCGACGGCGCCTTCGGCAGACGGAGGTGCTGGTATACGCGGTGGGCATCGACGCCTCCGACGAATCGACTCGAGCGTTCCAATCACGCGGTCGTCGGCGCCCTGGCTCACAGCCGTGGGTTCTCCCCCAGCGTCCACCACGGAGGGGGGCAGGCGGAGAAGAGACACTCAACGTGTCGGCGCTACGGGAGATCACCGACGCGAGCGGCGGTCGCACGGAAGTGGTGCGCCGCTCATTGGATCTCGATGCGGCGACCACCGCCATCGCCGATGAATTGAGCAGACAGTACTATCTCGGATACACAAGTCCTGGCCGCCGGGACGGGCGCTGGCGCTCTATACGCGTTGAAGTACGCGATCCGTCGCTGCGCGTCAGAGCGCGCGACGGCTATACCGCTCCCTCATCGTGATGGGCAAGCAGGTCCGCCCTTTGCTCGTCGCAGTCCGCGCCGTATTCGTTTGCCGATGTAGCCTCGTAGGTGTGCCGACGCGCGATCGCTGGCTGAAAGCGTAAGATATCGCCGCGGTTGTCTACTACAACGTGACAGACGCCATCTCAGGCGAACTCGGACTGAAGGAGGATGCACATGCTGGGTGAAAAACTTGGCGCCGAATCCGGACGAGTAACGTCGCAAAGAGTACTTCCAAATCCTGGTGGTGGACCGAAGATGGAGACCTCCTTCCAGGCCACCGGGACTGTGCTTGGTGTGAACGAGACGGATACCGGCACTTACTGGGCTGTTGTTCGCCCTGATGGAACCTTGTACGGTGAAGGCCAAGGCGTGGTCATGGGACAGGGTGGAGAAATGGCCACGTGGGTGGGCCAGGGCGTCGGTACGCTCAAGAAGAACGGTTCCGTGAGTTACCGAGGCGCGGTTTACTATCAGACCACGTCACCTACGTGGTTGCGTCTGAATAGCGTGGCAGCCATTTTTGAATTCGAAGTGGACGCACAAGGCAACTTGAAGTCTGAGATTTGGGAGTGGAAGTAGGCCGAAGTTGCCGTGCCGGCCCTGACCATCGCTTGCCGCGGACGACGGCCCGGAGATCGGGTCAACGCGAAGGCGTGCGCGCCTTCAATGCTGGGACGTCTTCGGATGTGATGCCCGGGTACTTCTTGAGCCCGATGCTGTAGAGCACTTCCGCGTCCTTGCTACCTTCGAAGCAGGCGTCTTCCAGCATCTCGAAATCTTTCGTCGTGTGGCGCGTCAACATGAACCCGATCGTGAACGGTCGGGTGTACACGAGCGGGTCGTCCACGGTGGCCCCGTAGGCGATCGTGTTCCGATCGAGCATCGTAAAACGCTCGGTCACGGTCGCGGCGTCGGTATAGAACGTGCCCCGCCGGTCCAGAAACGCGCGGCCGCTCTGATTGGTGGTTTCGACCACCAAGGTATTGCCCTCCCACCTGCCACGCGCGTCTCCCAACCAGAGCCGGATGTTCTTTGCGATACGCGGACGGCCGTCCATAGCGATGACGCGAAACGCGTGCGCCTCCTCGGACAGGATCGTGATGGACCCCGGAGCCTGCAGAATCTGGTAGGCCCCCGACTCATACATGAAGCGCGGCACGCCCGACAAGAAGCAGAGCGTGTTCTGGTCGATGTAGCTGGCCTCGTTCTCTCTTTTCTGGGCTTCCGCCCAGGGCTGCAGCGGGAGCTTTCCGTCCGAGGGGTCGACGATCAGGCTTTTTCCCGGTCCGGCATCACGCTGACCTTCTCTACTAACTCCAACCCGCGCGCGGTTGTCCCATGGCGCTTCGAGGTCTTCTTTCGCCTCCGTCCCGTGACGCCAGTAGCCGCGGAAGTCAGGTCTGCCGTCCGCAGTGCGAGGGGGTTCGAATGCCGTCGCCTTTTCCCGGGCACATCGCCAGAACACAGCCGGGTCGTCGGAGGCGCAACTATGCTCCGGCTGGGCCGCCTGCGGCGCCTGGTCGGCGGCCGCTCGTGGTGGCAGCACCAACACGGCGGCGGCCGCAGCTCCTGCGACGCTCAACATGAAGCGACTGTTCATTTCATGCCTCCCCGAGCAGCCCGGCAAGCAGCACAAAGGCCGCGATCCCGGGCGTATACGAGGCGTCGTATCGCGCGCTCAATCGTTGGGCAGCCTGAACGCGACGAGCTCGCTGCTGTAATTACCGCCACCGATCGCCACCACGAGGTATTGCCGGCCGTCCAGCATGTACGTCATCGGCGATCCGGTTTGCGGCGCGGGCATGTAGACCGCGCCTACTTCTTTCCCGGTCGCCTTGTCGTACGCACGCAGCATCGCGCCGCGCCGGCGGTCGGGGAGCGTGAAGAAGCCGCCCTCGCCCGCGACGACCAGGCTCTTCGTCGTCAACGTCCCGATGCGCCCCGGACGTCCGGTACGCGGAATGTTCACGCCTTTGAGCGCCGGGTGATTGCGAATGTTGTCGGGCGTTTCGCCATGCGGAATCTGCCACACGATCTCGCCCCTGTTGAGATCGATCGCAGTGATGCGCGCGTACGGCGGCTTGATGAGCGGCAGCCCCTGCACCGTTACCGTGCCGCCGCCTTCATCCCCACCGCCCCCGCCCTCGCCGGCAGGTTTGGGCGGCGCTTTCGGATCGGGGGCCGCGCCCCGGATGTAATCCATATCCGATCGCTTCGGATCGTTGATGAGCCCGAGGGGTGTGACCGTCGTGACTGAATAGATGTAGAGGATCCCTGTTTCGGGATCGTACGAGCCACCTGGCCAGTTCGCCCCACCGCCAGCCGATGGCAACATGAGCGTGCCGAGCGGGCCCTCGAACTTGCTGACGACCGCCGGCGTGAAGATCGGCCCCATCTTGTAGCGAGAAGCGACCTTGATCGCCTCGGCGCGGAGTTCGGGCGTGAAGTCAATCAAGTCGTCAACGGTCACACCCTGCCGGTCGAAGGCGGCCGGCTTCGTCGGGACCCGCTGCGTCGGCGAGTACCACTCGGTTGCCACATCGCCTTTCGGTGCAGGGCGCTCCTCGATCGGCCACACCGGCTCGCCGGTTTCGCGATTAAGGACGTAGACCCAGGCCTGTTTGGTTGGCTGCGCGATGGCGCGAATCTTCCGACCATTGACGGTAATGTCCGCAAGGATCGGCGCGCACGGAATGTCCCAGTCCCAGATGTCGTGATGGATGAACTGATAGTGCCACTTACGCTGGCCGGTCTTGAGATCGACCGCGACGAGGCCCGAGGTGAACAGGTTGGCACCAGGGCGATGCCCGCCATAGTAGTCGCCGGTCCCATCCTCCACCGGCAGGTACACGAGCCCGAGCTCCTCGTCTATCGACATGTGCGCCCAGACGCCCGCGTTGCCGGAGTAGCTCCATGAGTTGTTCAGCCAGGTCTCGTTGCCGACCTCTCCTTCCTGCGGGACGGTGTGGAAGATCCAGAGGCGCTTCCCGGTGACGACGTCGTAGGCGCGGATGTAGCCTTTCTGGTTGCGGCGGCTCTTCGGCGTCGCGCCCGACAGATGCGCGGCGCCGATCATGATCGTGTTCCCCGAGACGATCGGTGCCGCGTGCAGGCCGATTTCGCCGGTGACCGGATCCATCTCCTGGTCGTCTTCGGTCTTGAGGTCGACGATGCCGCCTTTGCCGAAGGTCGGAATGGGGCGACCGATCTTCGCGTCGAGCGCAATCAACTGATAGCCGGGCGTGACGTAGAGAATCCGCTCTTCCTTCCCGTTGGTCCAGTACGCAACGCCGCGGCCAGAGAGCTGCCTTGGCGCAGACTCGCCGCGCTTGCCTTCATCGAGGCTGTACTTCCAGAGCAGCTCGCCGGTGCCCGGGTTGAGCGCGATCACCGATCGGCGGGTGCCGCCCGTCGCGTACAGCACGCCCTTTACCATCAGCGGCGTCGTCTGGAGATTGAATTCGGGCCGAGGACCGAGGTTGTCGGTCTTGAAGCGCCACGCCACCTCGAGCCGGTTGAAGTTCGACGCGTTGATCTGATCGAGCGGGGAATAACGGGTCTGACGGAGATCGTTGCCGTACGACCGCCATTCGACCATGCCGGAACCCGACTGCCCGTTCACGGACAGGGTGGGCAACAGGAGCAGACAGCTCACCGCGCCCAACAAGATGACAACGCGAGCAAGCGTACGCGTCATAGTTCCTCCAGCGATCAGGGGGCCAGTGCCTCGGTGACCTCTATATAGGTGCCCCAGGGATCCGTCAGAAACGCGACCTTGGTCTTGATATTGGGAATCTGACGCGGCGGCGCGTCGAACTTGAGACCCTGCGCCGCAAGGTGCTTCTCGAACTCCGCGATACTCTTCACGTCAAAACCGAGGTGATCGATCGCGCGGCCGCGCGTCGGCGCGAGCTTTCCCGCGCCCGCCGAAAAAGAGAAGTTGAAGCGGTGGAAGTAGTCCGTTTGAATGACGCCGGGCCTTGCCACGCGCTGGCGCGCCCCGGGAAAGCCGCCGAACACCTTCGCGTACCACGCCTGCATCGCAGGAATGTCCGCCTCGGCCGGATAGAGGTGTACGTGATCCATGCTGACCGGTCCCGGCAGCGACGGATCGCCGAAGACCTCGACGCGAATCGCATCGCCGGGAGCGTAGACGTATCCCTGATTCGGATTGACGTCACCCACGTCGTACTTCACGCCCGCGGCCTTCCAGCGGGCGCGCGCGGCGGCGATGTCCTTGTACACAAAGCCGAAATGATCGAAGACGGACCCAGCTGCCGGCTCCGCCGCGTCGGCCTGCCGGAGCATGACGAAGATGCCGGGGAACTGGACCAGCGTGAGCTGCCCGTTGGTGACGAGCTTACCGCCGAGCATCTCCGTCCAGAACCGCTTCTGCGCCTCTACATCCTTGACGGTCACATGGATGTGGCCGAGCGCGACGCCCAGGTCGTTGGCGGGGGCGAGCTGCGCGAGCGCTGGTGTCGCCCACGCGAGCATCGCGACCGTGACGGCCGAAAGAACCTTTTGCATCGATATCCTCCGCGTGAGGGGCCCATCTTCCGGGCCGTCCCCGCGCCTGTCAAGAGGAAACGCCTTTTCGGCAACCGGCCTTTGGCTCCGCACTTCAAGCGCCAAGTGATATAAGGTGCTTCTCAAAAGGGGACACCTGACAGATGTTTGGGGGAGCCACCATGAAACATTTCGTGTCGTCGCTCGTCCTGATGAGCCTGATGCTGCCGGTTGTGTCCGCTGCGCGCGCTCAAACAAAGGAGATCACGCTGCTGTCGCCCAATCCGATTGACGCGACCATCAACAAGCTCGCGGCGGATTTCGAAACGAAAACCGGCATCCACGTGAAGATTACTTACGGCACCGGCGTCAGCACCCGAAAAACGGTGGCGAGCGGACAGGCGCTCGATGTCTCGCTCCTGTTCGCACCGTTTCCGGAAGCGCTCAAGACGGGCAACATCGATCCCAAGAGCGCGACGGTCATAGGCCGGTTGCGTCTGGCCATTGGCGTCAGGAAGGGCGCGCCGAAGCCGGACATCTCAACACCCGACGCCGTCAGACGCATGCTGCGAAACGCGAAGTCCATCGTCTCCGTGGATCCGGAACAGGGGAGCGTCGGTGGTGCGGTGCTCCTGACGCTCGACAAGCTCGGGATCACGCAGGAGTTGAAGCCGAAGATCAAGTGGGTGCCGACCGGCGGCGTCGTGCAGGACGCGGTGGCGAAAGGCGAGTACGAGATCGCGTTCGGCCCTTATCTCAGCGACATGCGCAATCCCGGGTTGGATGTCGTCGGCGCGCTGCCGCCCGAGGCATCGACGCCCGTGGACATCACCGGTTTTCTATCCACGAGCGTGAAAGATCCCAAAGCGGCGCGAGCGTTGCTGGAGTACCTCTCATCACCCGCGGTTGCGCCGGTCTACGAGAGCGCGAAGATCTTTCCGGTGCGGTAATCGCCGCGCGCTATCGGATCTCGACCCCCGACGGCTTGGCGAGCGTGTTGCGACGTGGGTGATCCCGACGGCGGTAACGGGTTATTGAGACTGTGATCCGAGCGGTGCGGGGGCAATGGCCTCTGCATCGTTCGCGCCGGTCTTTACCGTCGGCTTCATCCAGCGTATGGTGCCTCGCACGTTGTCCTTGGCAGTTCCAGCCTGTGACAGGGTAAGCGTGTACGTCTGACGATCTTTGGGCGCCATACGCGAGACTGTCCACACGGCCACGTTGGCTTTGACCTGCTCATCGCGGCGGACGCCTTGATACCCCGCGCCGGTGGCCGCAACCACGTTCGCCCCGTTCGGCACGGCGAGCATCACGGTCACGTCCTCAGCCGTCAGCCCTCTGCCTGCAAGACCTGTATTTTCCACATCCAACTTGTAAACCACGCCGTCCTTCGACGGTACTCCAGCGCTCAGCTGCCCATGCATCCGTGCACGAAATCCGAGGTCGACAATGTATGTCCACACTTCCTGCAGCATCGATTCCGGCAGGCGAGAGGGGGAGAAACTTCCCATTGCCAGACGCTCGTATGGCGGTTCGCCAAGGCTCGCGCGCGTCGGCGGATAGGCGGCCGGATGGTTGTAGACGATCGCCTTGAACCACTCGAAATCCGGATTGATCGCGCCCATCACGCCGCGTCCGTTGTTGAACGTGGGATTGTGGCATTGGACGCACCCGGCGGTGGTCGCGACCTGCAGCCCGCGCGGGTCCCCCGCCCGAACCTGACGTCTCCACGGTCCCGGCTCGTTGACGATCGGCATGGTGTCGAAGTACGCCATCAGATCAACCAATTCCGCGTCGCTGATCTGCGACGGGGCGTAGGCGGGCATGACTCCCCATGGCTTCCGGACCGCGTGTATGAACTGTGCGCGGGTCAGCTTGCGACCGGCCAGATCTGGTCCCAAAGCGCCTTCACCGTTGTCGCCGTGACATTCCCGGCACTCGACGTGCTCGGTCTTCAACCAGAGAACTTTCCCCCTCTCGGCATTACCAGCGGGCGTCGCGGGCGTTTGTTGCGCGAGCGCCTTTTGAGGGAGCGGGAGCAGAAACAGAACCACGAGAAGAGAGCGCATCGTCATTGTGGAAGAACCTTCCTGGCGTCAATTGGCTTGCCGAAGCGCGGGTACCTTACATCAGATTCGAACTTCGGCAAAAGACTGAGACGGTCACGGCCGGCGGCTCCAGATGGCAACTTGCGACCCCATTTGTGAGGGGTGTACTATGCCCCCTCCGGCGGGCAATGATCGTGTCGGTCGATGGAACGAACTGCGCGCAGGTGCCAACCTTCGTTTCGCGGGTCCCGACAAGAAAGCGCTGGACATCAGAAGACGTATTACATCGTGAGCGCCAGCATGGTGTTCAAGGTGCAGATACTGTCGCAGGGTTTCAAGGGACGGACGCAATAGCGCGAAGCTCAAAGTCGAAAAGGAGCTGTAGGTCATGAAGCTGCGTTTTTTGGCGGCATTCGCTGTCATCTCGGCCGTTCTGGCCGTTCCAGCCAAGGCTCACCACTCGTTCAATACCTTCTTTGATATGTCCAAGACAATTGCGATCGAGGGCGTGGTGACGTCCTTCAAGCTGGTCAGTCCGCACTCTGAGATGTTGGTTGACGTTCCGGATCCCGGGGGAAAACCGGTGACCTGGCGCATCACCGCCAGAACGGGGGCGGTCAACGCGAAACGAGAGGGATGGAAAGTCGAGGAGTTCATCGGCAAGAAGGTCAAGGTCGAAGGCAATCCGACGCGGAGAGAAGGCGGAACGGCCATGGCTGCGGGCGTGGTCACGTTCGCGGATAGCGGCAAGGTTGTGTGCCTTGGCGGTTGCCCCGGTGGTCCTCCGGTCGAGTAGCGCGACCCTCGCGAGTCCGACAAGGGAGAGACCGATGAAGGGCACTCGTACTAGACGCGCGATGTTTGCAGCCGCGCTGGGGGTCGCAATGGCCACCACCATGGCGGCGACCCTGCCAGCTCAGACCAACGAGGAGTTCGACAAGATCTTGCCGTTTCTGGCAGGGTGGAGTGCGCAGGTCTCCAGTCCTGACGGTCAGGACAGGGGCAACTGCGCCGGACGTACGGGAGATTACGGCGAGAAGCTGGTGAACTGTTCGATGCCGGTGGGTCGCCTTCCCCTGAACTCACGAGCGGAAGCCTGGCTCCGTTACAAGGATCAGCTCGCGTCGCCCACCCAGGCCGACTGTGCTCAGATAGGATTTCCTTCCATATTAGGGGATGCAATTTTTATTGCCGCCTATCCGGGCCGGCTTGTCATGGAGCATCCGAGCAATCCGTGGCACGTGACACGCACCATCTGGATGAACGGAACCGGTCCTCAGCCGTTGCCGG
>Ga0075428_100002248_pt1 | contig 20915 bp, 15 predicted proteins | sample RhiMetdeltSRZDD2_FD_75291 | JGI IMG/M metagenome (GOLD analysis project Ga0075428, IMG submission 75291) | Populus rhizosphere microbial communities from Tennessee, USA - Rhizosphere MetaG P. deltoides SRZDD2 | ecosystem: Host-associated > Plants > Roots > Rhizosphere > Soil | place: USA... | reverse complement strand
TCGCGACCCTCGCGCTCGGCATGGGATCGACGGCCGCGATCTTCAGCGTGGTCAACGCGGTCCTACTGGAGCCGTTGCCCTACGAGCGGCCGGAGCGTCTCGTCCACGTGTGGCACGACCTGCGGAACAGGAACGTCACGCGATTTCCCTGGGCGCCGGCCGACTTTCACGATCTGCGCACGCAGGCGACCGACGTCTTCGAAGACGTCGCCGCGCTCAACACATTCCGCCAGGTCATCGTCTCGGAGGGAGGCGACGGACGCGCCGAGCAGGTGAGGATGGGTGTTGCCACGCCGAATTTGCTCAGGCTGCTCGGCGCACGCGTCGTGATGGGGACTGACTTCACCGAGGCCGATGGCGTCCCGCTACCGCCGCCTGACGCGCAGCAGGGGACGCCGATGCAGGGCGTTCCGCAGCCTCCGGCACGAACGATCCTCAGCTACGAGTTCTGGCAGCGGCACTTTGGCGGTAATCCCGGCGTCGTGGGAACGGTCGCCACGCTTGGCGACCAGCGGTTTGAGGTCATCGGCGTTTTGGAGCCAGGCTTCGAAGTGCTCTTCCCGCCCGGCATCAACATCGAGCGCGCTCCTGATCTCTGGACGCCGATGCGCGTCAACTTTGCAGCCGGTTCGAGGGTGAACGTGGCGCAGCGCGTCATTGGAAGGCTCAAGGAAGGCGTCTCGATTCAACGCGCGCAGGAACGGGCTGACACCATCGCCGCAAGTTTGCGCGAGCAGTTTCCGATCAAGAAGACTGCCGGATTTCATCTCCGGCTCGAGCCGATGCATCAGGATCTCGTGGCCGACGTGCGCCCGGTCATCCTGACTTTGATGGGCGCTGTCGCGTTCGTGATGCTCATCGCGTGCGCGAACGTGGCCAACCTGCTGCTGGTGCGGGCCGCGGCGCGCGAGCGCGAGCTTGCCGTGCGTGCGGCGCTCGGCGGCACGCGCATGCGGTTGTTCCGCCAGCTGCTCGTGGAAAGCCTGCTGCTCGCGCTGCTCGCTGCCGGCGGCGGCATCATCCTCGCGATGCTTGGCATCGACGTCCTGCTCGCGCTCGGTCCCGAAAACCTGCCGCGTCTGAACCGCGTCGCGATCAATCCGACGGTACTGTTGTTCACCGGCGCCGCAGCCGTCGCTTCCACCGTCATCTTTGGCCTCGTTCCTGCGCTTCGTGCATCAAGGCCGGATGTCATGGATCTGCTTCGCCGGTCGGGGCGCATGAGCAATCTCTCGTCGGGCAACTGGCTTCGCAACGCCGTCGTTGTGCTCGAGGTCGCCCTCGCGTTCGTCTTGCTGGTGGGATCGGGCTTGATGTTTCGCAGCTTTGTCGCGCTCCAGCAAGTGCAACCAGGGTACGACCCCAATGGCGTGCTGACGTTTCTTCTGCCCAACCTGCGAATTCCGGAGAATGAGGCGCGGCAAGCGTTTGTGCGGGAATTGCGTGCACGGCTCGAGGCTTTGCCGAACGTCACCGGCGTGACGGGTGCGTCGCCGCTGCCGCTCGACCCGCGCGAGTCGATGGCCCGCTACGGCACCGAGGAAGCGCTGGTCGATGCCACCAAGTTCGGGCAGGCGACGCTGCACGCGGTGCAGCCCGGTTACTTCGAGGTGATGCGGACGAGAGTGCTCGAAGGTCGCACGATCAGTGAAGTCGACAACAGACCCGACGCTCAGGTGCTCGTCATCGATCGGTTGCTCGCGGCGCGAGCGTTTCCCGGCAAGTCCGCAGTCGGCCAGACCCTGCTGATTCGGGTTCGAACCCCCGAGCCCGAGCGATTCAAGGTGATTGGGGTCGTCGAACACCAAAGGCACAGCTCGCTCGCCATAGATGGACGCGAGGCGATGTTCGTTGCGGAAGGATTGCTCAATCACGGCGCGGCGAATCGATGGGTGGTCCGGACGACGGGCGATCCGCTGTCGCTGGCAGCGTCGGTGCGCTCGACCGTTGCGGCGGTGAATCCCCGAGCTGGCATCATCGAGATGCAGCCAATGCTGGCGTTCGTCGAGCGCGCGCAGGCGCAGACGAAGTTTGCGCTGGTGCTGATTGCGGTGTTCGCCGGGATTGCACTGGTGCTCGCAGCCGTTGGGCTCTACAGCGTGCTCTCGACGACGGTTCGGCAGCGGACGGCGGAGATCGGCGTACGGATGGCGTTTGGCGCAGAGCATTCGAGCATCTTCCGCATGATGGCGCTGCAAGGCCTGAAGCTGGGGGCCACAGGCGTTGCCTTCGGCATCGGCGCGGCGCTCATCCTCACGACGGTCATTCAATCAATGCTGGTCGGCGTGCGTCCGACGGATCCCGCCACGTTCGTTGCCATCGTGGTGGGCTTTCTGGTGATTGCCGTGGTGGCCTGCGGCGTCCCGGCGCTGCGTGCGGCGCGGCTCGACCCGATGGTGGCCCTGCGCAACGAATAGGTGGTTGAGATTCCACCTCGACAGTACCGTTGGGGTCTGACCCCACCCGTCGAAATCCGGACGGGTGGGGTCAGACCCCAACCCCAACCAGCGTTGTTCGGTTCCCCAACCGTTGTCGTTGTATGGATTGTCAGCCTCTCCTCCCAAGCCGAGCCGGGCCGGTTACCAACTCGCCGGTCCCGGCCGGCTGTCTTTCCCGGCCTCCAAGCCCTTCCTGCTCAGCAGTTTCAGGGACCTCGACATCGGGGTCCACCTCTCTTTGACAAAGTCCCGACTGAGCTTCATGCTTTGTCAGCGTTTTTCACTCGACTCTCACGGCATGGGCCCTCGTGCCACCGTACCCTTGAGCCACGCTGAGGCTCGCGCTTCATGAACATCACCCTCGTTTCGCCGAAAGGACCGCTCTATCGACATCGGGGCGGAATCTTCCGAAAGTCGCTGCGTTATGCGCCGCTGACGCTGACCACGCTTGCAGCCTTGGTCCCCGAGGAACTCGAGGCCGACATCACCCTGGTCGACGAGGGGATTGAGGACGTCCCGGATTCGCTCGAGGCCGATCTGGTCGGGATGACGGTTATTACGGGCACGGCGCCGCGGGCGTACGAGCTGGCCGGACGGTTGCGGGCCCGAGGCATCCCCGTCGTCCTCGGCGGTCCCCACGTGACGCTCGTGCCCGATGACGCACAACCTCACGCGGACTCGATCGTGGTCGGCTACGCGGAGGATGCTTGGCCAGAGCTGCTCCATGATTTTGCGCGCGGCGCGATGAAGCCGCGCTACTCGCAGCAGCCAGACCTCTCGCTTGCGGGCCGGCCGTTTCCACGACGCGACCTCATGCCCGGCGCGCGGTTTCTGACCAACAACGTGTTCGAGGCCACTCGTGCGTGCATTCACAACTGCGAGTTCTGCGTCGTGCCTGCCGCCTGGGGCCGCACGCCGCTCCAGAAACCCGTCGAGGACGTCGTCGCCGACATCGCGCGTCACGGTGCGCGCAAGCTGATCTTCGTCGACCTCAATCTGATTGCGGATCGCGCCTACGCGCATCGCCTGTTCGAAGCGTTGATTCCGTTGAAGGTGCAGTGGTACGGCCTGTCGACGGTGTTGCTCGCCGACGATCTGCCGCTGCTGAAGCTGGCCGCGCGCAGCGGCTGCCGAGGCCTTCTGATCGGATTCGAATCGATCCTTCCGGCCAACCTCCAGAAGTCGAGCAAGGGCTTCAACCGGCCGTCGCGCTTCAAAGAGGTCGTCCGGCTGCTGCACGCGCACGGCATCGCGGTGTACGGCTGCTTTGTCTTCGGGATGGATCACGACACGCCGAACGTCTTCCTCGAGACCGCGCGGCTCGCGGTCGAGGCAGAGATCGATTTGCCGCGCTTTGCCATCTCGACGCCGTTTCCCGGGACTGCTCTCTATCAGCGTCTGGAGCGCGAGGGGCGAATTCTTACTCGCAACTGGGAGCTGTACGACGGGCAGCATGTCGTATTTCAACCCGCGCGAATGAGCGTTCAGGCGCTTCAGGAAGGCACCGAGCGTGCCTGGCGCGCTGCATATTCGATCGGCTCAATCGCGCGGCGGCTGCGAGGATCACCCGCGCCGCCGTGGATTGCGCTCTCGGCCAATCTCGGCTATCGCCATTACGCGCGAAACCTCCATCGGTTCTATAACTGCGATTGGATCATCGGCAAGGCCGACGCGGCATGAGGCTGACGCTGATCCATCCGTGCATCGGTCGAAAGCAGGGCCAGCGCTATTTGCGCTCCTGGGAAATGGAGCCGCTGCCGCCGGCGACGATTGCTGGCCTCACGCCCCCCGATGTCGACATTCGGTTTTACGACGACCGGATGGAGCTGATTCCGTACGACGAGCCAACCGATCTGGTGGCGCTGAGCGTCGAAACGTATACCGCGCGCCGCGCCTACCAAATCGCGAGCGACTATCGTCGTCGCGGCGTGCCAGTCGTCATGGGCGGATTCCATCCAACGCTCTGTCCCGACGAAGTCTCGCACTACGCCGAAAGCGTCGTCGTTGGCGAAGCGGAGGAGATCTGGCCGCGCTTGATCGACGACTTCCGTCATGGCCGGCTCGACCCCATCTATCGCTCCACGTCGCGCCCCTCGCTTCGAGGGATCCGGCCCAATCGCTCGATCTTTCGAGGTAAACGTTATCTGCCGATCGGACTCGTCGAGGCCGGCCGCGGCTGCCACTTTCGCTGTGAGTTCTGCGCCGTGCAATCCGTGTTCAAGAACACGCAGACACGGCGTCCGCTCGATGAAGTGATTGCCGAGGTCTCGTCGGTTCGACGTGACCGCCGGTTGTTCTTTTTTGTTGACGACAACATCACCTCGAACCTCGCGGAGGCGAAGAATTTCTTTCGCGCGCTCGCGCCGCTCAACATCCGGTGGGTGAGTCAGTCCAGCATCAACGCCGCGCATGACGAAGAGTTTCTCGAGCTGCTCGTTCGAAGCGGGTGCCAGGGTGTGCTGATTGGATTCGAGAGCCTGAATCCCGTCGCGCTCGCGGCGATGAACAAGAGCTTCAACACGATGCGCGGCGGGTACGAAGCGGCGCTCGCGAACCTGCGCCGGTTCGGCCTGCGCCTGTATGCGACATTCATTTTCGGCTACGACGCGGACACGTCAGAGAGCTTCAGCAACGCCGTCGAGTTTGCGAAGGATCATCGTTTCTACATCGCTGCGTTCAATCACCTCACACCGTTTCCGGGCACGCCGCTGTACGCGCGACTCGAGTCCCAGCAGCGCCTGCTCTACGACGCGTGGTGGCTGGATCCGCGATATCGGTACAATGCCGTTCCGTTCCAGCCAGCCACGATGAGTCCAGATGCGTTGGCCCGCCACTGCCTCGAAGCGCGGCGGACGTTCTACGCCTGGCCGAGCATTCTTCGCCGCGGGTTCGACGCGGTGAACCGCGCCGATCCGTTCATGTTTCGCAACTTCTTCCCGATTAACAGCATGCTTCGCGTCGACACGAATCGGCGCGACGGGTTTCCGCTGGGAGACGAGGCGTGGGCCGGTCAGCTGCTGCGCGTGCACTGAGTGCACCGTACGCGGTCGGCTTCGCCGAGTCAGTCGACGACGCGGAAATCCGTCAACTGCTCCGCGAAACCGAGTTCGCCGGCGAGGTGCGCCTGTCGCTCGAACGAGAGCCCGACAGCAACGTATCGTCGGCAATCGAGGGCGACGTCCACGGCACAGTCGTCGCTCGCGACAGCGCCACGGGCGCGCTGGCCGGCATCGCGAGCCGATCGGTACGCGACGTCTTTATCAACGGCAGGCCTGCCCGCGTGGGATATCTCGGCCAGCTGAGAATCTCGCCCGCATATCGCAGCCGGCGTGAGCTGTTGGAAGCAGGGTTTGATTTCTGCCGGATGTTGCACGATCGCGAGCCCGACTGCTCGCTGTACCTCGCATCCGTCGTTGCCGACAACGAGCAGGCGAGGCGGCTTCTCTCGCGTCGCGCGAAGGGTTGGCCGCGCTTCGAGCCGATCGATTCGCTCACGTCACTCGCAATACCTGTCGGCCGTGTCCGTCGCAACAAACCATCCCGTGTCGTGGTGCGGCGCGGCACGCCGGCTTCAATCGCCGACATCATCGAATGCTTGTCGCGAAACGGTGCCGCATTGCAGTTCTATCCGCGGTGGCGCGCCGCGGACTTCGGATCCTCGAGACTGATCGGCTTGGCCCCTTCGGACTTCATGATTGCCACGCGCGATGGTCGAACCGTCGGGTGCATCGCCTGTTGGGATCAACGTGCGTTCAAGCAGGTCATCGTCAAAGGGTACTCGCCACGGTTGGCGCGCTTGCGTAGAGTCGTCAATCTGCTCGCGCCGCTTAGCGGTATTCCGAGGCTGCCGCGCGAGGGCTCGCCGCTGCAGTGTGCTTATCTCTCGCATCTTGCCGTTGAACGTAACGATGACGAAGAGGTGTTGACGGCGCTGGTTGCAGGCGCGCGCCAGCGAGCGCTGGAGAAGGGGCTCGACTACGTCGTGCTCGGACTCTCATCCAGATCTCCCGCGTTCCAGACGACTGCGCGGGCGTTCAAGCACCGAGCCTACGAAAGCGTGCTCTACGTCGCGTTCTGGCCGGATGGCGAAGCGGCCGCACGATCGCTTGACGGCCGGCCATCATATCCCGAGCTCGCGATCCTATGACGATCACCACGCCTGCACGGACGTCGCGGCTCACCGGACGTACGGTGCCGCGAGCATCGTTGACGGTAGCCGATCGCAATGCGATGTTCACGCTGCTCTCGACGTTCTTTACGGGCGTTGATCCGGACACGTTCGCGAGTGACCTGGACGAGAAGAGCCACGTGATCCTGCTCGAGGATGACAACGGCTTGCTGCGGGGGTTCTCGACGCTCTTGGTTTACCGAACGTGCGTGCCCGCGGTTGACGCAGCCATCGTCTACTCGGGCGATACGATCGTGGATCGGGAATCCTGGGGAAGCCCGGCGCTGCCGATGTCGTGGCTCGCCGCCACACGCGCGCTGACCGACGCAGCCGAGGCGCCAGTCTATTGGCTGCTCCTCACGTCGGGCTTTCGGACCTATCGCTTCCTTCCTGTCTTCTTTCGCGAGTTCTACCCGCGTGATTCGACTCAGGCGTCAGCTGCACTCGTCCGCGCGCTCGCGACCGAGCGATTTGGCAAGCGTTACGACGCACGCACGGGAATCGTCCGATTCGAGCGACCACAAGTGCTCGTGCCTGAGCTGCTCGACGTCCCTGAAGGTCGATCGCACGATGAGCACGTCGCATTCTTTCTCGAGCGCAATCCAGGCTACACGCGCGGCGACGAGCTTGTGTGTCTCACTGACATCGGCGACGCCAATCTGACCGCTGCGGCACGGCGCATTGCACGACGAGTCGAGGGGCTGACGAAGTGAACCCGAGAGCTGTCGCTGCGAATCTGGTGTGGGCGGGGAGCAGCCTGCAACCATGGTGGCGCTTTCGTCGCGCGCTCGCTCAGCCGGAGCGCGTCCAACGCCAACTTCTCACCAGCTACCTTCGTCAGAACGTCAACACCGTCCTCGGACGGGAGCATCGGTTCGACAGGATCCTCAGCGCCGGCGACGGCGTCCAGGCGTATCGCGATACCGTCCCCTTAACCGACTACGATGCGTTGGAGCCGTCGATCCTGAAGATTGCGGCCGGCGAGCGAAATGTCCTGACGACCGACGCTGTCACTCGACTGACGCCTTCCAGCGGATCGACAAGTGCAGTCAAGCTCCTGCCGCACACGGCTTGCCTGCAGCGCGAGTTCGCGCGCGCGGTTGACGCGTGGATCGCGGACCTATTCGTGAGTCGGCCCCGCTTGGCCGCGGGACCTGCGTACTGGTCGATCACGCCCTCGGTGTCGTTCGAGACGACTGCCGCAACGCGGATGAAGCAGCAGCCTGCGATACCGATCGGGTTTGACGATGACAGCGCGTATCTAGGCGGATTTCGTCGCCTGCTTGTATCTGCACTTCTGGCGGTGCCCTCCGACGTGCGCCACATTGCTGACGTCGACGCGTTTCGCTACGTCACGCTGCTGTTCCTCCTGAAAGCGCGACAGCTCCGGCTGGTGTCTGTGTGGCATCCGTCGTTTCTCATTCAGCTTCTGGATGGCATCGCGGTTCACCTCGATCGCATCGTTCGAGACATTGCGACGGGCACGCTGAACCCTCCAGGCGGCATTCCCGATGACGTACGTCGGCAGCTCGGGGAGAAATTGCAGCCAGAGCCGCAGCGCGCTGCTGAACTTCGCCGTTTGCAGCGCTTCACGGCGCGCGACCTTTGGCCGGATCTCGAGCTCGTGAGTTGCTGGGGCGACGGTCCCGCGCGTTCGTACGCCGATCGACTCGCGCGAACCGTTTCTGATGTTGCAGTTCAGAAGAAGGGCTTGATTGCGACGGAAGCAATCGTCTCGATTCCTTTTCAAGGACAGCATCCACTGGCGGTCGGCTCGCACTTCTTCGAGTTCCTCGACGACACCGGCGGATGCCATCTTGCCCATGAACTCGCAACAGGCGTCCAGTACGCCGTCGTTGTGACGACAGGCGGCGGACTCTACCGCTATAAGCTCGGGGATCGCATTGCGGTGAACGGCTTCGCCGGTTCGACGCCATCAATCGAGTTCGTTGGGCGCGCCGATCGTGTCTCCGACCGATTCGGCGAGAAGCTCAGCGATGGGTTTGTCACAGGCGTCATTGACGAGCTCTTTGCGTCGCTTTCGCCGCCGCGGTTTGCGATGCTCGCACCTGAATCGATCGCGGAGGGGATCGCCTACACGCTGCTCGTCGAGCCCGAAGGACCATTGCCCGCGGGCCTCGATCGAACGCTCGAACGATGCCTTCGACGCAATCCGCATTATGCGTGGTGTGTTGAGCTCGGACAGCTTCGGCCGGCGCGGGTCGTCTCCGTTGGCCCGCGCGCCGACCGTACGTATCTGGAGGCCTGCGCTGCTCGCGGCCAGCGGTTGGGCGACATCAAGCCGTCGTCGCTCAGAACCGAGAGCGGGTGGGAACACGCCCTTCGGGGTGTAGACTGACCCAAATGGCCGACTTTGACGATTTGAAGCTCGACAAGTGGCAGACGTCGTTCGAGCCAGAGCGCAGTAGTGGCTTTGGCTGGCGCGTCGTCGCAATCATCGTCGTGCTACTCGGACTTGGTGCCGCAGGCTACTTCCTGTTGTGGCGCCGGGCTGACTCAAAATCAACAGACGTGCGCGTCCAAACCGAACAAGCCGTTGCGTCACCCGCCGCTGCGCCGGTTGCGGAGACCCCACCGTCGGATCTACCACCGCTCGAACAGACGGACACGATCGTCCGCGAACTCGTTGGTCAGCTGTCGTCGCATCCAACGATCGCGGCGTGGTTGACGACGGATCAACTCATCCGCAACTTCACGGTGGCGGTTGTGAACACGTCGAACGGCCGAACGCCAGCGAAGCAGCTGACAAAAGTGCGTCCGACGGAACCATTCCTGGTCGTTCAGCGCGGATCTGACATCTGGATCGATCCGCGCAGTTACCGTCGATACGACCGGTATGCGGACGCCATCTCTGGCTTGGACGCAAACGGCGCGGCGCAGCTCTACACGCGCTTGAAGCCGCGGATCCAGGATGCATATCGCGAGCTCGGCTACCCCGACGGTAACGTCGATGCCGCCGTGCAGCGTGCCATCACCGAGATCCTGGCGACGCCAGTGGTCGAGGGCAATGTGCGACTGGTATCGAAGAGCGTGGTCTACGAGTTTGCCGACCCGCGTCTGCAATCGCTCTCGTCCGTTCAGCGGCAGATGCTGCGGATGGGTCCGCGGAACGTCCAGCTGATTCAGACCAAACTCCGCGAAATTGCGCCTGGTATAGGCGTCACCGTCCAACCCAAACCATAGCCGCCCGGTCCGCCTTTTCGTTACACTACCCTCGATCCCGGAGGGGACTTGGTTCGACGTTCGCTCTTTGCCGTGGCGGTGCTCGTCGCGGCCTGCCATGTGTGGATGCTCGCGCAAGACGCGCCGGGCCCGGGCACACGTGCGTCCGCGTCCGGCTCCTCGACTGACGCGAGCATCGTCTCGGTCGAAGCGATCGTCACTGACAAGCTCGGCAAGGCGATCCTCAATCTGCGCTCGTCCGACTTCGTCGTCCTTGAAAACGGCATTCCGCAAAAAATTGCCGGCGCCGTCCTGATCTCGAAGAAAGCCTCGCAATCCTCAACCGCGGCAAGCGAATCGAACGCTGATCCGGAACGTGGCGCCAAGGAGCCAGGCACGCGAATCATCGGCATTTACCTCGACGAGTTTCATGTCGAGGGTGGCGTCAGCTCCGATCGCGTGCGTCAGGCGCTCGCCCGGTTCGTTGACGAAGAGTTGCGTCCTGCCGACCTCGTGGTCGTCATGAAGCCGCTCGATTCAGTCACTGACATCAGGTTTACCCGCGACCGTGAGGCTGCGCGCAAGGTCATCGCGAGCTTCGAAGGCCGCAAAGGCGACTACACTCCGCGGACGACGTTTGAGACGCAGTACTTGGGCCACTCGCCGGAAGCCGTTCGCGCAGCGCGTGCGCAGATCGTGATGTCTGGACTGCGAGCGATGACGATGCGGATAGGCGAGTTCGGGGGCGATCTTGGCGCGATCGTTTTGGTGAGCGAAGGATTCAATGGAGAGATTCCGCGAAGCCGCGAACGACGGCTTCCCGACCTTCAGGGCATCGTCCGGGCGGCGAGCCGATCGAAGCTGCTCCTGTACTCGTTCGATCCCGCAGCCGCGATGGCTGCTGCGGACACCGACAACGAGAAAGCGCTGCAGGCGATCGCGAAGCAAACCGGCGGGGAAGCTGTCGCTGCCGGTGCGGATCTCCAGTCAGGATTGCAGCGCGTGTCGCGCGATCTCGATGCTTACTACGTCCTCACCTACCACTCGACGCAGACCAACGACGGGCGCTTTCACAATCTTCAAGTGACATCCACTCGTCGCGATGCGCTGGTCCGCACACGCTCAGGATACTGGGCGCCGCTTCCGTTCGAGTTGCGCGCGAGCCTACGTCCGACACCAGCGCCCGTGGTGCCGATGCGGGCGCTGCGACGAAGCCCATTGATCCAGGCGTGGTTTGGATCGACGGTCGAGCCCGATGGTCGCCGCCGCGCGATCTTCACCTGGTCGCCAGCGCCGCCGTCGCCGACCGCCAAGAAGATTGCGAGACCGGAAATCGTCTCGTTGAAAGCCAGCACGCCCTCGGGCCGGGTGCTGTTCGAGGGTGACCTCTCGCCGGTTGGCGTCAACGCATTTGGGTCGACTCAGCCTGTCAGCGCTGCTTTCGACGTTCCAGTCGGCCGGGTGCAGTTTGACTTCATGGTGCTCGCCGCCGACGGCTCCAAGCTGGACACCGGTGCGCAGGATTTCGACGTACCGGAGGTGCGCACCGGACCGCCGGTGATCCTTGCACCGCAGCTGTTTCGTGCCGCGTCTGCCCGCGAGTTCCGCGAGATCAGCACCAACGCGAACGCGGCGCCGCTGCCCGACCGAGAGTTCCGCCGCACCGATCACCTGTTGTTGCGTGTGCCGACGTTCGATCCCGCGGGCAAGCAGGTCGAGGTCACGGCCAAGTTGATCAACCGCGTCGGTGTGACCGTGATCGATCTGCCGCTGACCACCGACGTTCCCCACCAACTCAGTCAATTCGATCTTCAATTGGCGCGCTTTGCGCCAGGGGAGTACTCGCTCGAGATCGCCGCGCAGAGTGAATCCGGCGCGTCCCGCCAGCTAATCCGCTTCCGGATTACCGGCTGAACCGGTCATTGCTGGATATCCTCCGCCCCCACGTCCTCAGCCACCCGCTGCTGCTCTTCGTCGTGTGCTTCGTCGTTCACAAAGCGGCTGGTCGACGTCTGGGTGCCGTCGGCAACGTCGCCGGAAAGGCCGGGGTGCCAACCACCCTGGTGTTCGGCGTCCTCTTCGTGGGAATTCTGGTCGTCAACGTCGCAGCGTCAGCGTACGTCGATCATGTCGAGCCGTCTGTTGCGGCGCTGAGCTGGGCGGTCATGCGTGGCGAAGCGGCGTATCCGGCACAAGATGCCGCCGCAATCTACGGGTTGCCGTACGGTCCGATGCTGTTTCTGTTGTACGGCGTTGTTCTGAAGATTGTCGGGCCAGGAATCTCGGCATCGAAAGTTAGTGCCGCCCTGGCATCGTTGGCCAGCCTGGTTGTTGTGACGATCGCCGCGCGTCGTGCGTTTGGTGCCCGGTGGCCACGCGTTACGAGGTGGACGACGATCCTTTATCTGGCGTTTGGTGGCACAGCGTTCTGGCTGAGGGCTGAGCCGCTGCTGATCCTCTGCACCAGCCTCGCTGCGCTCGCGCTGACTCTTGCATCGACGCCGGCGGCGATTGTGCTCGGCGTCGCGCTCGGCGTTGGCATCAACCTCAAGATCAGCGCGTTCTTCTATCTTCTTCCCGCGATCGCGGTGATGCTGCGGAAGCACGGCATTGGTGCGGTTGCACTCGCGACCCTCGTAGCCGCCGTCGTCGCAGCCCTCCCGTTTGCGTTGTTCGAAAACATTTCAGCGTCCGGTTATCTCTATTGGGTCCAGACGACCGCCGGTCATGGCTTCCGTCTGCGCGCACTGCCGTCGGTGCTCGAGTGGGCCGTGTTCGTGTCGATCCCGCTCGGACTCTTCGCACGCTCTCAACAGCCTCACTCGCGGTTGTTGTCGTGGATGCTGCTGGGGATGATCTTCGTATCGGTCCCGCTTGCCACCAAGCACGGCACGGGCGCCTACCACTTCCTGCCCTTCGTCCCGCTGATCCTGTTCGCAGCCGGCAGCGCCGAGCGAATCCCGTCTCGCATTCCGGCCTTCCTCGCAACCGGCATCATCGTCGCGGCATTCCAGATGTCGCACTGGATTGCGGTCAGCCTTGCGATGCCGGCGGGCCCGATCCTCTCAGAGCTTCGCCGAATGGAGCAGTCGAGCCGTGGAGCCGTGGCGATGGGATACAGCGCGAATTATCGGCTGTCGTTCTTTCGTCCGCAGCTCGTGTTCGACGGCCACCCGAACGTGATCGACGGCGCCTCGGCGATGGACGCTGCATGGAGCGGCCGGCCGTTCCCGCGAGCGCTCGTCGACGCAATGCGATCGTGCACCATCTCGACGTGGGTGATTCCGTCCGGTGGAGAACCGTTCGAGCTACCGAACGCCTATGGCGAAGTGGAAGTGTTCCCGGTCGAGTTTCGCCAGGCCTTCCACGAGTCGTATGCGCTGCGAGAGTCGGGGCGCTGGTTCAATCTGTGGACGTGCGCGAGATAGATGGAGTGTCCGCGTTCACTTGCCTTGGCGGTTCACCATGAAGCTGATCCAGATCGGGGCGAAGGGTGAGGTGCAGCCCTTCGAAACGGGATAGTCGCGATAGATTCCCAGCGTCTCTCCAATAGCAATGGCCCGCTTGCGGAGTTTGGGGAAATGGATTCCGATCTCCGCCAGGGCGCTGTTCATCGTCCACTGCACGTCGGGATCGGCGTTTCCCATTTCGGACTCGATGCGGTCCAGCAGCGCTGGCGGCTCGAGCCCGTCAGGACTCTTCACGACTCGCTCGGCCGTGAGGCTCCATCCGGCGCGCGCGGCCCAGCGGTCGTCCGCAGCCATCCATTCCTGGCGAAGCTTCTCTTTGTCGGGATGCTGCTTCACGATATAGGAGATGAGCCAGTCCGCCACGTGGGCAAAGGCGATGGACCGCACCATCCGATCCACTTCCTTGGCTGACAGGTCTTGTGGCTTGATCAGGAGAGCCGCCAAGAGCTGGGCATCGGCGTTGCCGGTCTTCCACAGAGACATGCCGAGCGCATGGTTGGTCTTGATCTTCTTCGCCAGCACTCGGATGTCGCCGTGTTTGACGCCGAACTGATTTTCGCCGGCGCCGTACTTGGTGTTGTGCGCCCGCACCTTCTCGTTGCCGAGCGCTTTTAGTTTCTTGAGGGTTTCATCGACAGTCATGGTCGTGATTCTGCTAGGGTAGGCTCCCCGGGCAATCACGAATCGCCAATCGGCAATCACCAATCGACAATCAGCAATCGCCAATCGCCACTCTGCAATCCTCCTAATGCACTCCCGCCTCGCCCGACAGTGACTTCACGACGTCGCCGAGCACTGCCTTTGCGTCGCCGAACGCCATGAGCGTGCGATCGAGGTAGTAGAGCTCGTTGTCGATCCCGGCAAACCCGGGATTCATTGAGCGCTTGATCGCAATAACGGTCTTGCACTTGTCGACATCGATAATCGGCATCCCAAAAATCGGGCTCGACTTGTCGTGGCGCGCCGCCGGGTTGACGACGTCGTTGGCGCCGACGACGAGCGCGACGTCGGTCTGCGGCAGGTCGGGGTTGATGTCATCCATCTCGACGAGCGCATCGTAGGGGATCTCGGCCTCCGCAAGCAGAACGTTCATGTGCCCCGGCATGCGCCCCGCAACCGGATGGATCGCAAACTTCACGTCGACCCCACGCTTACTCAGCTGATCGTACAGTTCGCGAACCTTGTGCTGCGCCTGCGCCACGGCCATGCCGTAGCCGGGAATGACGACGACCCGATCGGCGGTAGTCAGTAGTTCGGCGACATCTTGTGGCGTCGCGCTTTTGGCGGTCTTGGCCTCGACGGCGGTGCCGGCCGGCTGCACCTGTCCGAACGCCCCGAACAGCACATTCGTGAACGACCGGTTCATCGCGCGACACATGATGATCGACAGAATCAAGCCCGACGAGCCGTCGAGTGCACCAGCCGTAATCAGCAGCTTGTTCTCGATGGCGAAGCCCATCGCGACCGCCGCCAGTCCCGCGTAAGAGTTCAACAGCGAGATGACGGTCGGCATGTCGGCACCGCCGATTGGCAGAATCAGCAGCACGCCAAAGATCAGCGAGAGCACGACGATCACGGGGAACGCCCACGCCGCGTACGGCTCGATCGTCAAATAGAGCCCGGTGATGACGGCAATCGCGAGCAGGCTCAAGTTGACGAAGTTCTGGTTCGGATACGTGATCGGGCGCGTCGGAACGATTTCCTGCAGCTTGCCCGCAGCCATCAAGCTTCCAGTGAAGGTCAGGAATCCGAGGATCACCTCCAGCACGATTGCACCGATACGAAACCGCGTCAGCTCACCGTGCTGAAACCACACGATGTACTTTGCCGTGCCGACCAAGCCGACGGCCAAACCGCCGAACGCGTGAGACAGTGCCGTCCGCTGCGGAACGGCCGTCAGTGGTACCCACGACAGCGGAACGCCGATGACGAATCCCACCGCTGCGGCGACGGCGATCCACGTGTAGTTGACGATCTCCGGCGCCATGAGCGTGCCGACGATCGCCAGCGTCATTCCGCCGACGCCGGCAATCACGCCGCGGCGTGCGGTCTTCGGGTGACTCAGCCAGCGAAGCGACAGGATGAAAAGTGCGGCCGCCGCCAGGTAGGTCAGTTGAATGAGGCCGTGGCTCACCGCTTCGGCTCCCGCTCGCGGAACATCTTCAGCATGCGGTCGGTGATGAGAAACCCGCTGACGATGTTGGTCATGGACGCCGCAACGGCAACCGCGCCGAGCACGGTAGCGGCCCTCGACTCCTCCTCACCCGTAATCAGGATGGCGCCCACCACCGCGATCGCGGAGATGGCGTTCGTCAACGACATCAATGGCGTGTGCAAAAGGCGGGAGACGTTCTGAATGACTTGGAAGCCGACGAACGTCGCCAGCATGAACACGAACAACATCGACCACAAGTCGAGTTCAGCCATGGCGCAGGGAGTGTAGCACGTGTTACGCGCCCCTGAGGCGCTCGGCGGCGGCGCGCAGCGTCTCGTCTTTCTTCGCGAAGCAGAAACGCAGTACGCGAGGTGCGTCCTGCGAGCGCAGGAACGGCGAGGTCGGAATCGATGCCACGCCGCGCTCCTTGGTCAAACGAATCGCGAAATCCGCATCGCGCTCGTCGGTGATCGCAGAGTAGTCCATCAGCTGAAAGTAGCTGCCGCGGCACGGTAACGGCGTGAAGCGTGACCCGGCCATCAACTCGAGGAACAGATCGCGTTTGGCCTGGAAGAACGGCGCCAGCTCGGACAGGCCGCGCCGGGTTTCGAGAAAATCGGCGATGGCGTGCTGGACGGGCGTGATCGTCGAAAACGTGACGAACTGGTGAACCTTCCGAAACTCCTGCATCAGCGGCGCCGGTGCAACGGTATAACCGACCTTCCATCCCGTCGTGTGGTAGGTCTTGCCGAACGACCCCACGATGAAGCTGCGCGCGGCGAGTGCGTCGTAGCGCGCCATGCTCTCGTGAGCGATGCCGTCGAAAATGATGTGTTCGTAGACCTCGTCGCTGAGAACGACGATATTCGTTCGCTCGACGAGCGCCGACAGTTCGCGGACGTCCGCGGCGGTGAGCACAGCCCCCGCGGGATTGTGCGGGGTGTTCACCATGATCATGCGCGTGCGGCTCGTGACCGCCCGGCGTACCGCGCTCCAGTCGATCGAGTAATCAGGGAATTGCAGCGCGATGAACACCGGCGCTGCGCCGCTCAACTCGATCGCCGGCACGTACGAGTCGTAGCACGGCTCGAGCACGATCACTTCATCGCCCGCGCGAACCGTGGCGGCAACCGCATCGAAGATGGCTTCCGTTCCGCCGGATGTCACCGTGACTTCGGTTTCAGGATCGTAGCGGCGGCCGTGGTAATGCTCGTACTTCGCCGCAATCGCCTCGCGCAGCCGCAACACCCCTTGCATCGGCGCGTACTGGTTCTTGCCGCTGCGCATGTGCGAGGCCACGGCGTCGACGAGCGCCGGATCGCAATCGAAGTCGGGAAAGCCCTGCGAGAGATTGATGGCGCCGAGATCGGCTGCGAGCCGCGACATCACCGTGAAAATCGTGGTGCCGACCGACGGCAGCTTCGACTCGATGCGTGTCACGACGTGGCCTCGAACACGCCGGTCTCGCGATTTTTGCGGACGCGATCCCACGAAAAATACTGCCCGTTCATCGCGACGTACACGCCCGCAGGCAGCACCTGCGCGAACGACAGCGCGCTGCCGAGATTGAACAGGCCGTCCGAGCTGCCGAACGCGTATGGCACCATCGCGCCGGTCAGCACGATCGTTTGATGTGGCAGGTTGGCGTGGGCCAGCGCGTGTGCGGTTTCGACCATCGTGTCTGTGCCGTGCGTGATCACGATCGCTTTCTCCGCGGACGCGCGGCATCGCTCCACGATCGTCGCTCGCCCGCGATCGTCGAGGTCGAGACTGTCGATCATCATGATCGGTTCGACCGTGACATCGAGCCGGCAACGCCCGCGCTGAAGCATCGCCGGCACGTACGTCTCCTTGAAGAACAGCCGGCCTGTCAGCTCGTCGTAGTCCTTGTCGAACGTGCCGCCGGTAACGAGAATTCGTGTCTTCATCGGAACAATATTGAAATCGACCCGCATATTTCGTGCGTCGGGCGCTGGAGTCCGCGGCCGCCCGCCAGCCGTCTCGCCTCGTGACGCCTTACGACAAGTAGTTGATTGTGGCCAAGTTACGGGCAGACGCCTGGGCGTGGTCGTTCACGCGGCACCTGCCTTGCCTCCCCTCGGACCTCTGGAGGCATAACTCAATGTTCGCAGGAATTGCAGCGATCGTCATCGGCGTGGTTGGGTTCTTGTACATTCGCCGCCGCGGCGCGCGCAAGCGCCAGCAGGCCTAACGGAAGGCAGAAGGCAGAAGGCAGAAGGCAGAGATCGTTCTTTTACCTTTTGCCTCTTCCCTTCAGTCGGCTCTGGTCAGCCGCCTGCCCGCTCGCGCGAAACAAGTCGTCCGAGGCCGAGAGGACGACGCGCCGAAGGCGGTCGGGATAGTCCGGAGGCAGCTCCCGGAGGAAGCGCGTGACCATCTGCGCGGCCGCCGTGGAGCTGTGTCCGCCCAGCGTTGCATCCATCCACCGTTTGGGGAAGAAGATGTCCCCGGTCCTCTGGATTTCCTGCAGCATCGCCAAGCTCTGCGGGATGTACTTCTCCGACGTGGCCGCACGCAGCGGATGGTGCAGGTAACCGATCCCTTCGAGCACCCACGGCTCTCGCTGGCGAAATGCCGGATTCTTCAGACGCTCGAAGAACGTGTCCCTGACATTCGGATCCGCTGACACGGCGGGGCGCACGAACACGAAGCGATCGCGGCGATCGGGATTCTCGATCCTCGTCGTCTGTTCTTCGAGGATCTTCTGCCACCCCGGTACCTCGAGCAGTGCCAATCGCAGCGCGAGCGTCGTGTAATCCGGCTCGGCCAGCGTGAGGCCTGGGACTTCCTCAGTTTTTCGCCACACCCGTTCCAGCCATCCTATCGTTGGCAGCGATCGCGCCGTGTCCCGCAACGCGCCGAACCAGGCGGCCTTGAGGCTCTGCGAGGGCGCCGCTGCCAGGCCGGCGCGGAACACCTTCTCCATCTCCGGCGACAGTGACGCGCGCGCGGAGTCTGGCAGGAACTTCCAGTAGGCCTGCTCGGTGTAGCCGAGAATGCGTTGCACGTTCTGCTCGTCTTTCTCGAGCGGGAGCGCATGAAGTGCGAGCCGAATGAGGGTCGATGCGGAAGCCCGCTTGTTCAGCATCTGATCCCACAGCGCGATCCAGGCCGCGCCCCGGGTCAGGGGATCGCCGATGTCGGCGACGTGTTCGAGCAGATAGGTCAGCGTCCGCGTGTCGAGCTCGAAATCGGCATAGCCAAGCCCCGCACCGGACGGCAGCACGAATCGCGGCGCCGGTAGGCCAATCGCTTGGGGCACCTCGGTGAGCGCGCCTTCAACGCGTACCGGCAGCATGCGCTGACCATCCGGCAATCCGATCGCCACCTGCAGGCGCTGGTTCCACGTGAGACCCCGGGACACGATCGGATCGCGCTGCCGGAACGCAAGACGTACGATCCGATTGTTGGCGACCTCCAGCTCGGTCGTGAGCATCGGGCGGCCTGCTTCGTCGACCCACGCGTGGCTCCACGCAGCGAGATCGTCCGGCGTCCGGTTGTCGAGCACGGCGATCAGATCGGGCCACGTCGCGTTGCCAAACGTGTGTTGCTGCAGGTATTGGCGTGTGCCGTCGCGGAACGCCTGTTCGCCAAGGATCCCCTCGAGCTGCCGCATGACGATCGGCGCCTTCTGATAAATGATCGCGCCATACAACGAGCCGGCTTCGTTCAGGTTATCGAGACGCTGCCGGATTGCGTTCGTGCCGGGCGTGCGGTCGATCTCGTAGGCCCCAGGATAGTGGGCCAGGAGAAACCGCAGCTCGTGATTGATCTCGGGGAACGACGGGTTGACGATCTTCGCTGCCATGAAGTTGGCAAACACTTCCTTCATCCACACGTCGTTGAACCACCTCATCGTCACCAGATCGCCGAACCACATGTGGGCCGTCTCGTGCGCGATGAGGCTGGCTCGTCCGAGTTTCTGATTCTGCGTCGCAGACGGATCCAGCAGCAGCGCGGACCCGTTATAGAAGATCGCGCCAGCGTGTTCCATCCCGCCGAACTGGAACGATGGCACCAGCAGAAAGTCGAACTTCCCCCACGGATACGGAATGCCGGTGTAGTTCTCCAAGAATGTCAGCGCGGTGGCGTGCAGATCGAAGATGGCGTCGCGGTTGCGAGCGACTTTGGCGGCGTCGGTCTCGCGATGGAACATCCGGAACGTGCGGCCGCTGCGCTCGGCGGTTTCGATCGAGAATTTCCCTGCACCAAACGCAAACAAATATGTTGGCAGCCGCTCCGTTTCCGCGAACGAAATAGTGGTGTGACTGTCCGCCCGAGTTTCGCCGAGCGGTGCGCCATTGGCGATGGCCTGCCAGTCTGCAGGAATGGTCAGCGTCAGCATCCAACGCGCCTTGAGGTCGGGTTGATCGAAACACGGAAACGTGAGATGGGCTCGCGCAGGAACGAACAGGGTATACAGGAACTCCGCATTCCGGTTGAGCGCCGCATCTCCCGCGACGAACTCGATGGCAATCTCGTTCTTCCCCTCGCGCAAGTCCGCGGCTGGAACGACGATGTGATCGGGGACGCGAACGATGGTTGAGGGCTTGCCGTTGACGGAAGCAGTGTTGACGCGCTGCGGCGCCGCCAGATCGAGCGCAAGCGGTCGCGTCGCATCATTCAGGAGGAAGCTGACGACAACGCGGCCGGTGACTGGCGACGTCGGTTCAGCGGGGATCGCGAACTGCAGGTCGTAGCGCAGCTCGCGAATCCGCTGCGCGCGCTCTTCGGCAAGCGTGAGCGGAATGCCTGGACTCGGCGGCTGGGCGGCGGGCTGCATGATCAGTATGGCCAGCAGGATGGGCAGGCCGGCGATCCACATCATGCCCGAATCATATCAGGCGATTTTTCGCGTGCGGAGCACCACCAGCGCGGCGATCACGACGAAGAAGCACAGGCTGACGAGCGACCATCGCATGAAGGCGTAGTACGCCGTGCGTCCCACGAGATCGAAGATCACCAGACCGATCATGGCGACCGCGACGATTGCCAGTGCGCGCATCGGCTGGGGGAGCCGATCGTGGTCGTTCGCGAGAACAGCAATTGCTGGTGTGGCAATGAGAAACACGTAGTCCCATCCTTGCGGCGAGAGGAGCGGCATCAGGATCAACAGCACGCCGCCCTCGAGGGCCTCGGGAAAGCGAACACCACGGCGCAGCAGGAAGACCACTGCCGCGACAGCGAGCAGCACCAGTCCAGCGCCGTACGCGACCTGCGCCGAAAGATCGCCAGGTCCGAGCATCCGAAAGGACATGGCCGCGAGCGAGATATTGTCGTACACGGACAGATTTGGCGCAGTCGTGTCCGTGACCGTTCGCCACCATTCACGATGAAGCGCGACGTTGCCCGCGAATCCGTACACCACCGCCGGCAACAGGAGCACCGCACCAAGTCCGAGACAGGCCGCCGCGATCGAGCCGACCTTACGGCGTGCGATCAGCCACGGCACGAACAGGACGGCGTAGGGTTTGATCACG
>Ga0075428_100002243_pt1 | contig 20929 bp, 27 predicted proteins | sample RhiMetdeltSRZDD2_FD_75291 | JGI IMG/M metagenome (GOLD analysis project Ga0075428, IMG submission 75291) | Populus rhizosphere microbial communities from Tennessee, USA - Rhizosphere MetaG P. deltoides SRZDD2 | ecosystem: Host-associated > Plants > Roots > Rhizosphere > Soil | place: USA... | reverse complement strand
ATCGACACAACCGATATTGCGGCAAATGCGATAACCAGCGCCCTCATCGCCAATGGAACAATTGCCAGTGGCGACATCTCCAACGGTGCCATCGGTAACCTGCAACTGGCAACCGATGCCGTCAGTGGCGATAAAATTGCCGCGAACGCCGTGCAGGCCTCCAAGCTATCCACCGCGGCCAATACCAGAACTACCAATAACATGGTTGGCAGCTTGTCTGTCAGCTTAGGCTCGTCGAATGAATGGCCGGTGTTTGTAGCGCCTACTAGCGGCACGATTACCAAAGTCTCCTTTACTAACAAGGTCAACTTAAGTGTCGGTTCAACAACGATAAACATCCGTAAAAATACATCGACGGTAGTCGCCACCACTACCTCAACCTCATTTGTGGCATTTACGCCAAAGGTTCCATCATTAGTAGCCGGTACGAGCTTTATTGCGGGTGACGTTTATAGCCTGCAAATTGATGCTGCGGGGTTAGGTATTTCGTTGACTAACTTTTTGGTCACCATCGAATATATCCCTAGCGAATAGTTATTGAGTGGTCACAGTTTCCTGTGGGGTGGCAGTATCGGAAGTGTCACGAATAGTCAGCATATCAACGATTTTATCGCTCAAAGGCCGAAAAATGATAATCCGTTTGTTTTCGGTATAAATTAGTAACTTATCATCATTTTTGGCCCGATTGGCTAGCTCTTTATTGGTAAGCTTCGAGGCATCGCTTACCGTTACTACGCTTGGTTTTTCGCTTGGTGCTTCAACCATTTCGTTAATCCGCTGGATGGTACGCTCCTCGACTGTCTTAGGGTTAGCGTCGACCGCTTGACGATATTTAAAAAATAACCATGCGCCACCGGCCAAAGCCGCGGCCAAAAATAAACTTAAAAAACACATTACCACTAGGTTGCGGCCACGCTTTGCTGTCGCATGACTGCCGGGTTCTGACTGCATAATTATAACCCGATGTCCGTCTTTGATACGGCATTATCATCAATAAAGGTGACGACCATACTCGAGGATCCGTCGTACCAAGTACAGACTTTCTGAACCCCTAAGGCTCCAAGTAATGTCTGAATACAATCGTCGGGGTCACCTACTAAATTCCTAACTTCAGAATAAGTATCACCGCTTTCAATCTCTTTGTAGAGTTGTGCCAAATCGGTGTTAGTACCACCCCCGCCAGAACCAGTGTTTCCGCCCGAACCACCGGAGCCACTCGGGCTGCCACTACCGCCCGAACCACCACTTGTATTTACGGTAACTTGTGGTTGCTGCTCGGTTCCATCGGCTACACCGCTACTAATTTTTGCACGTTCAGTTGTTGACACTGGTTCAGCGTTTTGCCTTGTGGTTGCTGGCCTAAAATCTTCTAGCCAACCTATAAGCGGACGCCACACCCACCACCCTAAAAATAAAACAAGAATTATTAATAAAGGCACTAGCCATACTACTATCTTATGTTGATGCAGTGGTATTTGCGCTTGCTGCGGCGGTTGCTGTCTTTTTTGTTTGTCTGATTTTTCCCTCTTAGCCATAGGTCCCACCCTTTTGCCTTTAGATTTAAAGTACTTGTACAAACTCATCATACAAAACCTTCTAAAAAACTCAATGCTTGCCTTACTCTGTTACACTTAGGATACCTATGGGTCGTGTGAGGAAAATGCAACGCATTCCGGCCGAGGACAGGCCGCGGGAAAAACTAGCCAGCAAAGGTGTGCCGGCCTTGTCTGATTTTGAACTTTTAGAGGTAGTCATTGGTAGCGGCACTGTTGGCGCCGATGTGAGCTTTATTGCGCGCAAAATTCAAAAATTACTGTTAAAAGGTACACAGGCTGTAACACTTGAAGCCCTGACAGCAATTAAAGGCGTAAGCGTTGCCACCGCGGGCAAAATTTTGGCCAGTCTTGAATTATCGCGCCGCCACTTAGTACGCGACAATACACCCCTTCTTAGCCAAGCTGATATTTTGGGGCGCCTTGGCGATATCCGCACCAAACAGCAAGAATATTTTGTATGTATCAGCTTAGATGGCGGCCAGCGACTTATTGCCCAGCGTACGGTTACAATTGGGACGCTCGATTCAGTTATTGCCCATCCCCGCGAGGTGTTTGCCGACGCCATTGTCGACCGTGCTGCCAGCATTGTTATCGCCCATAACCACCCTTCTGGCGACCCCAAGCCGACCCAAAAAGATATTACCCTCACCCAGCACCTCGCCGCCGCCAGTCAATTGCTTGGCATTATGCTGCGCGACCACATTATTGTCACTAAAAACAATTACTTTAGTTTTACACAGCATCATTTGCTTAATTAAAGAGAACAGACCCAAGTCGGGTTTTCCCTCTTTAGCTCCGGCTTCGCCTCTGGATTCTCCCTTTCCAATTAGAGATAATTTTAGATGAATGAATCACCAAAAATTATCTATTTAAGATTACAAAGTGTTGTGAAATTTTGACAGTTCATTTTTATTTAATTTGTAGGCAGCCACCTTATGCTATGATTCTGCGCATCTAAATGGAACTGTTAAATGAAGCTCTACTTTGAACAACGCGCAGTCTCTGGCCCCGGCAATACAGAAGGAATTGCCGCCGATATGATGCGGCATCTATACACACGCCAATATTTAGGCAAAACCCTCGTAGTATGCGAACAACCCGTCGCCCTGCTTAGCACCGCACGGAAACAATGGCTAAAACTGTCGCGTTCACTCCAGCGTCAACGGTCCAGCACCATCAATGCCGATAAAATCTTAAAATATACACACGGCATTGCCCATATGCAACGCCTGCGGTTTGCCCCTAAACCGCCACTCGAGCATCCTAACACCGACGTATTCTTTTTAATTCCGGAACAATTGCAACCCTTCCCCGCGCAATGTATTAGCTTGTATCTAACCTGCCCTCTTGATGAAAAACTTGCCAAACAAATACTAGATAGCCTGCCTGCCGACGCGCTCATTGTAGACTACACCAAAATGATCAAATGGTCTGCATTAGGATTGGAATCCAAAGAGCATTTAGAAAAACGCGTAGCCGAGGAATGGAAACAGGTCACACAGTTCCTTAGAGAATACGGCATACGCATATCGGGACTTCAAAAAAACGACTTATACAGTGTCGATGCTATGGATGACGCTCTGGATATTTTGCTCGCAGTCAGCCATCGTTTCTTAACCGTTGCCGGTTCGTTCCAACACATACTAGAACTCGCCCGGCCCATGCGTATGCCAAAAACGCAACGCGAAAAATACGATTCGTTCATGCTGCTTGCTCACCGGGTGCAGGCGCTGACGCCTGGCGCCTTTAGCCAGCAATTCTTGCAGGTCTACAACGAAGACGACGCATTCTTTTTGTACGACCATGGCCAAGAATTACTACTTGCTTTTGGCGAAACGCTCGAAGAATCACATGCACGGCATGTGCGTGCTGGCCGCAAATATTTGGCCGAAGCACTTGCCAAACGGCTTTATAGCAACCGTTCTTTCCAGACAACAAGATAATTACCAATACTAACTAAGCTTACCGACAGCAATAATCAAACGTTGCATTGCCGCTATGGAAGCTAAAACGGCAATGCCGGCTATTGCTATTAATAACTGCACTGTCAGTAAACCAATAAACAATACCACCATGCGTACTTCGAACGAAAACATGTCCCCACTAACCATTTTGTTTGTTACAGTGTATGCTACCTTTTTACCATGACTGGCTAGTATGGCTTGGCCTTTCGTCTTTATGTAGCTGGCAGATAAAACCGCGCCGCAGGCCAAAACTGCCCACACGGCCACCCGTGGGTTTTGCCCGCCAGCCAAAAAGAAGGCCGCACCCGCATACAATATTACCTCTTTAAACCTGTCGGTTGCAGCGGCGATGAGTGTACCGGTATCGCTTTCGCTCTTTTGCAAGCGTGCTAGTTCACCATATAAGCTGTGGAGTATCCCGACAATAAATAGCAACGTAGCCGCGCCAATAAACCGGCCCCGAGCAATCATAATGGCAATCGGTAGGTGCATTAACAGGCCAAAAACAGCAACGGCAGCGGGCGTTATTCTACCCTCGCTTACGCCATCTACCCATTTCGCTGCCTGATGTTGGAGCGTTTTAAAACCTTGACGAATAAGGTCAATAGTTGGATTCATTGTCTGTCATTATACCGCACAAAGCTTGACTACTAAGGAGTCATTGACTTATTTGGATTGTTTGTCTTTGTCGTCTTTTACAATGTTCAGAATATCTTGGCCGTATGTTTCGACCTTTTTAGGTCCGAAACCTGGGACGTTTAGTAGCTGTTCTATTGTTTGGGGTTTTATGCCCGCAACCGCCTTAAGATGTTTATCGTGAGCAATAATAAACGGTGCTGTTGCCTGTTTTTTGGCGAGTTCAAAACGCCAGGTGCGCAGCCGTTCGAACAGTTCGGGGTCTGGTTCGGGCAGTTCCAAAACTTCTTTGGCGGTTTGTGCCTGTTGTTCCATACGCGCTTCGGCCGCACCACTCGCTTCATCGGCTTCCCACTGTTTAATAATATCGGCATACGTTTGTAGGGCGTGCTCGCTTTTAGCGCGCAGCTCGGCATCGAGTTGCCGTGCTAGCGGGCTCACACGCAGCGCCATGCCATTTAGACCATCTAAAATAAGATGTTTGAGCGAACGTACGCGGCTTAAGGCCACATAGCCCATACCTTCTACAAACGCTTTTGACAGGTCAATCTTAGCTGCATCGAGCGTCATACCCTGACTTTTGTGGACGGTAATTGCCCAGGCCAAACGCAACGGGAACTGGGCTAATACCGCTCGGCGTTTATCGCCGTCCATTAACTCCCACTGTTCGGGTTTAAGCGTGATTGTCCGGCCATTAACTAGCTCGACGACCGGGTAATCGTTACTGTCAAAATCGAGCACCGTGCCGAGGCTTCCGTTAACATATTTACGGTCGGGCGAATTTTTAATACACATCACCACAGCGCCCTTTTTGAGCCGCAGCACCTCGGGCGCGAGACACGAACGCATCAGCTGCTCGACATAACGCTTGCCGCCACTGGTTTCCATGCGGTATTCATGCAACTCGCCATCCAGCTCGGCCAGTTGCCGCTCGTTAGCTTCCTCGACATCGACATTTACTGTCAGTAAATGGGTCCGCGTAGCAAACGGATCATCGACGGCTTGGGCGCGTGCTTGCAGAGCGTCGAGTTGGCTGCGCGTCAGTACACCCTTTCGGATGCCGTTCAAAATTGCCGCGTATTGGTCGTCATCAGATTGCCTAAACTGCTTCTCTAGGTAACAAACTTCAAAATTGCCCTGTAGCCAAACGTTAGAACAAGTCACAAAACTACCTTGTCTGGAATCTTTACGGTTAACCGGTGGTAACTGAAAAAAATCGCCACACAACACCACTTGTAAGCCACCGAATGGCTCGCTATTCTCCCGTACACCGCGCATAATTTCGTCTACCATGTCGAGACGAAAATCGTGCAGCATACTTATCTCGTCAATTACTAGCAGGTCGGCCTTGCGGATTAAATCCAGCCGCGATTTGCTAATTTTAGCCAAAGCATATTGGTCCAAGGCATCTTGCACGCCAATTCCCGACCAAGCATGAATGGTAGAACCATTTAAGTGCGTCGCGGCCAAGCCGGTCGTAGCCGTAACGGCTATACTTTTACCCCGTTTTTTGCTACGCCGGATGAACTTGTTTAACACATAGGTCTTGCCAGTACCGGCCGCGCCGGTTAACAATACCGACTTGCCTGCCTCCAAAATTGCCAACGCCTGCTCTTGTGTCATTGCCGACCAAGTATATCGTTAGTTGGTCGGGAACGCCAATGGATAAAGCTTATTGGCCGTAATGTAAGACTGCACGTGCGGATCGATAAAACCCCTCTGCCCTTGCAAACGAATTGACCTGGAGGCAATATGCCCAGTCGCGCCAGCAGCAATACAGATAAAACGCCAGCCTTGCGCCGTTAGTAAAGCTTCGATTGCTACCCTTGAATCACCAGCCCGCAAACCAACACACAAGTCAACCTGGGCAATTAACACTTTTAGGTCCGGCCATCGCTCCAGATGCTTGGCCTCGTCAGAGCCCACCAGCAAGACAATCTTGTGTCCAAAGCGTCGCTGAAGCTCCGGCAACGTTTTGGTTACGGTAAATTGGTCTTGTTTTAGCGCGACAACTTCGAGTTTTGGGGATATTTGAGCTGCAAGCTTGAGCATTTCTATTCGGTCGGCAAACGGCGTTACATTTAGTTTGCGCCGCGGGCATCGTTCTGGCAACAGAATTACCCTGTCTAAATTGGCCTTTTCTATCGCACTTAGAGCAAACTCAATATGCCCCTTATGGATTGGGTCAAATGTCCCCGCATAAATGCCAATATTGCCCATCATTGGGCCCTTCGCAAGTTCAGATAGTGTTTTCTTTGTTCTGGCGTCAGGTGTTCAATAGCATAACGCAGTGCAGTGCGCGGCATGGTAGCGGCGTGTTTGTCTAAAAATTTCATTAAAATGTTATGGGCGCTGTGTTTGCCTACCTCGCGTAACTGCCAACCGACGGCTTTTTGGATGAGATCTTCCTTGTCGTGTAATAAACGCTCGGCAAGTTCGAGTGTTGTAGTTGGGTCATTGTGCTGTACATAATAAAAGGCACTCAATATACTAACGCGCCGTTGCCAGATATCCCCACTTTTGGCCAGTTCAAATAATAGCTTGCGATTGGTTTGTTGTTCATGCGGACCAATAATATAGGCCGCACTAGAGTCAACAATATCCCAGTTATTTACTCTGCCTTTGCGCACATTTTTTAGGTAAAGAGCAAAAATATCGTCTAGTACTTGCGGCTTATCTTTGGCTTTTTTGTATTGGTTAACTAGCAAAATAACGGCGCCAAGCCGGTGGTCGTGTATAGGGCTATCCAGCAATCTTTGTACCTCGGCCAGTGGCAGATCTTTGAACTCTTTACATACAAGCCGAGTGTTCGGCACTGTTGCGCCCAAAAACTCGTCTGTGGCGCCACCTACCCTAAAAAATTTCTTGGCAAATTGCCCACGCTCTTTGTCTTGGTACTTGGCTAGCGCGGCCATGAAATCTTTGGCTGTCATGTGTTTATACTACAAGATTTACGCGGCTTGGCCCAAAGCCTCTGGTGGTGGCGTAGTACTTAGTGGAAGTTGAACAACCGTGGCTAAATGTTCGCCGTGCGCGGGAGCCATAGGCGCTGGTGTAAGTATTTGCTCGACGGCTACATTTCCCGCAGGTAGAGCCACCCCTGCTTGGGGATTTTCTTCTTGTGCTTGCATAGCAGCTTCAAAAGTTCTTTTCCAGCTTGCAACAGCGGGATGGCGGCGTAGCAAAGCCCGGCGTTCGCGTTCGGTCATGCCACCCCATACGCCAAATTCAATTCTGTTGTCTAGCGCATCGGCTAAACATTCATACCTTACTGGGCAACCCCGGCAAATTCTTTTGGCGACATTTTGTGCGGCGCCCTTCACAAATAAAGCATCCGGGTCACCATTCCGGCAGGCGGCCAATGACGGCCAGTCTGATATCATCCCTACCCTTGGCTTCTCAGGCATCGGGTAAACTATACCATTAATTTAGTTCAGATAAAAATAATTTTTTAATCTAAGCTCCGGATGTTAGCATATCTTCGGGGTCGACTGGTTTAAGCGGACGTTTACGAATAATTTCGTAGCGCTCCCCTGTCAAGTTAGATTCCATATAATCGTCGTTGAGCAAATTTACGAACTTACTAATATCTTTTTGGTTCATGATAATTATAGCGCCTGCTTCGTCTTCCATAAGGTCTAGACCTAGCTCGTCGGCGTGCTCCATCAATTGTTCTTGCTTTATTTCGCCAGTAATCTCAATATTTTGCAATTTGTTGATAAGCGCCTTATTACCTTCTACCACCTTTTGCAAGGTCAGGTCATCGGCAAAACTAAGTTTGTATAACTCCTCGATCTGGCGAACTTTCTTTTCGGCAATAGCGTTCTTTTTAGCGTCGTAACCGAACAGACGGTCTAGCTTGGACTGGTTAAAGACATAGAGGTCTTGGTCTAGAACCAACATGTGCGCCTCGGCTGGAATTTTCAGCGCCGCGGCCTCAAACGCTTTAAAAATTTTGCCATTGACCATCCAGGTTCCCTGGCCTTTTAACATCTGGCCACCGCTAATTGACTTAATAATGTAAAACGGTTTGTTCATTTTAGGATGACTAATGCGCACTAGCGCGCCCTTTAGACGCTTAAGGTCGTGCTCTTCCTCGGTGAATAACTCTATTTCGTGCTCCTGGGTGCGGATCCAATGCATTACTTCGCGTAGTTTTTCTACCTTCTTCCAGCGGACACGCTGCAGTACGCCCTGCTCTGCCTCGCCGTCGCTATAATCCCGCACTACCAAACCGTTTTCGGCACCGTCTAGCACTTGCTCGATGGTGTTGTCGATAAACAAAGGCTGCATTTGGTTAGCCAGGCTTGGGTCGGTCTTGGTGCGATATACGACGTTGTTTTTGTTGATCCAAAATAGTTCCAACACTAATTCTTCTTTATATTCTATAAGATTGTTAGCCCAGGCAAAGACATCGGTTTCTTTGTAGTCATCATCTGGTTCGGCCAAAATGTCGGTAGGTGGCATCGTTACGCCCAGGGCATTTTTTGGCTCTTCTTTTGTTTCGGATTTTGGCTCGACTGGTGTGTTGGTGTCTTCGGTCATGTAGCCATTCTACACTGTACTCACCCAAAAAACTGCTGTAAAAAACATTTGACATTACTTATGCTACAATAAACTGTCTACAAAACTATAAAATATAAAAAGGTTCCATATATGCCAGAATCATCCTCCTTACCCTCTCTTTTGCGTACTCAAGCTACACGCCAAAGATTGGGCTTAGAAGAATACAAACTAACCGAAATGCGGCCTTGCCTGCACTACCTTGCGCTTGGTATGGGGAAAAATAGAAGCTACCGTTTTTCTGCCCCATATATAAACGCCCTCCTTAATTATCAAATGCAGCAGCCTACTGCTATGGTATTCTCTGTATTGGCCGACAACTTCGCTCAAACCGAGGCTGCACGAAAATTAGTGATCGATACCGAGCAAGCCCATGAAAAGGCAGTACAGGAGAACGTATTGACTTTACCGGATGGATTGCGTGTTATTGGCAGCGCGAGTATCGCTTCACTATTAGATACAACACCCCAAACGGTAAACAATTGGATAGAACGCCATGAATCGGTTGAACCCTATGAATTACCTCAGGTTTTCGATAAGTATGCACCAAACAAACCCTTGATTCACGAAGAAGATTTCCGAAAAATTTACCGATGGTTCGTGCCGGCCCTTGTGCCCAACCCCCCACTTAGCTATGGACAGCTTCCGGAAAACAACCCAACACAACAAATGGGACAGGACTATTTTTAGAGATCCAAATAGCTAGAAACCAATAAGGGTATTACACCGTACCTTCGACAGAAGAAGGATGCAGCACAAGCTGTGCCGATAAGGCGGCGTCTTCTGGGCTTAGGCCTAGGAACTTCCCAATACCGATAATTGTTTGCTCGGCTTCGTCTAAATCTCTTGCAATCCGATGAATATCGTCATGCATAAGACCGCCTGTAGAAATCGAACTTGGCATCAAATCAAACTGTTCCTCCGGACCAATATTCGCCGGACTTGTATTGAGCCACAATAGCCTACCGTCCGAAAGAGTGACTTCCTCTACAGAACCAAAATCGGCAACTTCACTAGTAACTGACCTACGTTCATGGAAAGGAGAATCGCGGTCTGGATCGGTTGGCCCTTCCCACACAAAAGAAGTACGTAGGCCCTGGTCTACAACCACAAAAGCCCTGTCGATTGAGGGGGATGAACTCAATCGGATGCCACTCGAACCAAGTGCTCGGCGTACAATAAGCGACCCTGAACCGTGCCTTCTCTCAAGGATTGCCCTTATAAATACTGACGACGGGTCGAGTGTGGTTTGGCTTCTTAGATCGTCAATCTCTAGACCAGGAACATCTTGATAAAATTCATCGCGAGTCATCATGGAACTCTCCTTACTTATACATCGATGTGCTCGATTGCTACCCGTTGTTGTTTGGCCGTGTCGCGGTCCCTTACAGTCACTGTATTGTCCTCTAGGGTTTGGAAGTCGATGGTTATGCAGTGCGGCGTGCCGATTTCGTCCTGGCGGCGGTAGCGTTTACCGATGTTGCCGTTGTCGTCCCACATGACAGCCCCCAACTTCTTTTGCAGCATCGTGTATACTTCGCGCGCTTTCTTTACCAGCTCGGGCTTGTTTTTAAGCAACGGGCTGACACAGGCTTTTACTGGCGCTAAAGCTTTAGGCAATTTTAGGAACACACGCTTTTCGCCGTTCAGCTCGTCTACTGTGTAAGCTTCGGACAAGGTTGCCAGTAGCATGCGGTCCAGCCCAAACGTGGGTTCAATAACGTGCGGGATGAACTTTTCGTTACTGCCCTTTATTGTGTATTCCATATTGACGCCAGAATGTTTTTGGTGGTTGCTTAGGTCAAAGTCGGTGCGGTACGCAATGGCCCCAATTTCTTTGGTGCCGAACGAAAAGGCGTATTCAAAGTCGATAGTACGCTTGCTGTAGTGGGCACGGTCTTCGGCCGGCACTTCCAGCTCGTGGATTTTAGCACGGTCGAGGCCGAGCACATCGGTCCATTCATAAAACTGATCGTGCAACTTTTTAAATTCGACTTCCCAATCTTTTGGATCGATGAAATATTCGAACTCCATAAGGTTAAATTCGCGCACGCGAAAGATAAATTCGCGGGGACTAATCTCGTTACGGAACACCCGCCCGGACTGCGCTAACCCAAATGGCAGGTCTGGATACAAACTGTCTACCACGTTTTTGTAATTTACAAACATTCCCTGCGCGTTCTCTGGCCGCAGATATGATTTGCTAGTTTCGTCGTAGATCGGGCCAACGTTGGTCTCGAACATCATGTTGAAGACACGGACGTCGCTCAGTTCGTTGCCATCCGGGCTTTTTATACCCTTCTCGCGGATAGTTTGGGCCATTTGTTCGTAGGTCATGGCTTCGGCGTTTTTGATGCCATTTTCCTCTAGCAAATGGTCGGCACGGTAACGCTTTTTGGTCTTTAGGTCTTCGACTAGCGGGTCGGCAAAGCCGGCGCCGGTGTGGCCACTGGCTTCCCATACTTTTTGGTTCATCAGAATCGCGGTGTCAACGCCAAACACGTCGTCACGGTCGTCGACAAACATCTTCCACCACGCTTGTTCGATGTTGCGCTTTAAGGCCACACCCAGTGGGCCGTAGTCCCAAGTGCCGGCCAAGCCGCCGTAAATTTCGGACCCTTGGTAAATAAACCCACGCCTCTTTGCCAAACTAGCAAGTTCTTCTAAGGTAACATCACTCATTTGGCCATATTATATCTTAGCCAGCCAGGTTACGCTACTGCTGCTTGGTTAGTCCTAATTTTTGAGCCAACTTGTCCCAGCCGCCTAATGAACGTAGCACTAAAACTCCCACGGGCTCAGGCTTATCTAATCGTGCTTGCCACTGTGCCTCTTCCCCAGATTTGCCATATCGATACGTTTCGACTATAGCATCGGGCGAACCGTACACTGATTCGTCGCCGTTTGCCAAACAATCAATAAGTGTTTGCATGTGTTCCATTTTGTGGGCCTCGCTCGTTTTTTTTAGCTCTTTAGCGCATAGCTCAAAGGTATCCGGGAAGCCAAGCTTATCTAAGACCGTTGCAAGGGATAAGACCCTATTTCTATTCATGCACTGTTTAAGATTAATCCGTCTTTCTAGCAGAAGTTCAGTGAATAGCGGTACCGCAAAATTGGGTTCAAGAGCGCGAAACTTCACCTCGGTACCACTAACGTGATAGCATAATTCTTTCGCGAACTTCTTTGAGTATTCTTTATCAATCGAAAGAGGGCGCTGGTCCCTGTAGCCATATTTCTGACAAATTTGCTCCGTTTTATACCAACAAAATTTTTGATGCAGCCCTGCCCGTTGTGGATTAAAATATAGCTTACCGTGAGCTTTATTTATTAAGATTCGTGCAGCTTAGCTTTTGCATCTTCGCTCCCATCGTACCCCTCGGACCGGAGCAAATACGCTAAGCGCGCCATTCGGCCATTGCCGTACATCAAGTTATGACCCAAAACTATGCCCAGAGCTTGCAGGGTTGCGGCTCGTTCGTCACTCTCTATACCTCTGGAAGCGCCCCAAACCCGTTCTAGCATTTCCCTGGCATTCAGCCTATTGGGGCCGACGTATTGTAAATTTTCTAAGGGGCTAGCTTCTCCCCCCTCTGAACAGACAACAATATAGGCATGCTCATTTGGCATATACCCTCGCTTGGTTGTGGGCAGCCCTCGAATAACTCCATTAGCCCACAAAAAGAATCGCTCGGCTTGCTCAAAAGGCATCTCCTGCCAAAATTGCCGATTAGCTTCGGGCGTGCCAGTAAGTTCGGCCAAGCCCATGTGGTCAAACATGCGAACTAACGGATGGCCTTTTTTGATATCCACTTGCACAGCCTGCTCGTTGATGCCGAGTGGTTGTTTAACTTGCTCGTACATAAGATACCTATTATAAAATCTTATGTACTTTATTTCAATATACTATTCTCTTATTTGGGCCGTCCTAAACATGGTCAAAAGTATCGCTTGTAGTTTATCTACGAATTGCACACTGCCCTCAATGTTTGCTAGCAGCGTAAGTGGGTATGCGGCAAAAGCAAGCCGCAAAAATTTTATGTGATTTACGCTAAAGGGACCTTGGGTATGTGCATCGAAACACATATATTCAAAATTAAATATGTACGGCCCTTTCCCTTTTAGCGTTTGCCCCATACTGTCAGTGGATAGGTTTGGCGCTTGACCAGAAAGCCGCAACATTTGGGCAAAAAACCAAAACCGGACTGTGCTTAAAGGGGTGGATGTGTCGTCTAGCCCCTGGAAAGACTGTTTTAGTAAGGTAAAATAACTGTCTTCTGGCTCATCCTCGGTGTTTTTATGGACGATTTTTAGTAGCTCGTAGCCGAGCATCGTCCTGTCCAGATCCTCAACGATATGACTATAGTGGTCTTCTAGCCGTGCCGAAACCAGCGTACCAATCTCGCCCCTGCCCCTCACAAAAGTAATAGTGCTAACGCTAAAAAGTTCGATACCGCCGGCCAATTTGGATTTGATGCGGCGCACACCCTTGGCCAGCAAGCGTAGTTTGCCTTGGTCGGGCGTTAACAGCGTTATAATCCGATCGGCCTCACCATAATCTGTACGAGTGAGCACGATTGCTTGAGTAACAAGCTGTCTCATGGCAGCTGCTCTTTTAGCGCTAGCAATAATTGGTCTAGGGATGTTTTTGGTTTGTACAATATTGCGCCGACGGCTAAATCCTGGGTGAATGACTCTTCTAAACCTTGCAAACGCTCGGGCGTAATTACGGTATTTACGATGACGGGAATATCGTTCCATTCGGGGTACGAACGGAATTCATGCAAGAACTCTATGCCGTTATGCGTGGGTATTTGTAATTCCAGCACTACGGCGTGTGGTTTTGCGGCATCGACAGCATCAATGCCAGCCTGTGCCGTGGTTACATGAACGACGTCATAGCCATTTTTTTGCAGCATTTGCCGATACAATTTGGCGAGCACGCTGTTGGGTTCGATTAATACTATTCTTTTCATGAGTACAAAATGTATGCAATCTATATAAATACCAGCTGTTGGCTTGGGAGGAATGTAGCAGCTAGGCCAGCCTCTTTTTGACGCCTTCCCACCCGCAGTTGGGTGGTCATGGAACGCAAAATGATATCGGCTACAAACAACCCCGCCCCGCTGCCAGCGCACAACGACGTAAATGGTTGGCCAGCTTGGCCGCACAATTTGAGTGCAGTGCGCCATTCGTGCGCTTCGATATCTTGATATTCGCCGTACATGCCAGCAACCAGACCATGCGGTGTACGGTGGGCGGCCAACGTTAAATGACGGTACCTATTATCGCCGCTGGTATTGTTTGAACTGATAAGATCATACCCCAGGCTTAACAGCGCGGCCTTAAGTCCACGCCGATTGGCCATAACCGGCGCGTACCGGCCAGCAACCTGGACCTCAAGTTCAACACCATGCTGGCGCGCTAAATAATACAGGTCATGGGCTGTGCTCGTTAGCATTGACGATAACGACACAGGTTCGAGTTCTAACTGTGTTTGGCCCTGTGCCAAAGCCAGTCCTAACAGATAACAATCTATCAGCGTTAAGGCGGTCGTAGCTTGTAAATGCATGGCACGCAAATCGTCCGCTTCGGTCTGGCCAAGGGCCTGGTTCAGCTCAGCTTGGCGAGCGATAATTGTCAGCGGGACCTTCAACTGCTCGGCGACTGCCTGCAGTGTAGCTGTCGAATCCTTACCGGCGTACACACTCCCTCCTTACGTCCCCAGTATACACCTTGAGCGAAGAAGTAGCTCGCTTCTATTACGGAGAAAAGCTAAGATTAGCTAAGACAATATCATTAAAGTCGGTTACGTATTGATCTGTTTCGGTCCACACTTTAAGGGTCACATTTCGCAGTGGGAACAACACCATTACACCCTTTTTAGTCTGCTCAATCTCGCCCTCTAATCGCGAGCCAATGACACCCTGGACCTTTGGCAGCTTGTAAGGTGCAACGCTGACTTTACCTGTTTCGACGGAATTGGCAAACTGCTCAAGAATGCTGCTATATGATTCGTTAACCACCGCAACCCTAAGGGCAAAAACACTCGCCGGTAAGTCAACACTAGGCACCACGTTAGGGTGGAAATAGCTATCCAAAGGCGTGTCGCCACTAGCAGCAGTAGCTTGCACCACATAACCGCTCCACGTTTTTGGGTATTGGAAAGTTACACTCCCAAAGTCGGACGGCCCCGTAAATGTCTTAAGTGGATTTTTGGCTTCTTCTGCAAATTTGGCTGCCTCGGCGGTCTGTGTGGCAACTTTAGCTTCATCAACTGCAACGGCTATTTTTTGATCAGTGTTATCTTTGTAGTCTTGGCGGCTCATGAACGCCCAAACACCAAAACCGGCGCTGCCCACCAAAAGCAGCACAACCATAACCAATGGTATAAGCAAACTGTTGACAAAGCCGGCTTCTGTAAGACGAGTCTTCATACTGCTCATGGTAGCTAAGTTTGCGCTTGCCCGCAAGCGGTTGTTAGTTGTACTCATACAAAAAAATGCCTTTTCTTTGAGCCGCCGGTTTTTTGCCGGGGACTGTAAATGCAAAACTGGCAAGTTTGACGGGTTTGTGTGGCCAGGCTTTGATGTATTTATCGAGTTGAGCCATCTGCCGCCCAATCATAAAAGTAAATATGCCGTTAGCGGGCGGCCAGGTCACCCGAAAATAATCACCCCATATAACGCGAACTTGTTTGCGGTAACGCCAGGTGGATAGCTTAGCAATAAGCACGAGCAGCGGGTTGAGCTCTACCCCCACCACCCGCCACCCGCGTTGCGCCGCAGCACGCATGACGCGGCCGTCGCCTGCACCAAGGTCAAGCATTGTTTGGCCGGGTTTAAGGGCCAACAAATCTAGCGCTGCCTCAATTTGTTGGCGCCGAGTCGGCAAATACGGCGGCCCAAAAATAACGACAAACCCAAACGTCAGTACTAACACGGTAGCAATTAGCCAAAAAATACTCATGCGTTTTGTTTGAGCTTGGTAAGTTTATTTTCGGCCTGGGTCAGATGTTTTTCGAGCTTAGCGATGAGTTTGACCCCCTGCTCGTACAGCACTACAGCTTCGTCGACTTCTATATCGGGGTCTTGTAGTTTTGCCAAAATGCCTTCAAGCTCGGCGTTGAGCGTTTGATAATTCGTATCGGCCATTATTCTATTGTAACCTGTTTTACCGTTGCAGTAAGGCGGGCATCGATTAAATGAATACCTAGCTCGTCACCCGTTTGTAATTGTTTGCCACTACGCACCATCCTACCGTCTTGGCGAAGAACTAAAGCGTAGCCCCGCTGCAATGCCCGCTTAGGACTAAAGGCTTCGAGCAACTGGGAATGTGCTGTAAGGCGCTGGGAGGCTGCCACTAAACAATGTTCGGTGGCGTTTAAGAGTTCGCGTGCCTGCGTTTTTACATGCTGACGCGACGAAGAAAATAGCCGACTAAGCTGGTGGTTAAGATGCGCACGCTGCGTTGTAAACTGCCGCAAAACGGCTTTGCGGTCTGGCACCAGTAGTTCCGCCGCATTGCTTGGGGTGCTGGCACGCTGGTCGGCGGCAAGTTCAGCCAAGCTGGTGTCAATTTCGTGACCAATAGCGACCAAAGTTGGGATCCGGCTGGCAGCTACAGCCCGGGTCACTTGCTCGGTACTAAACGCTTGCAAATCTTCGGCACTCCCCCCGCCGCGAGTTATTACCAGCACTTCCGGAGGCGCCGATAGCTGGTTAAACTGTTCGACAGCGCCAACAATGGCGCTAACCGCTGGCTCGCCCTGTACTTGCACATCAGCCAGTGTAACAGTAACTCCGCCCCAGCGGGCATTTAAAATTTTCATGAAATCGCGGTAAGCTGCCGATTCGGCCGAGGTAATCAACCCAATTGAGTACGGCGGGTGCGGTAATGGCCGCTTACGCTCAGCATCAAATAAACCCTCGGCGGTTAATTTTGCTTGCAGTAACGCGGCCGCCTTTTTAATAGACCCTTCACCGACCGGTGTCATAGACAACACATTGACACTAAACCCATACAACGGATGCAAACGCGGCGCCCCTTTTACCGCCAGCATAATCCCATCCTCCAATGGCCCCGGCAATTGATACACAGTGCCAAAACACTTAATCGACGACTCGGTATCCTTTAAATCAAAATACACCCACCGATTTTTACTAACCCGAAAATTGGCAAGCTCGCCAGTAATAGTCACATTTGGATAGGCATATTCCAACGTCTGGTTTACTAACGCCACAAACTCACTTACCGTAAGTGTCAGGTCATTCATGGTGATGTCTTATTTGCTGCTCGTCGACCTTGTTGCGGTTAACCGTTTGATGGTACAAAATGTAGCCTGGTGGCACCTGAATTACTGTGCTCAGCACGCGGAACATCACAGTAACCGGCAAGCTTAGCGCCGGCGGAACACCTGCCGCTGCCAACACACCGGTCATCAAAGCCTCGTAAATACCCACACCACCTGGCAACACCGACACCAAGCCGGCAAAATTAGCGACCGAATACGCCAAAATAATCGCACCTAAATTAACCCACGCATCAAACGCAATATATACGACATAAATCGATAAAATGGCCGACATATTAAGCACCAACGCCCACAAAAACGGCCCCTGCAGCCGCCTGTAATTGTTTTCGATAACCATATAGTTAATATGCAGATCGCGCACAATGTTCTCTGCCCGCGCCGTACTAAGCGTCTCTGGATGGTTGCGCCTAAAAATATGGATGAGTCTGTTCAGTGCATTAGTAATAAACGAAAACGTGGCATGAATACGTCTTTCAGAACGCAAAATCGCCCAAAACCCAAACGTACCAACCACCAGCAAGGTCGAGATCGACCCAGCCACTAATATAACCACGTCGTTCGCCTTACCACCAATTGCCATAATCAGTAGCCCAACAATTAGCAGCACCTCGAACGACACAAAAATCAACAGCAGTTTCATAATATGCACGAAACTAGCACGTGTGCCCGTGATTTCTTGGTTACGCAAACGAATGCCAAAGTACGAAATGCCAGAAACCCCGCCACTGGGAAACACCGTATTAATAAAATTAAGCTCTAGCGCCGCGCGAAATAAAAATCCATAACTCAATTTGTTACCCAAAAGCCGGAACAACCCCTGGTACATTTTGGTCTGCGCGTGGTAATTAACCAGCGTCAATGGAATAATTAACAAAAGCAGCCAGGTATGCACCTTGCCCAAATTATTAAACGTCTCAATTACCTGTTCGCGAATAGCAATAAGCAGCGCTACCAGGGCAACTATGGTCGCAACCGTGACAATTGTGCGCCAATTCCGCCTTAAAAAGGAGTTTTTACCCATTACAAGTTATAATACGCTAAAGACAACTATGTTGCATAAAAGTTTACTCATTTTAGGAAGACAGCCAGCGTTGGGCCGCGCCGAATTAGAAAGCCTGTTTGGACCGGACAGTTTGCAGCCGGTTGGCCAGCAAGCTGTGGCTTGCACCCTGCCCTGGGAAGAAGTACCTTTTGGACGGCTCGGCGGCAGTATTCGGCTGGCAAAGCTACTAGCAATTTTCGATACCCTGGAGTGGCGCGAGATCGCCCGTAACCTCGCTAAAGACCTGCGTACACAGCTAGGCGCCTTACCCGAGGGTAAAGTTAAACTGGGGCTCAGCGTTTTTGGATTAGATGTTAAGCCACAGCAGCTCATAGCCACCGGTTTAGAGCTCAAAAAAGTCTGCCGCCAAGCTGGGCGTTCGGCCCGGGTCGTGCCTAATACAGGCGCCGAATTAAGCAGTGCGCAGGTGTTCCACAACCAATTAACTGGCGACCTAGGCATAGAACTCTTGCTTATAAAATCTGGCAGCCAAGTATATGTTGCACAAACTAAAAAAGTCCAAGATATCGAAGCCTACGCGCGCCGCGACCAACAACGCCCCAAGCGCGACGCTCGTGTAGGCATGCTTCCGCCTAAACTTGCCCAAATTATTGTTAATGTAGCGACCGGCACGACGGATCCTTTACTTGGAGCGGTCGTCTACGACCCTTTTTGTGGAACCGGCGTCGTGCTGCAAGAAGCTAGTCTGATGGGCTTTGATATCTCCGGCAGCGACATAGACCCGCGTATGGTAGCCTACACTGACCAAAATTTACAGTGGATGCTAAGCTTGCCGCAAAACCGCGTGGTCCCTCACAGCCCAGATAACCGCTGGTACAGTCTTGCAGAGCTCGACGCCACCAAAGACGACTTTCCTAGCCATTTGCTCAATATCATCGCCAGCGAAACTTACCTTGGGCGCCCCTTCACGTCCTCACCATCGTCAGAAATGCTGGTCCAAACTGTACACGACGTCAATGTCATCATTAAAAAATTTTTACAAAACGTAGCGCGCCAAACAAAGCCTGGTTTTCGACTATGTATTGCCGTCCCTGCCTGGCAAACCAATCAGGGTTTGCGGCACTTGCCCCTGCTTGATCATCTGAACGAATTGGGGTATAATCGAGTTAAGTTCGAGTACGCTAAGGCGGAGGAGCTGGTATACCACCGGCCAGAACAAATAGTTGCCCGCGAGCTGCTCGTAATAACAAGGAAATAATCACATGTCACACGTCAAAGCTGGCGGTACCGCCAAAAACGTCAACGATAGCCCTGGCCAAAGGCTCGGTGTTAAATTATTTGGTGGCCAAAAAGTCTCGACCGGCCAAGTTATTGTACGCCAGGTCGGTTTAAGCAAACGCGCCGGCAAAGGTACCAAGCTTAGCCGCAATTTTACCATTCACGCCGACCGTGACGGTGTTGTTACCTACAAAACCCGCAAAGTTCGCCGCTTTACCGGCAAAACCGTTCGTCGCGTCGAAGTTACTGTCGAATAAATCCTAGAGCTAGCCCTCTTGGGGTAATTGTTTCATTTTTGAGCAAGCTTTTACATCTGTCCATTGAGTCTCGGATACATTTGTTACCGTCGTAGCTTCGACACCAAATTCCAGTGTAATATGGCGTTTAGATACCTTAGTATCCGCTCCAGGAATCTTAATGAGTCCCGGTTCTGGCCCCTCTTTTTCACCACGCCCGAAAGTCATTGGTGGGTCACCTGGCGCAAAAGCCCAGATTTTCTTACCCAACGATTGTCTCCAAGTACTCTTCGGCGCCCATTCTAGTTCTTTTAAAAACTCGCTGTCCGTAACTAGGAATCTATACCTGGGGTCAGCTTTCTCGCCTTGGTCAATGATGTACAACTCTGCTCCCGGCTTGTCTCCAGCTTTTTCCGGAGGAGTTAGAGTAAGAACTGCTTTCCTGTGCCCTTCAATACCAGTACGCCCAAAAAACTGTTCATCAACAGAAAGCGGTGCTGATTGATGAGGTATTTTAACAGCACCGTTGCCAAGACGCCAGGTATTTACCTCTCCAGGTTCTGATACTATCCAATTGGCTTCGCCTGAAGTTTCAATTTCTGGAGTTTTAGGGCCGGAAGCCAGGTTACCTAGTGCCGCTGCGGCACCAGTATTGGGATTTTGAGTTGTCTCCTCATCGGCATTGATTGGCAGTGTATCGTAGGAATGGCTAGGTACCCCTGCGTGTCCTGGGGCAAAATGTACGTTTTCGTCTGGCTGGCGAGGAACCTGAGGCATATGTTTAAACATTAGCATCTTTTGGATAAAAAGTCAATTCTAGTCTACCCCCGATCATCCCCGCCGGACTACTAAAAATCTGAACTTTTGCGACTTTTATGAACCGCCTGTACTGCCTTCGAGGTAGGTAACAAGACGTGAGCGAAACCCCGTTTACCATCAACTTTACCTAGTTGTTGCGATTTAGTTGGCAGGACTGGCGAAAGTTCAGCTTGGGCGAGCGAGTCTCCACCCAGCGAAACCGTTTTTAGCCCGCCAATAACCGATTCTTTCGCAGGATCGAGTGGCCGGGTAAGATTGTCACGCACCGGAAATTCAGCGCCGCCTACCTCCTGATTACCCCAAGCAGACTCTACGAATGTGACTTTAGGGACTGCTGCAGCACCTATCATTGTTGCTGCTCTGGTAGGTAGTTCTCGTGTTGGTTGTTGGTTTGGATGTTGCATGTCTTTGTTAGAAGAATTACTACAAAAACAATACCATTATTTACTAAAAATGTCAAAATAAATTACGGTCCGAGGTGGCGTTTGATACGGGCGATGACATCGCTTATAACGACTTGTGATTTTACCAAGTAATCATCTGCCCCGAGCTCTTGGGCGCGC
>Ga0075428_100002242_pt1 | contig 20932 bp, 19 predicted proteins | sample RhiMetdeltSRZDD2_FD_75291 | JGI IMG/M metagenome (GOLD analysis project Ga0075428, IMG submission 75291) | Populus rhizosphere microbial communities from Tennessee, USA - Rhizosphere MetaG P. deltoides SRZDD2 | ecosystem: Host-associated > Plants > Roots > Rhizosphere > Soil | place: USA... | reverse complement strand
ATCCGAACTTGGTTTTCAAGGCCCTAGGTCGACGTGTACGCGCACTCCGTCGGCAGGTCGCGCAGGCGCGGATGCCGGCGGTCCTTGTCGGACAGCAAGACTTCGCCGGCCGCGACTGGCCAGGCGATGCCGATGTCGGGATCGTCGAAGGCGATGCCCTTGTCACACTGCGGGGCGTAGAAGGCCGTGACCTTGTACAGAACCTCCGTGTCGGGTTCTAACGTGCAGAAGCCATGTGCAAAACCGGCCGGAACCCACATCTGCGACCGGTTCTCCGCTGACAACACGCACGCTGCGTGCTGGCCGTAGGTGGCCGAGCCGTGCCGGATGTCGACGGCAACGTCGAAGATGGCGCCGCGCAGCACGCGCACCAACTTGCCTTGCGCAAACGGCTGCGTCTGGAAGTGCAGACCGCGCAGCACGCCTCGGCTCCGCGATAGCGAATGATTGTCCTGCACGAAGTCCGCATCGATACCGACTTCCGACAGAGCACGGCGGCTGTAGGTTTCGGAAAGGAAGCCGCGCTCATCGCGAAAAATGGGCGGCGTGATCACTTTCACGTCAGATAAAGGCAGTGACCGCACTTCGATCATGCAGTGATCTCTTGGCTTGGAAGCGTTATCGCCAGCGATAAATCCGGATGCGCCAGTCTGAGACAGGGCGCACGCGCTGCCAATGTCATCGCCCAAGCCAGACGTCAACAGACCTTTGACAACGCTGTTTAGCGAAGCAAGATTATAAGCGCGGAGAGTGGTGGCTCTCCGTTATCGGGGAAAGCCATGTTGCAGAGCCCCATGTTCAGGTGCAATCCGCTGACGGACGTGTCGGCAGTATTGGCAGCACACCGTGCGCGCGCACCTATCCGATCGGGGTCCTGTATCAAGGGCTCAATACAACAATCGCTGTCCGGGGAGGTTCCTGGCCTGATGCGGGCCAGGACACGTCAATGGAGCACTGAGCGTTATGCCTACAAATCATTTTTCGACCCGACCCCTCTACCTGCAACTGCGCGATGCTCTCGCTGAGCGAGTGGCAGCAGGAGAGTGGAAGCCGGGCACGGCCATTCCGAATGAAGGCGACCTGGCGCGCGAGTTTGGCGTGAGCGCCGGCACGATGCGCAAGGCGCTCGATCTTCTGGAGGACGAACACCTCGTGACCCGCAGGCAAGGTCGCGGCACGTTTGTGAATGACCAGAACTCGGAAGAAATGGCGGTCCGCTTTTGTAACGTTCGCAAACCCGACGGGCGACGCATCGTGAGCCGGTTCAAGCATGTGAGCCTGTCGGAGGGAACGGCCAACGAACTTGAGTGCGCCAGGCTGCAGATTTCGGCCAAAGATCGCGTGTTCCGCGCCGAACGCATCCGTTTGGACCAAGACCGTCCGTTCATGGTGGAGACGCTCTCGATACCGGCCGCGCTGTTCCCGGACTTCGCCGTTTCCGAGGCCGCTCTGCCGCACATCACCGAACTGGCACAGCGGCACGGTATCCTGCTCGGCAAGGCCGAAGAGCGCGTTTCGGTCGAGATGGCCAGGGGCGACATCGCCAAGACGCTGGGCATCTCGGTCGGCGCGCCAGTGGCAGTGCTCGATCGCGTGGTGTTCACGCTGCACGATCGCCGTCCGGTCGAATGGCGAGTGGGCCGATGCCATCTCGCGGGCGGACACTACCTGGCCGAGATGAAATGAGCTGTCAGCCGCTCGTGCGTCGGAGCCATGGCCGCGTACCGACCGGGGGCTCGCTGACAACGGCCGGCTGATAGTGCAGGCGCACCTCGGCCAGACGTCCCTCCAGCAACGCGTGGCGGGTCGGGGCGTGAGTGACCTCGAACGTGTCGAAGCCGACCCGGCGCATGAGCGGGATCTGATCGGACAGCACGTTGCCGACGGCGCGTAGCTCGCCCTTAAAGCCATGCTTGTCGCGAATCAGCGTGGCCGTCGAGAAGGCACGGCCGTCGCTGAACTTCGGGAAATTCAAGGCGATCACGGAAAATTGTGCGAGGTCGCCGACGATGTCGTCGAGCGCCTCGCCGGGCTCCAGCTTCAGACCGACCGGTGTATTGCGTCCGGCCAGGCCGTCATGCTCGATTAGCCAGCGCTTCTTGGACAGGATCGCCGGCGACGCTTGTGGCAATGGATCGCCATCGGCCACCGTCACCCAGATGTCCTGCTGAAACACGCCGCCTTGCCAGATCGTGGCGTCCGCCGGGGCTTCGATGGTGGCGTCCCGAGCGCTGGGTCGGTCGGCGCCGGCTTGCTGGTCCAAGCCGTCAAGCGGCGGCAGCATACAGCGCCTCCTTGAAAGGAGCAGATCCCAGACGCCCGTACGCGGACAGGAAGGCCTCCTGCGGGTCCTTGCGCAGCTTCAGGTAGGTATCGACCACCTTCTCAACCGCGTCGACGATGCCGGTGGGGCCGAAGCCCGGCCCGGTGATGGCGGCGAGCGCGGCATCCTCTGCGCCCGACCCGCCGAGCAGCAGCTGGTAGTGCTCCTCGCCGCGCTTTTCCACGCCCAGGATGCCGATGTGGCCGACGTGATGATGGCCGCAGGCGTTGATGCAGCCCGAGATCTTGATCTTGAGATCGCCGATCTGGTCCTGCCGGGTGGCCAGCCGCTCGGAGATGCGCTGCGCGATCGGAATCGAGCGCGCGTTGGCGAGCGCACAGTAGTCGAGGCCAGGGCAGGCGATGATGTCGGTGACGAGCCCGGCATTGGCCTCCGCCAAACCGATCGCGACCAGACCGTCATAGACGGCGCGCAGGTCGCCGAGGCACACATGCGGCAGCACCAAGTTCTGTTCGTGCGTGACGCGCACCTCGTCGAAGGAATAGCGCTGGGCGAGGTCGGCCACGGCATCCATTTGCGCCGCCGAGGCGTCGCCCGGGACTCCGCCGATCGGTTTCAGCGATATGGTGACGATGGCATAGCCGCGCTGCTTGTGGGCGTGCGTGTTGCGCACGATCCAGCGCTCAAAGGCGGCATCGGGCGCACCGGTCGGCGGCTTTGCAGAAGCTCCGGCCGGCGGTGCAACGAACGCGGGCGGCGCGAAATAGGCGTCGATGCGTTTGATCTCGTCCTCGGGAAGCTTGAGCGCACCGTCGCGGATGCGCTGCCATTCCTCTTCGACCTGCGCGGCAAACGCGTCGGCGCCGATCTCGTGCACCAGAATCTTGATGCGTGCCTTGTACTTGTTGTCCCGGCGGCCGTGCAGATTGTAGATGCGCAGGGTAGCCTCGAGATAGCTCAAAAGATCGGCTTCGGGCAGGTTATCGCGGATCTTCTTGGCAAGCAGCGGCGTGCGACCCTGACCGCCCCCGACCCACACGGCAAAGCCTAGTCCGCCGTCGGCGAGCCGCTTCAGGTGCAGGCCGATATCGTGCACCTGGATTGCCGCGCGATCACGCTCGGCAGCCGTCACGGCAACCTTGAACTTGCGCGGTAGGAAGCTGAACTCGGGGTGCAGCGACGACCACTGGCGGATGATCTCGGCATACGGGCGCGGATCGGCCACCTCCTCCGCGGTTGCGCCGGCGAAGTGGTCAGCGGTGACGTTGCGGATGCAGTTGCCGGAGGTCTGGATGGCGTGCATCTCGACCTCGGCCAGCTCGGCAAGGATGTCGGGGATGTCGCCCAGCGCCGGCCAGTTGAACTGCAGGTTCTGCCGCGTGGTGAAGTGGCCATAGCCGCGGTCATAGACGCGGGCGATATGCGCAAGCTTGCGCATCTGTCGCGAGGACAGGGTGCCGTAGGGCACGGCGATGCGCAGCATGTAGGCGTGCAGCTGCAGGTAGAGGCCGTTCATCAGGCGCAGAGGGCGGAACTCGTCCTCCGTCAGCTCGCCCTTGACGCGACGCTCCACCTGGTCGCGGAACTGCGCCACGCGCTGGCGCACGAACTCCGCGTCGAACTCGTCGTAACGGTACATCGCTCAGGCGGCCTCGGCATGCACCGGCTGGCCGGCGACCGGCTCCGGACGGGCTTGCGGCTTGGCCGGCACGGCCTCCACATAGCCCGGCACGTCACCGAGGATGCTCGGGCCGCCGAGGCGTACGCGCTCGCGAAAGCGCACCGGCGTCAGGCCGCCGTCGGCAGCCTCGAGCATCTCGACGAGGTAGGGCTCCACCACGATGTTGCGGGCGGCATCAAAGGCGCCGCGCGACTCGAGTGCGCGCACCTCATCGGGCGATCGCGCCACGACGGCGCCTCGCAAGCCCTCGACCCAGACACCGTCAAAGTCGAGGAACACGACGGCGCCGTCCGACAGGCGGTTGGCGGTGAGAACCGAGATGGTGGGGGCGGACTTACTCATGCGATCACCTCTGCAGCTTCTGCTGCGATGGCTTGACGTGAAACGGTGCGGGCACGGCGATAGACGGCAACGGATTGGGGGCGCACCACGCCGGCATCCTGCCAGTCGAGGCCGACGAAGATGACCGCCGGGCCGGCGATGCCGAGCTGGGCAATGGCGTCGGACAAATCGTGTAGCGTGGCGGCAATGGCGCGCTCGTTGGGCAGCGTGCCGTTCTCCACGATCACCACCGAAGTGTCCGGCGCGGCGCCGGCAGCGAGCAGGTTGCGGCGTAGCAGCGGCGCATTGCCGACGCCCATATAAATGGCGAATGCCGCACCCTTGGCGGCAAGCGCACGCCAGTCGTGATCAGGCTCGCCATCGGCCGTGGTGCCGGTCAGGACGGAGAACTGACGCACATGCTCGCGCACAGTGACCGGCAGACCGACGCGTGCAGCGCAGGCATGTGCTGCCGTGACGCCGGGCACCACCTCGACGGCGATGCCGGCGGCCTGCAGGGCTGCCATCTCCTCGGCGGCGCGGCCGAAGATAAATGGATCGCCGCCTTTGAGACGTGCAACCACCTTTCCAGCCGCCGCTTCGCGCACCAGGATGCGGTCGATCTCGGCCTGCGAAGTGGCTGGGCCACGCGGCGTCTTGCCGACGTATATGCGCTCGGCATCGCGGCGGGCGTAGTCGAGGATCTTCGGGTTGACGAGCCGGTCGATCACCAGGACGTCCGCCGCCTGCATGCGCTGCAGGGCCTTGAGTGTGAGGAGATCCGGATCGCCGGGGCCGCAGCCGATCAGGGCAACGCGACCATTGCCAGGTGCCGTGCCCTTCAGCTCGGCGGCCAGCACGCGCTCGGCCTCGACCTCGGCGCCAGACAATACGGCATGGCGGAATGGACCTTGCAAAAGGCGCTCCCACAGGCGGCGACGCGCGCGTGCATCCGGGATGGAGCCGGCAACCAGGTTGCGCAGACCCTGCGCGCGCCGCGCCAGAGTGCCGAGGTTCGACGGCAGCCACTGCTCGAGCCTGGTCTTGATTTCGCGTGCCAGCACAGGTGCCGCACCTTCGGTGCTGATCGCCACGGTGACCGGATCACGATCGACGATGGCGGGCGTGATGAACGTGGAAAGTTCGGGCGCATCGACAACGTTGACCGGGATGCCGCGCACGTGCGCCGCGTGCGATACGGCAGCATCCTGGTGGCGATCGCCCGTGGCCGCATAGACCAGACGCTTGCCGCCGACATGGCTGGCGCAGAACGCGGTACGCACGATGGTCAAACGGCCCTGCTGGGCCAGCGCCTCCAGCTCGGGCGAGACGGTCTCGGCGATGACGGTGATGCGCGCGTCTGTCTTTAGGAGCAGTCGCACCTTCTGCGCTGCTGGCTCGCCGCCGCCGGCCACCAGCACCTCGGCGCGTTCGACATCGGCAAAAATGGGGAAGTACTTCATCGGCTCAGATCGATCCGGTCTTTGGAAAAAGCCGCCCGCTTCGCGTCAGAGATGGTGCTGCGGGGTTGCACCAGCCCAGCCGCGCGCGGGCTTGGGTAATAAATAGAATATCATTCTCAATCTCCGCAATACGAACGGCAGAATAAGCAAAGACTTCGATCAATCGGCGGATATTGGGTATCTTGTTCTCTTCACCGTCGGCAGGCAGCACGCCGTTCTCTTGCAAGGCCCCGCCTCGCAACGGCGTTCCGCGCCACGGCATTAACCACTAGCGCCTGGCTAGGCTTCGCACCAACGCGTGCGTGCTGGCAGCGCATCACAATACCGGCACCTCGGCCGCAACAAGGGGCGCCCAGCGCCAGGCGTGCGACTGGTGCGAGCCGGGGTCTAGCCGGAATGCCCGCGCAACCAGCCTCCACCAGCATGGCCGGTTAGGTCACGCGCTGGCGTTGCGGACGGACAGAGCGCATTCGACGCGGGGCGTGCCCTTGGCGTGGCGGGGCCTCTCCTCCTTGGCGGGCATGCACCCCCATGCACAGAGCCAGCCTCGGACGCCCCCGCCCTCTGTCTTGCGCACGCAGGTGGCGGGGCCGCCCAAGCGCTGGCGCCGCTGCGGATGCGACGCAGCGCCCTCATTGCTTGCGCTGCCGGCGCAGGCGTGCTCCTTGGGGGCCAAGCGTGGCCGCGCCGACACAGGGGTGAGACAGTCCGGCGATACCCTGCGACGGGACAGGGGACTATGCACCGTCCAAGCGACGGACGAGTCTGGCCAGCGCACGGGCAAACCAGGCAAACGCGGAGAGGCGAGACATGCTCTCGGTCCTGGATCACCACATCAAGCCCTGGCACGTGGTGGCCGCCAATGGCGTCGCCTTGGCGTGGTTCGTGGGCATGGGCGTTGCGACTCAGCGAGCCCTGCCGGGCGTCAAGCTGTTCCGCTGCCCGATCGGGTTGTGCCCGGGCTACTACTCGCCCAACGAGCTGAACACGACGCTGACCGCCATCGGCAAAAACGGGCGCGACTTTCTGGCCAAGACGCTGTTGCCCCTCGACATGGTGCTGCCGGCGCTGGTGCTGATGGCGCTTGCCGTGACCTATCTGTGGCTCAGCCAGCAGGGCCACGCCATCTCGATCCCGCTGACCACCGGTGCGCGATACACCTTGCTCGCCGTGCCTGTGCTGTATTGCCTAGCCGACTACGCGGAAAACTGGGCGCTGGTGGAGGCCGTGCAGGCCTACCCCAACATCTCATACCGCTTGGCACGCCGGGCGAGCATCCTCACCGCCAGCAAGTCACAGCTGATCGTCGCTTCCGTGGGCATTGCGCTCGCCTTGCTGATCGCCGCCTGGGCGCGCTGGCGTCAGTACGGCGTCGGCAAGAGCTGAGCCGCCAAGAGCCGTCCGTCATCGCACGCGCGATGCCGGGCTCGTCTGTCACGCGCCCTTGTCGATCTCGGCGAACACCTTGCGAGCGATGCGAAAGCACTCAACGCCCAGCGGCACGCCGGCATAGACGGCGATCTGGTGGATGATGGCCTGGATCTCGTCCCGGCTGACGCCGTTGGTCAGCGCGCCCTTCAAGTGCAGCTCCCACTCGTGCATGCGGTTGAGGCAGGCCAGCATGACGAGGTTCAGCATCGAGCGGGTCTTGCGCGGCAGGCGCTCGTCGCTCCAGATCATGCCCCAGCAGTACTCGTTGAGAATCTCCTGAAATGGGCCGTTGAAGCTGTCGGCCGAGGCCATCGACTTGTTGACATAGTCCTCGCCCAGCACGGCCTTGCGGTTGGCGAGCCCTTTGTCGCGCAGCGCCTTGTCCATAAGTGCCTCCGTCGTCGCTTTGAGCTGATTGAGAGGTGATCATTGGCAGCCTTTGCCGCCACGCTCAAGGGGCGATGCCGCGCACCTCGTCTGCGAACCGAACCGGTCAGCCGCAGGTGGGCGAGGCGCAGCGGCTTGCTCGTTGTCGACATTTGCCCACGACGAGAAGGACGCCGGTGATCACGACCGTGATGACCATGGCGGCAAGGGTTGGTTCGATGGTGGGGCTTGCGATTTTGGCGGCCGTCAAGGCCGAGCGGCAGCCAAGCGCGCGGCACGTCTGGGCTCGCGCGTCCCAACGCCACGCCTGACCGGTTCGACTAACAGTGCGGCTGAGCCGGCAACGCCACGGCGCGTGAAGATGCAAGACCAAGCGCCTTGCGTCGTCACCGACCGGCTCAGCACCACGCCGTCCCAGCGGGTGGGCCCAACACATTTGCGGCCGATTGCATGACTACGTTGCGCATCCCCGAAATGATTTGGGCAGAATGTTTTTTGACGGACAAAAAACAGTAATGACCGAGGAGGGAACCCATGCAGCCTACCCGCCGAGCCTTTATGACTGGAGCCAGCGCCGCCCTGGCCAGCGCAGGCGCCTCGCCCGCATTCGCACAGTGGCGGCCGAGCGAGCGCTATCCAGATCCGGCGATTGAGCTGCTCGATCCGAGTTTCGCCAAGTATCGGCTTGCGCTCGCCAGCGTCGAGCGACTTGCTACCGGCATGCGCTGGTGCGAAGGCCCGGCCTGGTTCGGTGGAGGCCGTTATCTTGTCTGGAGCGACATCCCCAACAATCGCATGATGCGCTGGCAGGAGGAGACGGGATCGGTGAGCGTGTTCCGCTCGCCATCCAACAATGCCAACGGCAACACACGGGACCGGCAAGGGCGTCTCGTCACGTGCGAGCACGACACGCGGCGCGTCACACGCACCGAGTTCGACGGCACCATCACAGTGCTCATCGATCAGTTCGAGGGCAAGCCCCTCAATTCGCCCAACGACGTTGTCGTCAAATCCGACGATTCAATCTGGTTCACCGATCCGCCCTTCGGCATCCTCGGCAACTACGAAGGGCACACAGCCACGCCGGAACTGCCCACCAACGTCTATCGCCTCGACACCAAGACCGGCCGCGCCGCTGTCGTCGCCGGCGACATCAACAGGCCGAACGGCCTGGCGTTCTCACCAGATGAAAGCAAGCTGTATATCGTCGAGGCTGCCGTCGTGCCGCGCGTCATCAAGGTCTACGACGTCACGGACAACGGTGCCAAGCTTGCCAATGGCCGCGCCTTCATCACAGCCGAGCCGGGCGGCACGCCGGACGGATTGCGCCTGGATGTCGACGGCAATCTGTGGTGCGGCTGGGGGATGGGCAACGAGAAGCAGGACGGCGTCAAGGTCTTCGATCCGACCGGCAAACCCATCGGCTTCATCGCCCTGCCGGAGCGCTGCGCCAACGTCTGCTTCGGTGGCGTCAAACGCAATCGCCTGTTCATGACTGCCAGCCACTCGCTCTACTCCCTGTATGTGAATACCCAGGGCACGCCTGGTGGTTAGGCCCAGCACATGGCGTTGATGCCAACGGAGCGGGTTCGCGACGGACGCGCTCTGCTGCCGACGTGGCGGGTCACGGCGTCAGGTCTTTGCGCATGATGACCAGCGTGCCGTCCTGCTCGGCCTTGGCGAAGCCCTTAGCCTCGTACAGGTGGATGGCACGCGGATTGTAGGTTCGCACCCGCAGCCGTAACGCCTGCACGTCGGCAATCTTGCGGGCCTCATCCTCGATAAGACCGACCAGCTCTGTGCCGAGGCCGCGGCCGCGTCGGTCCGGCCGGATGAACAGGTACGACATGGCGAGCACATGCGGCTCATCGGTCTTAAGCAGCGCAGCGTGGCCGATGATGTCGCCGTCGTGCACGACGAAATAGGATCGGTTGCCCGGGTGCGCCGTCAGGCGCTGGCGCCACTGCTCTGCATCGAAAGGGTACCGCGCATCCGGCCACACCAGGAACAGGTCGTCCCGGTCGGCCAGCAACTGTCCCAAGCTGACGAGATCGAGCGGATGGTTGGCTGCAAGGCTGAGCATGCGCAGTCCCTAGCACACACCAAGGTCTGTGAGCGCGCTATTCGTCTCAGCATGAGGCCAAGTAGAGACGAATTTGTGCGTCGTGAAGGACACGAGTTCGCCTTCTCTGCTCCCAATACTGCTGGCGTCAAACCAAATACGTTTCGCCTTGCGCGGGGAAAGTCGCTTTACGGTAGCGTTCCGGTTGGCAGGTCTTGGTGCATGTCCATGCCCGCGTCGGTTGTGAGCGACCGACGCGCGAAAAGGCCTGTACGGACGGACGCTAACCTCGCCAAAGCGTGGAGCCGCGCGTGCCGTCCCGTCCACTCCTTTACTCAGCTGGATTGCAATTGAGCCTATCGGGCAGCGCCCTGTTCGCTGCCGCGCTGGCCCTGCAGAGCGAGGCTGCATTTGGTTGGCGCGGCATCGGCGCAGCGCTCGCCTGCTTCGGCGCCGTCGCCATGCTGGTGCTGTTGGGCTTGGGTCACCACACGCCGCATCGCAGGTTTGGTGTCGCCAACGCGGTGACCTTGACGCGTGCCGCCGTTGACGCCTTGATGGTGGGTGTCGTCGCAGAGATGCTGCTCGGCGGCTCCCTCGTCACCGACGCGGCGCTGAGCTGGATCCTGGTCGCAACGGCGACGACCGCGCTCATACTGGATGGCGTCGATGGCTGGGCGGCACGACGGACCGGAATGGCAAGCGACTTTGGCGCGCGCTTCGACATGGAGACCGATGCGCTGTTCCTGCTCATGCTGTCGATGCTGGTGCACGCCACCGGTAAAGTAGGCATCTGGGTGCTGGCGAGCGGATTGATGCGCTATGGGTTTGTCCTGGCGGCTTGGTCGTGGCCTTGGCTTGCCGGGCAGCTGCCGCCGCGCCGGCGGCGCAAGGTCATCTATGCCGTGCAGATATCCGTATTGATCGCCGCACTCGCACCAGCCCTCACCGCCGATACGGCACATGCGGTGTGCCTCATGGGGTTGGCTCTGCTCGGCTGTTCGTTCGGCGTGGATTGCATTTGGCTTGCGCGACAGGCCCGGCGCGGGCAATAGCAATGCGCGCGCTGTCGACGCGGATCAGGGGAGCGGGCCAATGCGAACTGTGACGCTCAAGAATGGCACCGGAGTACCGGTACTGGGCCTCGGCACCTGGCGGATGGGTGAACGCGGATCGGAGCGGGCCGCGGAGGTCAAAGCGCTCAAGCTCGGGTTGGACCTCGGCATCCGCCTGATCGACACCGCCGAGATGTACGGCGAGGGCAAGGCCGAGGAGATCGTCGCCGACGCCGTGGTGGGGCGACGTGACGAGATCTACATCGTCAGCAAGGTCTACCCGCACAACGCCTCGCGCACAGGCGCCATTGCCGCCTGCGAACGCAGCCTGAAGCGGTTGCAGACCGACCGCATCGACCTCTATCTCTTGCATTGGCGGGGCTCGCACCCGTTGGCCGAAACGGTGGACGCGTTCGAGACGCTGCAGAAGGACGGCAAGATCAGGAGCTGGGGCGTGAGCAACCTCGACGCTGACGACATGCGCGAGCTGGAAGGCGTGCCGGGCGGCAAGCACTGCATCTGCGACCAGGTGCTCTATCATCTTGGCAGCCGCGGCATCGAATGGGAGCTGCTGCCCTACTGCCAGAAGGCCAAGATCATGGTGATGGCTTACTCGCCGCTGGGTCAGGGGCCGATCCTGCGCAAGCCGGCCCTCAAGACGATCGCCGACAAACACGGCTGCGACCCGGCGGCGATTGCGCTGGCCTGGGTGCTGCGCCAGCCCGGCGTGATCGCCATCCCCAAGGCCTCCAAGCCCGAGCACGTGCGCGCCAACATGCAGGCTCTCGATGTCGAGCTCGACGCGGACGACCTCAAGGCCCTAGATGCGGCCTTCCCACCGCCCAAGCGCGGCTCCCCCCTCGACATGACCTGACATCTTGTCAACCCGGGCTGAGCCCAGCTCTGAGCCGGCAGCCAAGAGCCCCCGGGTGCCGGATATTTGCCTGCGGCAAATTCCGGGATGACATGGCTTCAACGCGGTGGGACAAGCCCTAATGTCGCGACCACAACAAGCGTGCGGGGGAACATCCAGGCATGGCAGGTGCAATGTTCGACTATGTGATCGTCGGCGCGGGATCGGCCGGCTGCGTGCTCGCCAACCGGCTGAGTGAGGACTCGAGCGTCCGCGTGGCGCTGATCGAGGCAGGCGGCAAGGACCGCAATCCCTGGATCCACGTACCGGCCGGCTATTACCGCAACTTCACCAATCCCGACATCACTTGGCAGTTTGGCTCGGGGCCGGAGCCGCACCTCAACAACCGCATCATCAATTGGCCGCGCGGCCGCGTGCTTGGCGGCTCCAGCGCCATCAACGGCCTGTTGTACGTGCGCGGCCAGGCGCAGGACTTTAACGTGTGGCGCCAGCTCGGCAATGTCGGCTGGTCGTACGAGGACGTGCTGCCCTACTTCAAGCATTCGGAGGACCAGGAACGCGGCGCCGATGCCTATCACGGCGCCGGCGGTCCGCTCGGCGTCGCCAACGTGCGGCTGGCGCAGAACACCCTGTGCGATGCCTTCATCGAGGCATGCGAGTCCGCCGGCATCCCGCGCAACGACGACTTCAACGGCCCCAGCCAGGAGGGTGCCGGCTACTTCCAGCTCACCAACCGCAACGGGCGGCGCTGCTCGTCGGCGGTGGCGTTCCTGCATCCGATCCGCGCCCGGCCGAACCTGACCGTCATCACCAACGCATTGGTGCACGGGCTGGAACTGGATGGCAAACGGGTAACCGGCGTGCGCTACGGGCAGAACGGACGCGCGCAGACGGCCGGCGCTGCGCGCGAGGTGGTCCTGGCGGCTGGTGCGATCGGCTCGCCGCACATCATGGAGCTGTCGGGCATCGGCCAAGGTGCCGTGCTGAAGGCCGCCGGCGTACCGGTGCGCCACGAACTGGCCGGCGTCGGCGAGAACCTGCAGGATCACCTGCAGGTGCGCTTCATCTTCGTGTGCACCGCAAAGGGCAGCCTCAACGACGTTTGGCACAGCCGTTGGCAACAGATGCTGACCGGCATCGAGTACGCGCTGAAGCGCAGCGGCATCCTGACCATCGGCGCTGGTGCGGTGGGCGCGTTCGCCCGCTCGCGGCCCGATGTCGATCTGCCCGACATCCAGTTCCACTTTCTGCCCTTGAGCGCCGACCGGCCCGGGCAGGGACTGCACGCCTTCTCCGGCGTGACGGCGACGGTGTGTCAGCTGCGGCCTGACAGCCGCGGCACGATCCATATTCGCAGTGACGATCCGGCTGCGGCGCCTGCCATCTTGTCCAACTACCTGGCCGTCGAAACCGATCGGCGCGTGCTGGCGGACGGCATGCAGCTGGTGCGCAAGGTGGCGCGTCAGGCGCCGTTCGCGCGCTACGTCGCGCGCGAGCACCTGCCGGGGCCGGAGGTGGCGAGCGAGGAAGCGCTGATGGACTATGCGCGCAACTACGCCACCACCGTGTTCCATCCGTGCGGCACCTGCAAGATGGGCAGCGACGCGAAGGCGGTGGTCGATGCGCGGCTCAGGGTGCACGGTATGACGGGGCTGCGCGTGGCGGATGCCTCGATCATGCCGACCATGACCTCGGGCAACACCAATGCGCCCACCATCATGATCGGTGAAAAAGCCGCCGACATGATGCGTGAGGACGCGCGGGCCTGATCGGACTGGCGTGCTGGCGTCGGCTACCTGGCGGCTTCGGCCGGCAGGCGCATGAGCGTGCGCATGGTGCGAGGGCGGATCTTCTTGCCGGTGGCGGCCGCTTCCGTTGGCGGCAGAACGTCGAGGCTCGGCCACAGGCCAGTGATCAGCGAGCGCGCGTAGCCGTTGGCATGGCCGAAGCGGCGCATGGCTGCCGCGGCCGCCATGTGATCGTATCCGAGCCGGTGGGTCGACAGCACCACACGATCGTCTTCGATCCGGATCAGGCCGTACCAGACGTCGGGCGTGCCGTCGTTGGCCGGCATGCCGATTACACCCGGGTTGAACCACACACCGCGCCCGATCTTGTCGATGAACGGCAGGCCGCTGTGACCACACACGACGACATCGGCGTCGGCTGAGGCCATTTCCTCGGCCAGCACCTCGCGTTGCGAGGCAAATATGAAGCGATTGACCTGCCGCACCCCGCCGTGGATGACGCGGAAAGATAGTCCGCCGACGCGGAACCTGAGCGTCGATGGCAGGCCCGCCATCCAGGTCCGGCTGGCCGCAGACATGCGCTGATTGGCAAACGGATACCAGCCTTTGGCAAGACGGTCGCACTCGCTACCCTCGTCGAACCCACACGCGCAATCGGCGGCGCCGACCGCCAGCTGCTCCTCGCAATTGCCGGCAACAACGCGGCAGCCCCACTCGCGTATGGCTGCCGTCGTCTCCTCCGGCTCCACGCAATAGGCGACCACGTCGCCGGTGCAGATCGCACGCGAGGGCGGGATGCCGAGCTGTGCGGCGCGTGCCGTAAGCGCCTGCAAGGCGCGCACGTTGGCATAAGGCCCGCCGAACACCAGAACCGGCGCCTGCAGTTTTGCGAGGTCGGTCATGCAGCGCGATCTTAACCGGTGTCGCGCAAACGCCAACTGTCGGCCAGCAGCTCAAACAGCTGCTCGGACCGGCCGGCGATCACCGCGGCGTTCCAGACCTTTTGCGACGCTGCGTGCTTGGACAGGGGGAATCCCGAGGCCTTGAGGATGCGTCGCTTGACCTCGTAGGGACTGTTGTCGGCTTCGCGGTTCTGCGGATGCGTGAGGATCGTGACGTTGCCTAGCATTTGCGTGAACACGCCACCATTGAACTGCCCATTGCGTCCGCGGAATGCGCTCTGCCAAGGTCCGCGCTTGGGCGGGTTAACCGGCAGGATGTGCTCGCAGGAGACGTTGCGCGGATCGATCGCTTGCGCCTGCTTGGCGAGCAAGTCGTTGAGCTTGAGCAGCACGGGCATGCGGAAGCGGTCGCGCAGGGCAAAGCGAGGGCTCTGCAGGTTGCGTCGGGCCTGGTCGAGATCGCCGTGGCTGAGCTGCAGCGAGGGACCGGCGAACATCTTCCTCTTGATGTCGCGGATCACAGCAACGTAGCGCTCCAGCATCTGGTGCGGGTCGGTACCGTTGATCATCATGACGCAGGCCAAGCGCTCGAAGCTGGCCAGGAACTGCTCGAGCTCGCGCGGCGAGCTACCAAACTCGCGCACAGCCAACAGACCCGGCGCCCGCCAGGCACCATGCGTGCAGCGCAGAAGCGAGACCAGCGCGGCGTCGATGCTGCGCGTCTTGCGGGTGGTGGCCTGGCCCGCCGTGCAGATGCGGTGGTAGGCATTGGTGGACGGGACCAGCACGTCCTCGATGAACGAGGCAACCTTGCGCGGCAGATCGAAAACGCTGAACAGATCCGCCTCCAAGGCGTGCTGCGGACGGCGCTCGGCCTCGATCATGATGAGGTGGTGGAACAGCTCGGTGAACTCGTCACGGCCGAGCTTGGCTTCGCACTCCTCCCAGCGCCCGGCCAGGAGTGCTCGCTGAGCCGGAGGGCAGTCCCCGATCAGTTCGGCCTTGAGCTTGTCGGTCTCGGATTGCCGCAGACCGCGCGTCTGGGTGCTGGCGTAGGCGTTGCGCGCCTCTTCCACCGTGTCGGTGGTGATGGCGACCAGCCTGATGCGGTCATGGAACTCGATCAGCCGCCGGCGACCGTGCGGTCCGAGCTTGCGCAGCCGCTCGACGATGGCATCGCGATTGCGGATGATGTTGAGCTGGCTTTCCGACAGCTCGCTCGCGTCCACCTCCTCCTCACCGTCATCGCCCGGCAGCGGCAGCAGGGTGGCGCCGCGCTCCTGCACCCAGGTGCGGAAGAATGCGGCATCTCGCTCGCGCGGCATGAAGCGGAAGCCTTCGCCGGCCGGCGTCGTAAGCGCCGTGTGCAGCCGCTCCGCTTCCGCGTCATCCTCCGCCAGATCGCGGGCGGCGGCATGGATCATGGTGGCGGTTAGGAAGCGTTGCTGGCCGTCCGCGATCAGCGCCTCGCCATTATCTGCGGGCGCGGCCAGATAGATGGTGCCGAGAAACAGGCGATTGGACGTGTCTCGCATGGCCGTCTCGAAGTCGCTGAACAGCCGGTCGACCTCGGTCTCGCCCCAGCCGTACACGCGCTGAAACTCCGGCACGGTGTAGCGGTCGCGATACCAAAGAAGCTCGGCAAGGCTGAGTGCCGCGCTGCGAATGTCGGGCATTTCTCCCCCGATTTTCCGGTTCTCGCTCGGCGCCGAGGAAGAGGAGCCCATGCATCAAGCAACCAGATCACGCCCCTCTGCGCGGCCTTGCACTATTGGTCCGAATTTCCGGTGCGGCTTGTCAAGCGCCGTCAGGATGACGTGCTGCGTATGTCACGGCGCAAACTTCTCCCGCCGTCGGGATCGAACAGATGCACGGCACCCGGCTCAGCGGCTAAGCCTGCGCTGGGGCTGTGCTGGACTGCTGCCGCGACGGCCACTACCAGCTGCGCCGACCCTGACGTGCCATGCACGAGCCGGGTAGCTCCCAGCTCCTCTACAAATGCTCCTGCAAAAGATAGCGTGCCTTCGCCGGGCTCTACGAACTGCAAGTCTTCCGGACGAATGCCGACTTCGACCGGCTGGCCGTCGGCGACATCGAACAGCACAGGATCGAAGGCAATACGGCCGCCAGATGTTTGTGCCACCCCTGCAGCGACGACGCGGCCCGGCATCAGGTTCATGGCCGGCGAGCCGATGAAGGTGGCCACGAACTGGGTGGCCGGGCGGCGATAGACTTCCGTTGGCGCACCGGCTTGCTCGATGCGACCCTGGTTCATCACCACCACCGTGTCGGCCAGCGTCATGGCTTCGACCTGGTCGTGCGTGACGAAGATGGAGGTGGCCTTGAGGCGGTTGTGCAGACCGCGGATCTCGATGCGCACCTGCACACGCAGTTTGGCGTCGAGGTTGGACAGCGGCTCGTCGAACAGGAAGGCTTGCGGCTCACGCACGATGGCCCGGCCCATGGCGACACGCTGGCGCTGACCGCCCGATAGCTCGCGCGGTTTGCGCTTGAGGAAACCCTCGATGCCGAGCAGCTTGGCGGCCTCGGCCACGCGCGCCTCGATGCGGTCCTTCGGCACGCCGCGGTTGCGCAGGCCGTAGGCCATGTTGTCGTACACGCTCATGTGCGGATAGAGCGCGTAGTTCTGGAACACCATGGCTATGTCACGCTCGGCCGGCTCCACGTCGTTGACGCGTTTGCCGCCGATGGCAATGCTGCCGTCAGTGATGGTCTCAAGGCCAGCAATCATGCGCAGCAAAGTCGATTTCCCGCAGCCCGAGGGCCCCAGCAACACGGTGAACGAGCCGTCCGGAATGGCCAGCGTTACGCCCTTCACGGCCTCTATACTGCCCGCATAGACCTTGCGCACGTTGTCGAGGGTCACCGAGGCCATGCTGTGCTCCCGGCTGCCAGCGGGCGGTCCCTGTGCCCGCAAGCGGGGAGGGGGAGCATGTCGACAACACGCATCACTTCTCGGTCTCCACGAGGCCTTTGACGAACCAGCGCTGCATCAGGATCACCACGGCTACTGGCGGCAACATGGCCAGCATGGCCGTGGCCATCACCACGTTCCATTCGGTGAGGGCGTCTGCCGTGACGATCATCTTCTTGATGCCGATGACGATGGTCTGCATGTCGTCGCGCGTCGTGATCAACAGCGGCCACAGGTACTGGTTCCAGCCGTAGATGAAAAGGATCACGAACAGCGCCGCGATGTTGGTCTTGGACAGCGGCAGCACCGTATCCTTGAAGAAGCGGATCGGTCCGGCGCCATCGAGCTTCGATGCCTCGATCAGCTCGTCCGGGATGGTCATGAAGAATTGCCGGAAGAACAGGGTCGCCGTGGCCGAGGCGATCAGCGGGATGGTGAGGCCGGCGTAGGAGTCGAGCAATCTCAAGTCGGCGGCGATCTTGTAGGTTGGATAGATGCGCACTTCGACGGGCAGCATCAGCGTCATGAAGATCAGCCAGAACGCCGCCATGCGAAACGGGAACTTGAAATAGACGACCGCATAGGAGGAGATGATGGAGATGGCGATCTTGCCGACGGCGATCACCGAGGCCATCACGAAGCTATTGAGCAGCATGCCGCTCACCGGCTCGCGTGTCGTGCCGCTGGTGCCGATGAACAGCGTCTTGTAGTAGGTCTGGTAGAGCAGGTCGCCCGGCGTGATCGGCATCTGGCCGTTGGCGATCACCGACTGCTCGTGCGTCGAGCCGATAAAGCACAGATAGACCGGGAATGCGACGATGAACACGCCGAGCGACAGCACGGCGTAGGCGAACAGGTTGCCGAAGCGGCGGCGCTCGACCATCTGACTTTTATCCCCAGGTCTTCGGGTCCTGGATGGCGTGCGCCAACCCTGCGGTGACGGCGCTGAACAGGCGTTGGCCCTTGTCGGCGTTGGCCTTGCGGGCATCGCCGATCACACCGCTCGAGGAGAACTCCTTGAAGGAAGCGAAGCGCTGTACCACCGGCAGCCCGGTCGGTGCATGCGAGAAGGCCGGTCCGAAGGCTTCGGCGAAACGCTCACGCCTTACAGTCTCGGGTGCTGCCACCAGCATCATAGAGGTTTCCGCCTCGCAGGCATGGCGCACGCCGTCCTGGTCCTCGAGGATCTCCTGCATGGGACCAGGCGCGACGCCGAAGTAGGTGGTGGTGCGGATGTTGAGCCCCGTCTCGACCGCGAAGTCGGGCAGGAAGGCGTTAAGAGCGGTAATGTTGCCGCCATGACCGTTGACGATGAAGACACGCTTGAAGCCGTGCCGCTGGATGCTCTTCAGGAAGCACAGCAGCACCGCGCGATAGGTTGGAATGTCGAAGGTGAAGGTGCCGCCGAAGGCCATGTGATGCTCGGCCATGCCGCACCACAGCACCGGCGCGACGATGACGGGCGTCTTGGTGACGGCTTGCGCTACGCGCTCGCACACCGCCCCGCACAGGATCGTGTCGACGCCGACCGGCAGGTGCGGGCCGTGCTGCTCGATCGACGCAACCGGCAGGATCACGACCGCGTCGGCCTTGGCCTTGGCGCGCAGGTCTTCGGCGGTCAGCTCCTGCCACAGAATGGATTGGGGCATCAGTAGGTCACCTTGCGTTCGATGTAGCGAAATTGGAATGCGGTCAGCCCGACCACGATCACCATCAAGATGACCGACTGCGCCGCCGAGCTGCCGAGATCGCCGCCGAGCCGGCCATCGAAGAACACCTTGTAGACCAGCGTCTCGGTGGCCTTGGAGGGGCCGCCGCCGGTCATGGCATCGATGATGCCGAAGGTATCGAAGAACACATAGACGATATTGACCACCAGCAGGAAGAAGGCGGTGGGCGACAGCAGCGGGAAGACGATGGTCCAGAAGCGGCGGATCGGCCGGGCGCCATCGATTGCCGCCGCCTCGATCACCGAGCGCGGGATGGCCTGCAGCCCGGCCAGGAAGAACAGGAAATTGTAGCTGATCTGCTTCCACGTCGAGGCCATGATCACCAGCAGCATGGCGTGGTTGCCGTTCAGCAGCGGGTTCCAGTCGATGCCGTTGGAGCGCAGTCCGCGCGCGACCAGGCCCAGGGATGGCTGGAACATGAAGAGCCACAGCACGCCGGCGATGGCCGGGGCAACGGCGTAGGGCCAGATCAGCAAAGTCTTGTAGATGCCGGCGCCCTTGATGTGTTTGTCGGCCTGCACCGCGAGCAGTAGGGCAATCGACAGCGATAGCGTGGTGACCGACACGGCGAAGATGGCCGTGGTGCCCATGGCCCGGTAGTAGTCACGCTGCGCGAACAGATCGCGATAGTTCTCGAGCCAGACGAATTGCGTGCGCAGGCCGAACGCATCCTGCAGCAGGAACGACTGCCACACGGCCTGGCTGGCCGGCCAATAGAAGAAGACAAGCGTCACCAGCAGCTGCGGCGCGAGCAGCAGATACGGCAGCGCCACGCCGCCAAAAATCGCACGCTTGTCCATGCTCCCCCGGGGATCATCTGCCTCTCCCCGCCCTCGTCGGGGAGAGGCAGATTGTGTGATTTATCGCGCCACCTGCCGCTCGAACTGGCGCAGCATGGCATTGCCGCGCGAGACGGCATCATCGAGCGCCTGCTTGGCCGGCTTCTGGCCTGCCAGCGCCGCCTCGATCTCCTCAGCCCACACGTCGCGCAGCTGTACCATATTGCCAAACCGCAGGCCGCGGGAGTTTTCGGTCGGCTCCTTGTTGGTGAGTTCGAGCAGCGGCGTCTCCAGGTAGGGGAATTCCTTGTAGTAGCCGGACGCCTTGGTCTTCTCGTAGGCGGCCTTGGTGATCGGCAGGTAGCCCGACTTCTTGTGCAACTCGACCTGGCGATCGGTATTGGACAGGAAGGTGAAGAACTTGGCCACGCCCTTGTATTCGGCGGGGTTCTTGCCACCCATCACCCACAGCGAGGCGCCGCCGATGATGGAGTTCTGCGGCGCTCCGGCGACATCCGGGTAATAGGGCATGGCTGCGTTGCCCCACTCGAACTTGGCGTTGGCCTTGACGTTGCCGAAGAACCCGGACGAGGTCAGGAAGATTGCGCATTCGCCGGAGGTGAACCGTCCCTCACCCGTGTTGGTGCGGCCCGAGTAGTCGTAGGTCTTGTCCTTCTGCAGCTCGACCAGGTTCTGAAGGTGCTTCACGTGCAGCGGCGTGTTGAACTTCAGTTCCGTGTCGAAGCCGTCCATGCCGTTGGCCTTGGTGCCGAGCGGAACGTTGTGCCAGGCGGAGAACTGCTCGAGATTGACCCACGTCACCCAGGCGTTGCCGAAGCCGCAGTTGGAATGGCCGGCAGCCTTCAGCTTCTTGGCGGCCTCAAACACTTCGGGCCAGGTCTTGGGCGGGCTGTTCGGGTCTAGGCCGGCCTTCTTGAAGCTGTCCTTATTGTACCACATCACGGTGCTGGACGAGTTGAAGGGGAACGACAGCATTTCGCCCTTGGTGGTCGAGTAGTAGCCGGTGATGGTGGGTAGGTATGCGTTGGGGTCGAACGTCTCGCCCGCCTCCTTCATCATGACGTGCACCGGCTTCACGGCACCGGTGGCGGCCATCATGGTGGCGGTGCCCACCTCGAACACCTGCATGATGTGCGGGGCGTTGCCGGCGCGGAAAGCGGCGATGCCGGCGTTCAGCGTGTCGGGATAGTTGCCTTTGTAGGTGGGGACGACCTTGTAGTCCTTTTGGCTCTCGTTGAACTCGGTGGCGAGCCTGACGA
>Ga0075428_100002241_pt1 | contig 20935 bp, 6 predicted proteins | sample RhiMetdeltSRZDD2_FD_75291 | JGI IMG/M metagenome (GOLD analysis project Ga0075428, IMG submission 75291) | Populus rhizosphere microbial communities from Tennessee, USA - Rhizosphere MetaG P. deltoides SRZDD2 | ecosystem: Host-associated > Plants > Roots > Rhizosphere > Soil | place: USA... | reverse complement strand
CCACCGCGCATCTCTCGAATCCGATTTAGGACCTTTTTCTTTCGATCGGGAAAATGCTGCTCGAGCCAGGTCTCGAATAACTCACCAACTCCGTGCGGCAGCCGGACTACGACATAACCGGCATTACGAGCCCCGGCCCTCGCCGCCGCCCTTATGATCGAAGGCATTTCGTGATCGGTGAGCCCAGGAATTGTCGGCGCCACCAGCACCCGAACCGGGACGCCAGCCTCAGACAACGCTTGAATCGCCTCAAGTCTGTTTAGCGGAGTTGAAGTGCGAGGCTCCATCACCCTCGCCAGCTCAGCGTCGAGTGTCGTAACCGAAACGCAAACTGCCGCTGCATTGACGCCCGCAAGTTCTTTAAGAATGTCGATGTCGCGAGTGACCAATTGATTCTTGGTCACGATAACCACGGGATTCCGAAACTCGGCAAGGACCTCCAGACATCGGCGCGTGAGCCCCAGCTTTCGTTCGATCGGTTGATAAGCATCGGTAACACCGCTGATCGCCACGACCTTTGGCCGCCATTTCCGCGAAGCCAGCTCTGCTCGAAGCAGCTCCGGGGCGTCTTCTTTGACAAGAATTCTGGTCTCGAAGTCCAGGCCCGCGGAGAACCCGAGATACTCATGATAAGGACGTGCGTAACAGTAGATGCATCCGTGCTCACAGCCTCGATAAGGATTGATGCTGGCTTCGAAGCCGACATCAGGGCTGTCATTGAAGGTGATCAGCGATCGCGAGGCATCCTTCAAGTATTGCGTCTTAACAGTCCCCTCGACCTCCTCGGGAGACTCGAGAATCGGTAGATATGAGAGCCGCTCAAACCTGTTGGGCGGATTCTCGGTCGTACCGCGCCCGCGAGCGGGACTATGTTTTGGTTGCTGCTCCACGGACTAAGAAGCCTCCAACTGGATCGCAAAGAATGTCAAGTACTAGCGCCACGAGACCGTTGACATCGTCTTCGCGGATTATCTATTATTTTCGAGCGATTTTCAAAGCTTTCTCAAAATGGGATCAATCGCAATTTCGATGGTACGATAAAAAAGGCCGAAACGTAGTCGAATGAGAGAACGTTAGACCCCACAAGGATAAGAAAATGAGCCTCCAACTCTTTCACCCCGCTGTCGCCAACTGGTTTGCCAAACAGTTTGCCGCGCCTACCGCGCCGCAGGAACAAGCGTGGCCGTCGATCAAAGAGCGCCGCAACACGTTGATCGCCGCGCCTACCGGATCGGGCAAAACTCTCTCTGCTTTTCTCTCGGCAATTGACGATCTGGTCAGGCTCGCGCTGGCAGGATCGCTGGAAGACAGCACCCACGTGGTCTACGTTTCTCCGCTCAAAGCTCTGTCAAACGACATTCAGAAGAACCTTCAGGAACCGCTTGCAGGCATACAACAGGAGCTGAAACTCCTTGGACTCGACGAGATCAACATCCGCACGATGGTTCGGACCGGGGACACACCCGCTCACGAACGCACCGCGATGACCAAGCGCCCGCCGCACATTATCGTCACCACGCCCGAGTCGCTCTACATTCTGTTGACCAGCGACGGCGGCCGGCGAATGCTTCAATCCGCGCGCACGTTGATTGTGGATGAAATCCACGCGATGGTGGGCGATAAGCGAGGCTCGCATCTGGCGCTTTCTATCGAACGCTTGCAAGCACTTGTCGGAGACGACCTGGTGCGCATCGGACTCTCTGCAACCCAGAAACCCATTGAAGAAGTCGCGCGATTCCTGGTCGGAACGCAAAACATAAACGAAGCCGGAACGCCGAAATGCACGATCATTGACTCCGGACACCAACGCGAAATCGATCTCGCGGTCGAAGTGCCGGACTCGCCCTTGGGAGCGGTTATGTCCGGCGAAGTTTTTGACGAGGTCTACGACCGTCTCGCTCAACTGATTGCGGCTCACCGGACGACGCTCATCTTCGTCAACACCCGCAGAATGGCCGAGCGAGTCGCGCGCTACCTGGGCGAACGAATTGGCGACGAGAATGTGACCTCACACCATGGCAGCCTCGCGCGAGAACAGCGGCTGGTTGCTGAGCAGCGGTTAAAGGCCGGCGAGTTAAAAGCGTTGGTCGCGACGGCCTCGCTGGAGCTGGGGATCGACATCGGCGACATCGATTTGGTGTGCCAGCTTGGCTCTACTCGTGCGATCTCGACACTGCTGCAGCGCGTCGGGAGATCTGGCCACAGCGTGACGGGTTTTCCGAAAGGACGAATCTTTCCAACCAGTCGAGATGAGTTGATCGAATGTGCTGCCCTCCTGGACTCAATTCGCAGAGGCGAGCTTGATCAACTTTCCATTCCCGAGAAACCACTGGACATTCTTGCTCAACAGATCGTCGCGGCAGTCGCAAGCGACGAATGGACCGAGGATGACCTGTTCGAGATGGTTCGCCGCGCGTATCCGTATCGCGGTCTCGAGCGCAGCGAGTTCGACGTGGTTGTTGGAATGTTGCGCGACGGCTTTGCGACGCGGAGGGGGCGGCGCGCGGCTTATCTGCATCACGACATGATCAACCACCGTCTCCGTGGTCGAAAAGGCGCGCGGCTGACCGCCATAACCTCGGGAGGCGCGATCCCCGACACTGCTGATTACACCGTGGTCCTCGAACCGACCGATGCAATTATCGGAACCGTCAATGAGGATTGGGCGATCGAAAGTATGCAGGGCGATATCTTTCAACTTGGGAATACTTCCTGGGAAATCATACGAGTTGAAAATGGTCGCGTTCGTGTTGCAGATGCACACGGCAAGCCGCCTTCGATTCCGTTCTGGCTTGGCGAAGCACCAGGCAGAAGCCACGAGTTGTCGGCTTCGGTGTCGAGGTTTCGCACCGAGTTGACCGAGCGGTTCGCAGGTGAGGATTATCCGGAAGGCGCCGGTGCAGCGCTGGCGTGGCTTACTGATGAGATTGGTCTCTCCTCTTCCGCCGCCGAACAGATTGTCGAGTATCTGGTAACGGCGAAGATCGCGCTGGGTGTTATGCCATCTCAGGAGACGCTGGTGATCGAACGCTTTTTTGACGAGAGCGGCTCACAACAGATGGTAATTCACGCGCCGTTCGGTAGCCGGTTGAACCGCGCCTGGGGGCTTGCGCTTCGAAAGCGGTTTTGCCGCAAGTTTAATTTCGAACTACAGGCCGCAGCAACCGAAGACGCGATCGTCCTGTCACTGGGTGCGACTCATAGCTTTGCGCTCGACGAAGTATTCCGCTATTTGCGCTCGTCTTCGGTGAGGGAGTTGTTGATTCAAGCGCTGTGTGCCGCTCCGATGTTTGAAATACGCTGGCGATGGAATATAACGCGGGCGCTAGCCGTCCCTCGCCGGCGCGGAGGTAAGAAGATCCCGGCGCAGCTTCAGCGAATGTTTGCGGACGATTTGCTTGCGGCAGTTTTCCCCGACCAGGTCGCTTGCGGTGAGAACCTTCCCGGCGGCGATATAGAGATACCCGATCATCCACTGGTAAATCAGACGGTTCGCGATTGTCTCGAAGAGGCCATGGACATTCAGGGGCTCGAATCGCTCCTCGCATCGATCGAACGCGGCGAGAAGACACTGATCGCCCGTGACGTGGTGGAAGCATCGCCGCTGGCGCAGGAGATCCTTAACGCAAGACCATATGCGTTTCTCGACGACGCGCCGCTTGAAGAACGTCGCACTCGCGCCGTGGCCGGTCGACGATGGCTCGATCCCGAAACTGCTTCTGATCTCGGAGCCCTGGATCTCGCGGCAATCGAAAGAGTCCGTGAAGAAGTCTGGCCGCAGGTTGATCGAGCCGACGAGCTTCACGACGCGTTGGTCGAGCTTGGATTTGTCACGCCCAGCGAAGGTGGAGACTGGGAACGATTCCTTGCGGAGCTTGCAGCCGATCGCCGCGCAGCGGTTTATCACGCGAGCTCTGAGGGACCGGATCTGTGGGTTGCCGCCGAACGGCTGCCACAACTGAACGCGATTTTCCCCGGCGCGCGGACTGAGCCACCGATCGCCGCACCCGCGGCATTAGCCGGAACTGTCTGGAGTCCTGAGTCTGCGCTTGTCGAAATCATTAGAGGCAGGCTTGAAGGACTCGGGCCGGTGACGGCTCAAGCGCTTGCGGACTCACTGGGGCTAAGGCTCGCATTGATTGATCAGGCGCTGATCAATCTGGAGGTGGAAGGCTTTGTGTTTCGCGGTCGCTTTACGCCGGGGCTTCAAGAGACCGAGTGGTGCGCGCGGCGGTTGCTTGCGAGGATTCACAGCTACACTCTTAATCGGCTGCGGCAAGAGATCGAACCGGTGTCGAGCGCCGATTTCATCCGCTTTCTACTCGCGTGGCACAAGCTTGCGCCGGATCATCAGGTTGAAGGTCCGGATGCCGTCGCCGCGCTGATCGATCAGCTCGAAGGCTTCGAAGCGCCGGCCGCCGCCTGGGAAGGTGAGATCTTTCCATCCAGGGTTAGCGACTACGATCCCGCGGCTCTCGACTCGCTGTGTTTGTCAGGCCGGGTGATGTGGGCGAGGCTGACGACGCCAAAACCCGGGCCCGAGCGCCTGAAGGCTTCGGGTCCGGTTCGCACCACGCCGATTGCATTGCTAAATCGCAAGAGCCTCTCGATGTGGACGCCGCTTTTTTCACAGCCTGCTATCGACGAGATCAATCTCACATCGGCTGCGGCGTCGGTCTACGAGTACCTTGTGAAGCGCGGCGCATCATTCTTCACGGATTTGGTGGATGGGTTGTCGTTGCTTGAAACCCAGATTGAGGACGCGCTGGGTGAATTGGTTGCTTGCGGGCTTGTCACCGCGGATAGCTTCACCGGACTCCGCGCACTGCTTACTCCGTCCAACAAGCGAACCAGCTCGGCGACGAAGCGCAAGCGCGCTGTTTACGAAATGGCTAATGCTGGTCGCTGGTCGCTTCTCACCCGAGAAGCCAAACCTGCAAACGGCCGAATCACTTACGATCGCGAGACGGTCGAGAAGATCGCCCGAATCCTGCTGAAGAGATACGGAGTTGTGTTCAAACGCGCTCTCGAACGAGAAGATCTAGCGCTGCCCTGGCGCGAGCTGTTGAGAACCTATCATCGTCTTGAAGCGCGAGGCGAGATTCGTGGCGGCCGGTTCGTATCCGGGTTTTCGGGCGAACAATTTGCGCTCCCAGAGGCGGTAGGGATGTTGCGGGCAATGCGTCGGACTCCGGGCGAAGGCACCCTGGTTAGCATAAGCGCCGCCGATCCGTTGAACCTTGTGGGTATCATCACCCCGGGCGAACGAGTTTCGGCGTTTGCGGCGAATAGGATTCTGTATCGCGACGGCGTCCCGATAGCGACCCTCGAATCGGGCACGGTTCGTTACCTGGTAGAGATGGATTCAGCTTCAGAATGGAAGGCAAAGAACGCGCTTGTTCGAAGGGCGATTGCCCCTCCTCTTCGTTCGTATCTGAGTCGCCCGGCTTAGTAGTGTCAAAGGGAATGTGATCTACTTGACTCTGCGCTCGCAGAGCAATATTGTGACCTCGACGCCGTGGAAACTTTCAAAGCCTTCGTGGTGACGAATTCATTCGTCCCCGCCGCGTGCGAGCGCTCCGTGGTAACGAATTGATTCGTTTTCCCCGCGAGCAATCTTGTGTTGACACAGTCTCAGTGGAAAACGGGGATTCACTTACCCGTAATCAAGACGACTCCTCGTCAGGCGGGCAGAAAGGAGTCTCGTGGAGGTACCATATGACGACAAAGCTTCTTCGCTTCAGCTTACTAGCGCTGCTCATCGCTACACTGGGCATTGGCGCATACGCTCAGTCTAAGAAAGGTGCGCCGGGAACGCTCGACAAAGAGACTTTCATGAACATGGAGGGTGTCTCGAACCCCGAGATCTCCCCCGACGGCAAACTGATTGTCTTTACCCGGTCGTGGGTCGATAAAGTTAAGGACGAACGCGCAAGCAATATCTGGATCGTAGATGTCGATGGAGTGCGTATTCGCGAGTTGACCACCGGCAACTGGCGAGACAACCAGCCGGTGTGGTCTCCCGACGGCAAGCGCATCGCGTTCCTGTCGGATCGCGACGGAACGAATCAACTGCACGTGATGTGGGTCGACACACGCGAAGTGGCGCAGCTCACCCATCTCGAACAGGCGCCGTCAGGGATAACGTGGTCACCCGACGGCAAAACGATCGCCTTTACGGCCTTTGAAGCGGACAACGACCCGATCCTCGCGGTCAAGCTGCCGGAACGCCCGCGCAACGCGCAATGGGCCCGCCCTGCAGTGATCGTTAATCGTCTCGCGTGGGCAGCCGACGGTCGAGGGCCTTTGCCGATGGGCTTCACTCAGGTTTATACGATCGACTCAGTTCTTGGGGGCACACCCAGACAAATCACCTCCGGCAAATTTAATCACAGCAACCCCGAGTGGTCGGCCGACGGAAAGACGCTCTATATTTCGGCAATCAGAAAACCCGATGCGGAATATCTTCGCGGCGACAGCGAGATCTACGCAATCGATCTGAAGACACTCGATGTGAAATCGCTTACCGACCGGAGGGGTCCCGACGGAAACCCGCAGGTCTCGCCGGATGGCCGATGGATCGCTTACATCGGCTACGATGAAAAGAGCTACACCAATCACGTAGCTAGCCTATACCTGATGGACAACGCAGGCGGTAACAAAAAGATGTGGGTAGGCGCGCTGCCTAGCTCGCCGCGCGCCGTTCGTTGGGCGCCGGATGGATCGGGCGTCTACTACGACATGGAAGAGCAAGGCTCGTCGCATCTTTACTTTGTCACCGTCGACGGCAAGACACGCAAAGTAACCGACGGGGTCCACGTGCTGCAGGGACATTCCATGGCCAATAACGGACAAGTGGCCGCGGTTCGCTCGAGCTTCAAGGAGCCGGGAACTTTGGTTACCTTCAATCTCAAAGCCGCTGCGAACATGAAAAAACTGGTGGATGTCAACGAAGATGTACTGGCTGGAGTCAGACTCGGCGACACAGAGGAGCTTTGGGCCACCTCGAAAGACGGGTTGAAAGTGCAGGGCTGGTTGATCAAACCTGTCGATTTCGATCCGGCTAAGAAATACCCGATGGTGTTGTGGATACACGGCGGTCCCTGGTCGATGTATTCGGTCGGCTTCAATTGGGCGTTCCAAAACTTCTCGGCTAGCGGCTATGCCGTCCTGTACACCAATCCTCGTGGATCGACCGGTTACGGACAGGATTTTGTCAACGGGATTCAATACTCGTATCCGGGCAAGGACTACGATGATCTGATGGCGAGCGTCGATGCGGCCATAGCCAAGGGTTGGATCGACGACAGAAACCTGTTTGTCTGCGGCGGCAGCGGAGGCGGTGTCCTGACAGCATGGATCGTCGGAAAAACCGATCGATTTGCGGCGGCGGTTTCTATGAGACCGGTGATCAACTGGCACTCGTTCGTGGGCACTACGGACGGCCCGGGCTGGTACTATCAGTTTGATAAGTATCCCTGGGAAGACCCGATGCAGTACGCGGTCCGTTCACCGCTGCACTACGTCGCAAACGTCAAGACTCCGACGATGGTGATGACCGGAGAAGCCGACTTGCGAACGCCGATGCGCCAGAGCGAGGAGTTCTATCGCGCGTTGAAGATGCTCAAAAAGGAAACGCTGTTAGTCCGAATGCCTGATGAGTATCACGGCTGGCGCCGGCCCTCGCATCAGTTGCTCCAGCAGCTCTATTTGATGGCGTGGTTTGACAAGCACAGCAGGAAAGCCAAAGGTGGTGCGGTCGACGCCGGTACTGCGCAGAAGTAGTTACTGGATGACGAGTAGGGGCGCCGTTTCGCGGCGCCCCTACTCACCGGTTTGGTTTTCTAATCCTAAAAGATGTGACCTGGTTATGCGTGCGGGCCGCTGAGCTTGATGATCGCGAACATCGCTCCCTGAGGATCGCCTAGCACGGCGAATCTTCCAACGTTCGGGATGTCGGTCGGAGGCACCATAACCTTACCGCCGGTCGACTGGGCCTTCTCGGCCGTTGCATCAGCGTCGTCGACCATAAAATACGGAAGCCAGTTGGGAGGGACCGGTCCCATGTCCGGCGTGATCTCCATCATACCGCCGATGGATTGACCGGAGTTTTGCCACTCGGTGTAGATACCCGCTTCACCCATGTTTCCTTCTTTGGCGCCCCAACCGAAAAGCCCGGTGTAAAATTCGGCCGCTTTCTTCCTGTCGGTTGTCCAAAGCTCATCCCAACCAAATGTCCCTGTGTCCCCGGCTAGCTTAACGCCAATGTGCGCTTTTGGCTGCCACACACAAAACACCGCGCCCTGCGGGTCTTGAATGACCGCCATTCGTCCGTGTTCCATAACATCGAACGCACCCATCAACACAGTTCCTCCCAGGGAGGTTGCTTTCTCCGCCGCCGCATCGGCGCTCTCGACTGAAACATAAGACATCCAATGCGGGGGAACGCCCTGAGCTTTCTGATCGGGCTGAAGCCCGCACATTGCTCCAACCTCAAGGCCGTTGATTTTCAGCATCGTGTAGACCATGTCCGGACCTGCTGGGGTGTCTTCAGCGGACCAGCCGAACAGCCCGGTATAGAATTTCTTTGCGGCGTCCGGGTCGCTGGTGTTCAGCTCGATCCAGCAAAAGTTCCCCGGCGCGTGACTTGTTACCTCTGGCATTGTTGTTCCTCCAAGTAAGATGTAGCCCCCGATACGAGTCGCCCAAGACCTAACAACGTATTCGGTGGCTTTCAAAGAGATCAAGAGTGGCTCACAAGTTTTATTAAACGTTCATCAGAGTTTCTTTAACTTTGTGATGACTCCTTAGCCGCCTCGGTTTTTACCCGGAAGATTCAACCACATTCGATGCGCGTTTGCATGTCGTTTAGTCCGGGTCAGGAATCGACAACTTGCCGGCACTTCAAGCGGCGAGCAAATGGTGGCTCGCAAACCAGCCTACCAGTTCCGCTGTAATGCCCTCTAGTAGTTTTAAAAGCGCGAGAACTCGTCTTACAACCAGCCCAGGGTTTCCCTGACTCGTAAGCCTATCGCAACGGTGAGCGGTTGTATTGGAAAAAAAAGACACTGGCGTGGACGCTCCGGGCCGCAAGATAGGCACGGGCTTCAGAGACTGTGCGAAAACTCCAGTAACACTCAACTTCAATTGGGTATTCGACAAGTGCATCGGTGGTAACCGCGTAGCGGTGTCCTATCGGTAGCCTGCGTGGGTTGGCGGTACCACTGGGCCGCGTAGCGGTTACCTATTTGACGATAGATCGATTTTGACGCACACAGGGAACGCGGCCCAGTGGTACCGCCAACCCACGCAAGCTACCGATAGGACACCGCTACGCGGTTATCCTCGGCTGTGTCGTTGAAATTAGCGCAATGTCCAAACTCCCCTGCCCCAACTAAAAGCGCGTGGTGTCTGGCGTCGTGTTACTCAACTAAAAATCACCGATAATCGCTAACAAACTGGAAACAATCGCGGTTTGATGATAGAACTCAGCGCACGTTGGCGCGCACTGGAATGCGGCTAACCTCGATAGGAGATTCACAAGATGAATGCAAGCTCAACTCACTCGCGCTGGGTTTCGATCGCAACCGTTCTTGTTGTGCTGGTTTCGGGTGTATCTGCTCAAAAAGCTAAATCCCAACAACAGGACGAGGACTTCGCCCGTTCGGTAAAGGAATGGACCACCAAGCCCGAGTTCATCAGCCCGCTGGTTGATCATCTTCCCAGGGTTCCCGGAATCCCCTCGCCAAAGGATGTGCTCGGTCATCACATCGGCGCGCCCGGCAAGCTCACTTATCACGCGGAAGCTGTCGGTTACTACCGGGCGCTTGCCGCGAAAACACCGCGGGTCAAAGTCTTTTCGATCGGGAAGACCGATGAGGGACGCGAGTGTGTTGTAGTAGCCGTCGGATCCGAGGAATCGATCAGAAACCTCGATCAGTATCGCGCCTATCTCGCCCAGCTTGCAGACCCGCGCAGAGTCACCGAAGAGCAGGCTCGGGAAGTCATCGCCAAAGCAAAACCGATCTATCACGTTATGGGAGGGCTTCACAGCGGAGAAACCGGCCCACCCGAGATGCTCATGGAGCTTGCATATCGACTCGCCGTCGAAGACTCGCCGGTGATCAATCAGATTCGCGACAACGTAATCGTTACCATTACCCCGGTCGCCGAACCCGATGGCCGCGACCGCTATGTCGATTGGTACTATCGTTACAAAATCGACGAGAAGAGCGAAGAGGAGAGTTTTGGCGGACCGCCATACTGGGGCAAGTACATCTTTCACGATAACAACCGCGATATTAATTACTCGCAGGTGACCATGCGAACGCTGCTCGACTGGTACCTGCAGTGGCACCCGCCGATCATGCACGAGCTGCACGAGTCGGTGCCATTTATGTACACCTTTAGCGGGCAGGCGCCGCAGAACCCGACGCTCGATCCGATCCTCTACGGTGAGCTTCCATGGTTTTCAAACTTTGAGATGACTCAGATGATCAAGTACGGCATGCCGGGAGTGTGGACCCACGCGTTTGTTGATATGTGGTCGCCGGGCTATCTCGGGTTCATGGCATCGAATCACAACGGAATGCTTCGTATGTACGAGACGTTCGGCAACGGCGGCGCGAACACGATGAAACGCAAGGTTGACACCGGCGAGGCAACTGGCGGAGGCCGTGTCAGCCCAACCAGCCGTGAATGGTACCGCCCGCTGCCTCCTTACAAGGAAGTTGTCTGGTCGATGCGCAACAACACCAACTACATGCAGACCGGTGTGCTTTCGGCGCTTCAGCTTACTTCATCGTTTCCAAAAGTGATCCTCGAGAATTTCTATCTCAAGAGCCGCAACTCAATCGAGGCGGGCAAAAAAGAGGCGCCCTTCGGCTATGTGATCCCGGCTGGACAGCGGGACATGACCCGGGTTGCGCGGCTAGTCAACATCCTTCGCCTGCAAGGCATTGAGGTCGGTCGCGCGGCCGCCGAGATCAAAGTGAAAGAAGGAACCTTCCCAATCGGATCGCTGGTGATCAAACGCGATCAGCCTTACGGCCGGCTGGCGAAAATCCTTCTTGAAAAACAGGACTTCCCCGATCAGAACCTTCGCACGTATGACGACACCGGTTGGACGATGGGCCTGATGAATCACGCCGAAGTTAAAGAAATCGCAGACAAATCGATTCTCGATATAGCCGTTCAACCCGTAGAGTCGCTCGACATCAAAGGAACCGTTTCGGGTGGCCAGGCGCCAGCCGCGTACGCGATTGCGCATTACGGTTCTAACAACATGATCACGCTCCGGTATCGGCTCAAGGATCTCAAGGTTGAGGCTGTCGAACAGTCATTCAAAGACGGAGCTACGGAGTTCCCGGCGGGGTCTTTTATTGTGTCCGGCAATCAGGGCGGCAAAGATACCGGCGCGCGAGTGAGGGCTGCAATTGAGCCTCTTGGACTGACTGCAGCCGGGCTCGCGAAACGACCTGACGTTCCGATGCACGAATTGGATTTGCCGCGGCTGGCGGTCTACAGCACCTGGGGCAACACCCAGGAAGTCGGTTGGCTACGTTACGCACTGGACAAGTTCGAGGTGCCCTTCGATTTGATTTACAAAGAGCGAGTCAAAAAAGGAGATTTGCGAAGTTCGTACGACGTTATTGTAGTGCCAAACCAGGGGCGTGGCGGAAAGGGACTCGTTTATGACATCGAGCCAAAGAGCAAACCCATCGCTTACACCAGGACTGATCGATTCAAAAGTCTTGGAATGTACGGCGAGTCAGACGACATAACCGGAGGGATGGGGATCGCCGGTGTTGCGGAGTTCGAGAAGTTTATCGGAGCCGGAGGTGTTGTGGTTACTCTTGGCAGCGCGAGTTTCTTCCCCGCGGAGTTTGGGCTCACGCGCACGATTGACGCCGGCCGGACCTCAGCGCAGTTTTACGGACCGGGGCCAATCGTCGAAGCAGAGATCCTTCAAGCATCGCATCCGGTGTTTTATGGCTACTCGCAGAAAACGATTTCGGTGCGGTATGCGAACGGGCCTTTGCTGCAAGTTCCGGAGCGTGATCGAGGCAGTCAGGTATTGATGCGCTTTCCCGGTGGCGACAGATCGGTGATGAGCGGATTGATGAGAGGCGCCAACGAGATACGCAACAGACCGGCGATCGTCGACGTGCCGGTAGGCCGCGGCCGCGTGCTGATGTTCTCTACGAATCCGTGTTATCGATGGCAGAACTTCGGTGAGTTCAACATGCTGTTCAACTCGGTGCTGAACTTCAACGACATCAAGAGCGCACCAAAGACGGATCAAGCGGCCGCTGGTCAAGATAAGTAGTCTTTGCGTTCTTGGCGGTCCTTGGCGTCTTTGCGCTGTACTGTCGCTTTTGAATTGTTTGATTAGCGCAAAGACGCAAAGGACCGCCAAGACGCAAAGAAGAGGATGCAAAGAAGAAGACGCAAAGAAGAAATCCTTCGCAAGAGACTTTTAACCTGCCGTTCTCTTATCGCGGTTTAGTAATTGCCGAGCAGCCCGTAAACAGCAGTCCCCAATAAAGAGCGTCACAAGAAACGTGCGCCGGCGGTGTGCCGAGACGCACAAAAGACAAGGTCGTGCCGGAGGTGTGCCCAATGAGATTCCTAAGAGATAAGTGCTGGTCGAGAACTGCCCTCGTTCTGATGTGTGTAGCTGTTGCTACCTTCTTGCTGTCATTCTCACCAAGCAATGAAGTTTTCGCCGATGACAATGAGCTCGCAGCCGTCTATCGCAACGGCTCGCTCGAAGTCAGTGTGCCATTCGAGCCAACTGCGCCTAACAGTCGCACCCTGAATCTCGAAATTCTTGACCCAAACGATAAGCTTGTCGCGAGAGTCGCAAGATCTACATCCTCAGAAAATCGCGCCTCAAGAGTCATTATCCCACTCGATAAGAGCCTGTCGCTGGAGGACCTCGTCTGGAATCGATTGAGGGTCAGCATCGGCGATTCATCGAAGATCGTTTCTATTTCCGAGATACTCCGGGTACCGGTTGTCCGCTTATTCGCGCAGCGCGCGTATGCGGCCGGCTCGCCAGCTTCGGTCCGAATCATCACCGCTGATTCAAAGGGCGGCAATCCATTACGCGACAGCCGCGTAAAGCTCGAGCTTGTAAACGGAGACAGCGCGACAACTCTGTTCTCCGGTCGAACCGACTCGCTTGGCACCGCGCAGGTCGCTTTTACGATGCCCGCTGACAGCTACGGTTCGCGCCAGTTGCGTGTCAGCGCGGATACTTCCATAGGCTCTGTCACCGCTAACCAACCGATCCAACTCGAGCGTCGCGACAGGATCCTGCTAACGACCGACAAGCCGCTCTATCAACCGGGTCAAACTATTCATCTGCGGGCGCTCGCGCTCGATGGCCCGAGTCGCGAAGCGATTGCCGACAAACCGATAGTCTTGGAAGTGGAGGACGGTAAGGGTAACAAGGTATTTAAGAAGCGCGATCGCACCGATCGCTTTGGAATCGCGTCGGCGGATTTCGAACTCGCCGATGAAGTCAACTTCGGGCCTTATCACATCCGCGCGATTCTGGGCGACGCGGACTCGCCGTCCACCCAGGAGAAGACCGTCACTGTTGACCGATACGTGCTTCCGAAGTTCAAAGTCGAAGTTGAATTGTCGGGTGACGCCGGTAAACAACAGGCGAGTTACTATTCGCCGGGCGAAACCGTTTCCGGCAAGATCACCGCGCGTTATTTGTTTGGCAAACCGCTTACCAATGCCGAAGTAACGATCGTGTTGACAACGTTCGATGTGCAATCTGTCGAGCTTGGCCGGGTAACCGGTAAGACGGACGCCGAAGGTCGTTTCCCGTTTTCATCCAAACTGCCTGATTTTTTTGCCGGGCGATCGACCCAACAAGGCAGCGCTCCAGTTTCGATTGGCGTTGAAGTCAAAGATACCGCTCAACACACCGAAACAAAGTCGCGTAACGTGCTGGTCTCGAAAACTCCGATATTGATCATGGCTGTCCCGGAAAGCGGGCGGCTTCTGCCGGGCCTCGAGAACCGTGTTTACATTTTGACTTCGTACCCCGATGGAACCCCGGCCGAGACAACGATCACCGGCAACATCACCCCCGAGCGTATCAAGACCGACGCGAGCGGAGTCGCCACCGTTTCACTGCGCCCGGGGACTGGTCCGGCGGTGTTGAATCTCAAAGCCGCCGATGCAAAAGGCCGCGCCGCCCAGGCAGAGGTAAAGCTCGACAGCGACGCCGGGACGCAGAGCTTGATGCTTCGAACCAATCAGGCGGTCTATAAAGTCGGGAACACGCTTCGACTCGAGACGATATCGACTAAGCAACGCGGCGCCGTGTACATCGATGTGGTCAAAGACGGCCAGACGCTTATTACCCGAGCGATTGAAATATCAAACGGGCGGGGCGCATTGTCGCTCGATCTTGGACCGTCGATGTTCGGGACTCTCGAAGTTCGCGCCTATCAGATCACTTCGAACGCCGATCCAATCTCCGATCGGCGGCTTGTATATGTTGATCCAGCGGACGATTTGAAAGTCGAAGTGTCAGCCGAGCAGGAGAGCTACAAACCCGGCGACGACGCGTGCATACACTTCCGCGTGACGGACCGGATGGGGCGTCCGGTATCGGCTGCTCTCGGCGTTGAGATCGTCGACGAAGCCGTATTCGCGCTATCGGAGAAACAGCCGGGCTTCGAAAAAGTTTTCATGTATCTCGAAAAGGAACTGCTGACGCCTCGTTATGAAGTACATCAGTTCTCGTTCGAGAAGGTATTGCTTGACGACTTCGAAGGTGAGAGACCTGTTGCCCAACGGGAGCGGGCCGCTCGAGTGCTGCTTGCTGCCGCAGGCGCGGTGCGCGACAAGGACGTACGCGCGGAGTTTGGGCGCGAGGCAATAGGAGCGAAGCGCGGCCAGTATCTCGCGGTCTATGCCGCGCGTCTCAACGAGAAGGCGCAGGCCGTAGCTCGCGCGATGACCGATTACTACGAGCATCACGAGGCGGCGTCGGCGGGCTTCGGACGCGATCTGGAATTATTTGCCGCTGAAGGTACCGAACAGACCAGGATTCTCGAGGACCCGTGGGGCAATTCGTTGACTGGTGATGGGAAAATGACAGCCGGCGAATACTCTTATCTAACCCTCCGCTCAAAGGGGCCCGATCGACAATCGGATACGCCCGATGACATCGGCTTCCAGGTCTATGCTCAACGCAGGCCGCAACCAAAAACGAATCGCTACGCGCCGTTCAAGGGCAATGCGAATGTACAAGACAACGCGATTGCAGGCGGACGGGTTGCGATTGAAGGCACGGTGAAGGACAAAGACGGGAGCTCGCTGGGCAGCATAAAGGTTTCGGCGAGACGAGTCGCGAACGGCATGACCACGACCGTATACACGGATGCGAGCGGACGCTATACGATGCCAAACCTCGCGCCGGGAAGCTATCACCTGGTGTTCGAAGGCGAATCGTATCAACCGACGGTGTATCGAACATTGGTACTCAACGCCGGCGCGCGAGGAGTGGTTGCGGCAGTGTTTGGGTCGCCCGGGATCAGGCCTGTTACGTTGACTGCTCGTTTGAATTACAGCGGTGAGTTTGATCAGCGAGACGGCTTCCGAAGAAAACAAGAGATGCAGGAATTTGCGGTGCGAAAAGATCTCGCGCGCGCCGCTAATATGCCGGCTGGCGCCGCTTCTCCGCCGGAAGCCGAAAAGGCTGTTCTCGCCCGGCCTGCCGATGATCGGCAGGAAAAGGAGGAGGCCGGCGGTGGGCCTCGCGTCCGGAGTTTCTTCCCCGAAACCTTGTACACAAATCCGTCGCTAATCACCGACGGGCAGGGACGCGCGACGATTCACGTTCCGATGGCGGATTCGATCACGACCTGGCGAGTGACGTCGCTTGCGTCGACAACTCGAGGGGCGCTCGGATCATCGACAGCTCCCATACGCGTGTTTCAAGATTTCTTTGTCGATCTGGATCTCCCGGTTTCGCTTACGGAAGGCGATGTAGTCTCCGTACCGGTTGCGGTCTACAACTATCTGCCGAAGGCGCAGACCGTTTCACTCGAGTTGAGACAGGATCCGTGGTTTGCACTCGACAACGACAATGCGGTCAAGCAGGTTGAGGTCAAGGCGGGCGAGGTGACATCTGCGTCGTTCCGGGTCAAAGCCTCGAAGATCGGCGAACAGCAATTCCAGGTAACCGCGCGGCTGCTCGGCGCTCCCGCCAATCAGCCGGGCGATGCCGTTGCGCGCTCGATCAACATACTGCCAAACGGCGAAGAACACGCGGTTGTCGTGAACGAGCGGCTCGAAGGCTCGGTCACCAAAGACGTGGTGATTCCCGCGGGTGCGATAGCCGATGCGTCGAAGATTTTCGTCAAGCTCTATCCCGGAGCGTTGTCGCAAGTAGTCGAAGGGCTGGACTCGATTCTGCAGATGCCCGGCGGGTGCTTCGAACAGACATCGTCTTCGACTTATCCGAATATCCTGGTGATGGACTATCTGAAAACCAGCAAGAAGATCACGCCGGAGACTCAGGCAAAGGCTGAAGGATTTATCTCGCTCGGTTATCAACGGCTGGTAACGTTTGAAGTACAGGGTGGCGGGTTCTCGTGGTTCGGACAGGCGCCGGCGAACAAGATCCTGACTGCTTACGGCTTGATGGAGTTCTCCGACATGTCGCGAGTTCACGAAGTCGACCAACGTTTGATTGACCGTACGCAGAACTGGCTTGCGTCGCAGCAGCAGGCGGACGGCAGCTTCAAACCGGACACCTACTTCATCAACGAAGGCGCGACGAATCGTTACAATACGGACGTCGTAAGGATCACTGCGTACATCGGGTGGGCGCTTGCGTCGACGGGTTACAAAGGTGATGCGGTCGAAAAAGCGAAACAGTATGTCGCTTCGCACGTTACCGGCAAGGAAGACGTGTACACGCTGGCGGTGATAGCGAACTTCGCGGCGGACTACGGCAAGGACAAAGGATGGACCGAGGCGGCGATCAACACCCTTGCGGGGCGGGCAACCGAAGGACCCAAGACCGCATTCTGGAAACAGGAAGGCGAGACCCCGACGTCGGCTCGCAACGACTCGGCTGATCTCGAGACAACCGCGCTGGCCGCTCAGGCTCTGTTAAAGAGCGGACAAAAGGGCGGATTGGCTAAGAAGGCTCTCGACTACCTGACCGAAAAGAAGGACGCTTTCGGCAACTGGCAGACGACCCAGGCCACGATCCTCTCACTAAAGGCGTTTCTGTTGTCCTTCACAAAAGGGACGAACGCAGACACCACCGGCACTGTCGAAGTATCGGTGGACGGCAAGGCGGTCGATCGAGTGCAGATCACCAGAGACAATAACGACCTGCTGCACATGATTGATCTGAAGGCTTACACACACGAAGGGGCGCATCGAGTGAGTCTTTCATTTGCCGGGAAGGGAAGCATGCAGTATCAGATCATCGGGCGTTACTACGTTCCGTGGGGCCGGCGAGTGGACGCTGGTCCTCAGGAACCGCTGACGATCGATGTGAGCTATGACCGCACGCGGCTGTCGCAAGACGAAACGGCGACCGCGAAGGTTCGAGTCCAGAACAATACCCCGGCAAAAGCCAAGATGATTATGGTTGATCTGGGAATACCTCCCGGGTTCGAACCGTCGGGAGAAGACTTCGCTGAATTAGTCGATTCGTCTCGTGGCAAGAATGGAGGAAGACTCGAAAAATATACGATCACGGCAAAGCAGGTGATTCTGTATTTCGATGGGTTGAATTCGAGACAGCGAATCGAGTTCTCGTACAAGCTCCGAGCCAAATTCCCGGTGCGCGCGCAGACGTTTTCATCGCGCGTGTATGAATACTACAACCCGACGGTTGAGGATAAGACAAAGCCGGTTGCAATGACGGTTGTGGCGAAGTAGAGAGGAGCAGCAATCGAGAGAATTGGGCGGCGCATTTGGAGTGCGCCGCCTTTTCGCATTCGCGACTATCGCACGCGTGGCGGCGCTTTTGCAGTGTGGTCCGAAGGCAATTGAACCCTACTCGAGTGCCGCGGCTCGAGTCGCTGAATGTGGAAGGGCCTCGGCCTTCTCGCACCGGTCGCTCATTACGTTATGTGGCTTACACCTTACAACAAAAGCGCCGCAGCCATGACTTTCCATGGCCTTCGGACCACTACAAAAGCGCCGCCACGCATGCGATAGTCTTTGAACTCGAAAATGGGCGGCGCACTCCAAATACCGCGTCGCATGCGAAATAGTGCGCCTTGACGCAAGTGTGTGTAGTCTACATCTCGGGTGTGGACGACGTGCGGATAACACGACGGTGAACCTGGATTACGCAAGGTGACGCCACCAAAAACCAAAAGGGGGCTTCGAGCCCCCTTTTAATTTTATAAGTAAGCGGTTCTTCTACCTCGCCGCCACATCAGGCTTATCCGAAGGGTTGAGATAACGCATCGTCGTATACCAGCCGATCATCATCTCTTCCCAGGTCTGAGGACCCCAACGCACTTCCTTTGTCGGGTCCGGATTGAATTTGTTTTTTGTCGAATTGTCGAAGTGGGCGACACAATCCAATCGAGATCCCTTCGGCAGGAACAGCGGTTTCTTCAACTCATAGGTCAACTGCCAGTTGAAGTCATACCTCGGCACGCTGAGAACAACCTCGGATTTGCCATCGGGATAAACAACGGTATAGACGAAGTCTTTGCCGCGTACGTGCATGTGAGGCATCATCGCCGTCAGGTACGTGTCCTCTTTGAAAGTGGTAGAGGATTTCACCTCGTAGTTCGAGTCACCCGGAGGAATCACGAATCGCGCGTTCAACGCGTTCCCGCCGCCGACTACTCGCTTCGGTGGTTGCTTTGCGAAGACCAGACCAACTGTCGTTCGATCCGTCGCTGCCACTCCAACTGTCGTATAGTGCATCTGCAGGACGATGTTAGATCCCGCCTTAACCAGCCGTGCGGTCCCGGGTGCAAAAACGACTCCGGTTTTGTTTGGCGTTATTCCGCCGAGTCCGACTCCGCGTTGTCCCTGCTGTCCCGTCGTCCTGGGAGCCTTGCCGTCTTCGAGCGAAGCGATCACGTGGTGAACGACCCGCCGGTCGCCGGGCTTGATCTCGAAGGCCTGGATCCACTTGTCTTCGGTGAAGTTTGTCGGGATGGTGAAGTAGAGGTAAGGAATCACGCCGTCGGCGGGAACCGAATACTCCTCTTTCATGCTCAGCACCACGTCGGGTTGTCCGATGGTCCATCCCTCGACGAACTTGGGAACGGCGGGCAGATCTTTGTCGTCCCCTTTGGGCGCGCCGTTGTCTACCCACGAGACGATCGTATCAATGTCCTTTTGAGAAAGGCTTGGGTTGTTCGCGAACTCGCCGTGATTAGGATCTGCGAACCACGGCGGCATGGAGCGTTCGGCGACTCGTTGCTTAACCGATTTTGCCCAGGGCCTCACGTCCTTGTAAGTAATCAACGCCATGGGTGCGATGCCGGTTGGCCGGTGACACTCGGCGCAGTTGTTGTAGAGCAGAGGCGCTACGTCTTTGGAGAAGGTAACGCCGGCAGACTTGGTATCGCTGGCCCCCGCAGTCAGGGTCAACGCTGCGAGAAGGACTGTCAACGAGATCGCAGGAATCAGCAGCGGCTTTCGCATGGTTTACGCTCCTTTCTCAAGCCCGGGAATGGATGTTGTCCGATGGCGCTCATCTTATCGGAACGCGAAGGCCAGATCAATACCTGAGCATAGAGCGCATTTCAGCATTTGACGACTAATTTGGAGTGCGCCGCCATTTTCCGCAGGCAACGACTATCGCATTCGTGGCGGCGCTTTCGTAGTGTGCTCCGAAGGCCATGAAAAGTGCTAGCTGCGGCGCTTTGTGCTGCAAAGCCCTCGAAGCTTTTAGATGGCCTTAGACACCACAGTACAAAAGCGCCGCCACGCATGCGAAAGTGACACATCCGGAAAAGGGCGGCGCACTCCAAATTAGGCGTTGAATGCGAAAAAGGGCGCACTCCAAGTTAGCGTCATCGTTGAAACCCCTCCGTGCCATGTGATATATCGACCTCTGTGCGAGCCATCACAACGTCTCGCCTGCTTACCGCTTAAAAAAGCAATCAATTCAGTGGAGCTAAGTCGACAGCCTTAGCCTCGGTCACCGGGAGGAGCACGATGAAAAGACTAATTCTGATTCTTCTGATCGGCACTCTTTCGCCCGTAGCCGTTAGAAGTTCGGCCCCAGATACCAATGAAGCCACGTTGCTCACCAATCTCAAATGGCGCTCGATTGGACCCGCAAACATGGGCGGACGGGTCACCGACATCGTAGGCGTGCCCGGCGATCCGTTTACGTTCTACGTGGGCGGCGCTGATGGCGGCATCTTCAAAACTACAAACGGCGGAACTACCTTCAAACCCATTTTCGACGACCAGGCGGTGCTCTCGATCGGAGCTATCACCGTCGCGCCCTCGGATCCTAACGTCATCTGGGTCGGAACCGGCGAAGGCGATCCGCGAAACACCGCTTCATTTGGCGACGGCGTCTATCGATCCACCGATGCGGGCGACACCTGGAAACACCTTGGCCTCAAGGAAACCGAACGCATAAAGCGCATCAAAGTCGATCCGCGAGATCCGGATGTCGCCTATGTTGCGGCGGTAGGGCGCGCCTGGGGACCAAACGAAGAACGCGGGGTGTTTAAAACTACAGACGGCGGCAAGACCTGGGTGAAGTCGTTGTTTATCGACAAGGACACCGGTTGCTCGGATATCGACATCGATCCTCAGAATCCGAGAATCCTCTACGCCGGTATGTACACCTATCGCCGCAAGCCCTGGCGTTTCGACTCCGGCGGCGGTCAAACCGCCCTCTATAAATCGATTGACAGCGGCGCGACATGGAAAAAGCTGACCAATGGAT